>Ga0129308_1001418_pt1 | contig 25122 bp, 19 predicted proteins | sample L827metagenome_FD_94440 | JGI IMG/M metagenome (GOLD analysis project Ga0129308, IMG submission 94440) | Ring-tailed lemur group fecal microbial communities from Wisconsin, USA - L827 metagenome | ecosystem: Host-associated > Mammals > Digestive system > Large intestine > Fecal | place: USA... | reverse complement strand
GTTACACACAAATATTTCTTCATTTTTCTCATCAAAAATTACACCCGCATCTCCAATCCACGCATATTCCTGACCGCTTTGCCCCTTATGATTGAAATGAGAGTATATTGTTCCATCACGATTGAATATAAAAATATATCCTCGTATAGGCTCATGAATAAGAATATATTTGTCAGAAACATAAGAAAGAGCAAGTCTATTCCCTAACAAAACATCATCTGTTGTTTCAAGCGGAACATATTCACTATCAGCGATATCTTGAAGACGTATCTCTTTTTTAGGATAACTTTTTGAAATATCAATTACCGGTAAATGACTCTTTTCCGATTGAGAACTTATTACCTGACTTCCCATAAGAAAAAGGAATATCATCAAAAGAAAGTGCTTTGTCTTCATAATTTCGTCTTTTTAAGATTAAACCCCAAGAAAGAAACAAACTGCAATAATCACAAATATAGTGAGAAGCCACCATATTCAGGGCATAATCCTATTCAAAAAATCAATATCCGAATGAATTAATTGACTGGTATAACCGATCAGTCAATCTTTATCCCTTCAAACAACTCAAACAGATCATCCCTATCCGCTTTCGCATACCTGATCTTATCCGATAAACCCTTTATTTCCCAATCCACATTAAACGCAAATAAAACAGAAAAAGCCAACCTGGAATAAGAGGTTTTATGCTTTTTAGACGGCCGTTCCAGAAGATTCAGGATTCTTACAAACAAGTCTTCGTTTTTCAGGTCATACAGGAATTCACCCAGGACAGTCTCCTTACGTACAAACTCTACAAACTGTTGCCGTTCACTTTTTATCAGCGCAACCAGAAACTTTTGATAAACGACATCCAGACTTCTCCATTCAGAGAAAGCCAATCCGAAAGCTTCTTTCATAAAACCGGCTCTTTCTCTCGTCGGCAGGTTCATCACTATTTTGCGGAAATGCTGGAGGGTAGGTTTGGCACCCAGCTGTACCTTCAGTGAATTTTTCATAAAGTGCCGGGAAGGGGATTATTCATCCTTCCCGGCACGAAAGCCACTAAACGAGATATATTGGCTACGAAAAGATTTTAGAACCCCTCTTTCAGTATCTTTTTCAGTGGTTGAAAGAAGCGTTCTATCAAACGTAAATCATCAGTTACAATTTCGGCGGTAGCTTTCATTTCATGAGATACGGGCAAGCACTTCCCATAATTGGTGGTCAGTCCGTTCGGGAAGGCAATCTCCACCATATAATTGTCTTCCGCAGGCACCAACGAGATCGTCGAAACGATGCCGTTCACAATTCCAAATTCCTGATCCGGGAAATTCGTAAAACGCACGATCACCCGCTGCCGGGTCTTCACCTTTCCCGACCGTTGTAACGGCAGCAATGCCCGTCCGACCCAGGTTTCCCCCTCTTTGGGTACAATACGCGCAAACACATCACCCGACGATAAATACTGATTCGGAGCCTCCTGAACAAGCAGTTGCACTCGTCCGTCCGAGGGTGCTATCAAACAATACGACATCTCCCAGGCATGGATCGCCGCCAGCAACTGCCCGACCGAAGCACGGTAATCACGGGCAGAAACATCTTTCGATGCCAGATCCATATATGCCGGTTGAATATCACCCAGCAACCATACATCCTGCAATAAATAATAACTCAGTCGTTCCGGCTCACCCATATAACGAGCTAATAATTTCTTTAGTCGAAGTACATCTTCCGTCTTCGCAGGATTCTCCACCACAGCCAGCAGAGCATCCATTTTCACTTCCTGCCCATTAAAGGCATAAAGTCCGCTGATCTTTCCCGACGAACGGGCCACGACCTTCACCACCGGTTCCCGGCTTGTCAATGTCATCTCCGTCTCAATCACATCTGGATAAATAAAAAAATAACTACCCACCAAAAGAGCCAGTACCACGACAAACAACAACGTAATACCCCATCGTACAATCCAGGCAGGGATTTGCCCCATCACCTCTTGTACCTCTTCACTGCGTAATTCTATTTTTTTTCCTGTTTCCATATGACTGTCCCCTGTAAGGATGGTTCGCGAACCACCCCTATGAACCCAATTCCAACTGATTCTTCACCAATTTATAATAAACGCCTCGTTGCGCCGTCAGTTCCTCATGCGTACCTTCTTCCACGACCTGTCCCTTATCCAGTACCACTATTTTATCTGCATCCCGTACCGTACTCAGCCGGTGAGCTACAACAACCACTGTCCTTCCTTTATAGAACTGATGCAGATGTTCCATGATCTCCCGTTCGTTATTCGCATCCAGCGCATTTGTCGCTTCATCCAGAAAAATAAACTCCGGATTCTTATACACCGCCCGTGCGATCAGGATCCGTTGTCGCTGCCCCTGGCTCACTCCGTTTCCTTCCATACCGATCTTCGTATTGTAACCCAACGGCAACGAATCGATAAAATCCCGGATATTAGCGACAGTCACTGCATGCAACAACCGTTCCTTATCGATCACCTCCGCGCCTATCGCAATATTCTTTGCGATCGAATCTGAAAAGAGAAAGCCATCCTGCATCACGCACCCCGTACGTGCCCGCCATACATGCGGATTGATATTTTTCAACAACAGATCACCCACTTTTATATGTCCTTTGTTAGGATCATAAAAACCGAGCAATAACTTGATAAGCGTCGTCTTCCCGCTTCCGCTTGCACCGACAATCGCCGTCACTTTATGTTGTGGAATCGTCAAACTCACCTTTTCTAATACATAATCCCGATCCGCCCCGTCATAACTGAAACTCACATCTTCAATATGCAAAGCCCGCTTCTCAGGCAAAGTATTCACTTTCATAGCCAACATTTGTTCTTCGTCTTCCCGCTGGTGGATCTCGCCCAAACGTTCCAGACTGATCTTCGCATCCTGGAACGAGCGGGCAAAACCAATAAACTGTTCAATAGGAGCCGTCAGCTGCCCCACAATATAAGTCAATGACATCATCATACCTAACGTCATTTTTCCGGAAACAACAGCCCGGGCGGCGAGAAAGGAGATAAGGATATTGGTAGTTTGGTTAAAAAACACCGACCCGAGCTGTTGATATTGCCCTAAAGCTAACCCTTTAATACTAATCTTAAATAATTTCACCTGGATACGTTCCCATTCCCAGCGTTTTTCTGTTTCACAATTATTCAGTTTGATTTCCTGCATACCGGTGATCAACTGGAATAGATTACTCTGTTCATTGGAAGCTTGTGCAAAACGTTTGATATCCAAGTCACGCCGATATTTCATAAATGCTAAGATCCAGGCGACATACAAGCCATTCCCTAACAAAAAAAGTCCAAGTATAGATAGATCGTAATATGCCAGGACAAAACCAAAAACTATAAAATTGACAAAAGAGAATAAAGTGCTAATTGAAGAACCTGTCATAAAAGATTCTATCCTGTTATGATCCCCAATACGTTGCATAATGTCTCCTACCTTTTTCGTATCGAAAAAATGAAGGGGTAAACGCATCAGCTTCGCCAGAAAATCAGAAATCAAAGCGATATTGATTCGGGTATTAACATGTAATAAAATCCAACTACGGATAAAATCAACTGACAACCTGGCAATAAAAATAACTAACTGAGCAATCAGAATCAGAGTAATAAAATTCAGGTTACTATCCCGAATACCGGTATCAACCAGGCTTTGAGTTAGAAACGGCATGATTAACTGCAAGATACTTGCCGTCAGCATTCCGAGTATCAACTGAAAAAGTTCCCGCTTATAAGGAGTCAGATAGCGAAAGAAAAAAGAAAATTTCCTATCTTTTCGCTCCTCCATTTCTCCGCGATCATAAAAGTCCGGTCCGGGTTCTAATAACAAAGCTGCTCCGGTATCTTTCCCTTGTACCAAAGTGCTACACCAGCAACGTTCCAACTCCTTTTCATCATAGGCAACTTTCTTGTTAGCCGGATCCGCAATATAATATTTTCCATTCTTTATTTTATAGCAAACAACGAAATGCTCCTGGTTCCAATGCAAAATACATGGCATGGGAACTTCTGTCCGCAATTGTTCCAATGTAATCCTCACCCCCATTGTTCGAAATCCAATTAGTTCCGCAGCATCGCTAATACCCAGCATCGATACTCCTTCACGTGAGATGAAAGCATGTTCACGTAAATATTGAACCGAATAGGTACGACCATAGTACTTCGCTATCATGCGGAGACAGGTTGGGCCACAGTCAAAAGCATCTAGTTGGTGATAATGAGGAAATATTCTTTTCATGGGATTAACATTCGATTTTATAACTAATTATCACAAAATTCTACTTACAAATCCATGACCAATCAGCGATCTCTTTCAATAAATCACCTCTACTCATTTTGCATACTCGAAGCAGTTCTTGTTTTGCTGACAAATTTTGAGATTGATCCACATATCCAGAGTTTAACTTTCTAGGATGGTATAAATGATAGATACTCCCTGTTACCCGGGATACAGGCAGAGCCAAAATCGTAAGCCGTTTTAACCGTTCAATATCTTCCGGTCCCCAACCGATAAAATACTCATTTTCCATTCCGGCCTGCATGTATTTTTCACGATCGACAACGAATATACCTCCGACAGTCAATTGCCCGAACATGGTCGGAAATTTTTCCTTTTCAGAAAGTAAAACTCCCCAGTCCAACATCTCCCTGAAATTATCACTAATATCAGACGACAGACTATAACAAACTCCATCATAAGGATAGGATAAAATAGCATGCCTATTTCTTATATCATTTACTGCTTTATACAACTGTTCCTCAGGGACTAAAACATCCACATCCCACACTACTACAATCGGAGTTTTTGCCTGTTTTATCATCTCATTTCGATAATGAGTATGATGAAACACGGGATTATTATCCCGACAGAACAAATAATCAATTCGTTCACTCTCTTCTATATAAAGACGCTGCAAGTTATCTGCTTCCCAGATTATAAAATGTATATTTTCAAGATCCGAATACAAACGAATTATAGTTAGCAAGTTTGCTATCCGGATACTACTATCTACACGTATCGGTATAACAATAGTTACGTCCCCCATATCCGTACAGATCGAATTCTCACATTTCCTTGCCGGTAAAATATATTTTTGTTCCATCCTATCCCATAATTTCAAAGCCAGTTCATTGCATATATTATGCTGTAAAAAATGCCGTATGAACAATTTGATATCCTGCTTTTCAATCGTACTGATCGGGGATTGTTCTCTGATTTCAAAAGAAGCATAGCCTTCAACTCCCAATCGAATCAACAAAATATCCAAAATAGATAACAATACAGATTTGCTTGTCACAGTACTCAAATTACCATCACCAGCGTGGAGATCTTCTAATCTCCCTAAAAAATAAGAAGCTATTCCCATCAACCCTGTTGCATGGGTTAAATCAGTATGCATACGAAAACAAACTACAGAAAAAAGATACTGATCGCATTCTTCAAGAACCTCATCAGCCCGCCCTTCTATTAACCCGGTACAAATCATATACTGGATGCCACATCCAATACCGGCTAAACCGGTTGAAAAATCCGGATATATACTTAAATCACAATTATACACTGTATCTTCTATTATTGATACGGCTGTATCCATATTCATATTTCTGTCTTCCGACAATAAACGAATGGCAGACAAGATTTCCGGATGTATATTCTGAGGAGCTTCCATAATTACAGTTCTTTTTACAGGATATTCCCCAAAGGAAGATTCCACCCCGTACGATAATTATGTTTAATCAATCCGGCAGCAAACTCTTTAGCATTGATCGGATCCGACATTTTAGCATTAAACGAAGGATGACCAGCCTTGATTATAAAACCGTTTGAAATCATCTGCCGGATTTGTTCATTGTCACCGATATTCACAAATTCCATATTCGCTCCATCCCACTCCAATATTTTATTCAAAGATTGCAGACGAACTGCTAATACCCCCATCATGATCATTTCATTGAACGGACCCGCTTCCGAGAAATCAGATTTGGTTTTTACACGATTTTCCGGACTTTCCTTGCATGCACGTACCCAATCCTGTTCATGACCACCCTCCATCGCTCTATCTACACGGCGAATCGTTTTGGGAATATTCGGTACACGTCCGGAGAGCAGCCAGGGCCTGAGTCCGTAAGAGCCGCAAAGCAACGTATCCTTCGTTCCATGAAAAATTGTCAAACCACCACTCACTCCCATCAGCGGACGTCCCTGGGGAAATCCAGTCGGACGCTCTGGCATAAAACCACCATCATACCAATGAATTTCCACTTCCGGGAAATCCACTTTAGGCATGCTTTCCCGAACCGGATAAACAAATTTCACATACTCAGACTGTGGAGCGCAATCGATAAACCCCGGTGAAGAGGCTGCTTCCACTGACACAGGATAACCTAATTTAAGCGCTTTGAATGCAGGATGCAGAACATGGCACCCCATATCCCCCAAAGTACCGGTTCCGAAATCCCACCAGCCACGCCAGTTCCAAGGGTGATAAATAGAATTGAAAGGTCTCATTTTAGCTGGGCCGATAAACAAATCCCAATCTAATGTAGAAGGTATTTTATGTATTCTGGAAGGAGTTTCCAATCCTTGCGGCCACATAGGACGATCGGTAGCGGTTTCTACTTTCTTTACTTCCCCAATTTCACCGTTCCAGATCCATTCGCATATCAGATCAATACCTTCGTCAGAAGCTCCCTGGTTTCCCATTTGTGTCGCGACATTATATTCTGCAGCCAACTTTGTAAGCAATCTTGATTCATAGACCGAATGAGTTAATGGTTTCTGGACATACACATGTTTACCTAATGTTATAGCAGTAGCAGCAATAATAGCATGAGTATGGTCAGGTGTTGCAACCATAACGGCATCAATATCTTTATCCATCTCATCATACATCCTACGAAAGTCTTTATATTTTTTTGCCCGTGAGAAACAATTTAAGACAGGTTTTGAATACTTCCAGTCTACATCACAAAGAGCTACGATGTTTTCCGTTTCAAAAACATGCTGAATATTTGTAATCCCCATACCACCAATACCAACGACAGCAATATTCAATTTGTCCGAAGGAGCTGTATGTCCATGGCTTTTGCCTAAAATAGAATTGGAAGCTATTTGCATATCAGACTGTTTTTATTTATAATTTTTACGCAATGAAATAGTTGTCTCCGTCGGGAAATCGTCAGGTACTGGCTGTGTAACATTGCCGGTTGCCGCCCATTCGGCACCGCGCAGCAATGTGACTTGAAATCCTGTACATTGCATTGCTATATTATCATCTAGTGTATTTCCTGCATGTCCTAAAGTCGTATGAAAAATACGTGCTTTCCCATAATCGACTGTAAATATAGCCATCTCATCACGCCCGGAACCTTTCGTTGCCGGATCGGAATATCCCCAAAATAAAACATCCTTAACGATACCCGGACCACGCATACGATCGTACAATTCATCCTGTGCATGACGCCATGCCACAGGCAAACCTTTCGTTACCGGATGTTCCGGATTGCTGCAATTAAGTACGAACTCATGCTGAAAACCATGCGAACCGGCACATCCGGGAGATTCCTTATCATACACCAACCGACCATCCTGCATGTAAATATAAGGACCGGCCGTTTCATTACGATCTTCCCATCCCCCAAAGCCGATTATCCGGTTATACTCTTTCCAATCTTTAAATGCACTGTTGGCTGCATGGTAAAACACCACCCCACCTCCATTTTCAACAAACTCTAAAAAAGATTTTTCTGTCTCTTCCGGCCACCTATCACCGTTATAATCAAGTACCACCAACTGATAGGATGCAAAATCAGGATTGAAATTCGACATGATCTTTCCGGTTTCAGGCGATAAAGCGACATTGACCGTAAAAAGTCCAGAGTTCTCAAGAATCTGCTTGATCGCAAGGTGACTAACCTCCCAGTTATGATTGCTCTGTCCTGTAACTATCAAAACTTTAATCTTACCATCATCACGATGCCAACATGATTCATACATTTTCAACATATTCCCACGAAATATATTCGAAGAATAGTTGTTTAGATATCTTCTACGCCCGTTTTGCCCCATCTGTCTAGCTTCAATCGGATGTTGCAGTAGGTATAACATCTTTTCAGCCAATAGTGAACTATCAATTTCTGTTTTATCAGCATATTCTATCAATGGAATATGTAAGCCAGTAATATTATTTTCTATCATTTCATACAAACCAGTAGAAGTACTGCCTATGATTGGTAATCCATGCATCATCATTTCTATAGCTACGTAACTGCATTGTTCATGAAAGGAAGGCATAATGCCTAAATCTGCAATTGTATATAATTCGTAAAGTTTCTCTGTGTTTATCAATCCTGTCCAGACAACATTCATATAAATATCTTCACATTCGATCATGTGGGCATTAAACTCTCCATTTCCTGCAATGATGAAACGACATTCCGGATGCGTTTTTAATACTATTCTGAAAGCCCTTAAAGCATATTTTAAACCTTTTGTACTGTCCAATCTTCCGGCAAACAGAAAGATTGGAGCATCGGATATACCGTACTTTAGCCTTAGCACTGATTTTTCAACACTGATTTTGCTATCAGTAAGCCCATTATATACTACTGTGATTTTATCCGGTTCTATTTTGTAATCATCCTGCAGTATATACATTGTATTTTTCGAAAGACAAATAATATGGTCTACTACTTCAAAAGTCTTTTTTTCTTTTTGAAACTCCTCTTTCAAATTTTCTGTAACCTCACAACCTTGAACAGTTTGTTGTTTTTTCCATAATTGCCTAAAATGAATCAAATTGCCTGACAATTTGAAACACCAATCGAAATAGTGTATAGTCAATACGATCTTGCAATCAAATGCCTTTTTTAATTCTTTTGCAAATTTGCAACTTTGGTTGGCATTCAAATGGAATATCAAATTGCTTTTATCCTCAATGTACAATTGCAGCAGGTATACAATATTTCTATAATACAAATCACTTAGGTGATCGGTTACCATTTGTTCTATAGGATCGGGGAAATACCAACGCTTTACACCGTCGCTTGTCTCCTCCATTCGCATTTGAGATATGTGCGCCCTTAAATTTACCACACACACCTTAATCTTACTATGACGAAGCGCAGTGGCTAATTCGCGAATATATGTTCCAATTCCATATACCGCAGCTTCGCTCGATGTGTGAAAAATATATAGGTTCATTACTGAAATAAAGAATTATATGTTTTTACCATATTGATACGGAATATTTCCGAAACATAATTATCAAGATACCTTTTCCGTCCGTTTTGTCCCATTAGTCTGGCTTCGATTGTATGTTGCAACAGGTATACAATCTTTTCTGACAATAACGTGACGTCTATTTCCACACTTTCAGACAGTATAGTAAGAGGTATTTTCAACCCGCAAGTATTATTAATCACTTCATTTAATCCCGATGTTGCTGTGGCTACTACAGGCAATTCGTGCATCATCATTTCAACCGCAACATAACCGAATGGTTCGAATAAGGATGGTACAACCCCAACGTCTGCTATCTGATAGATTTCATTCAGGTCTTTCTTATCCAATAATCCGGTAAATGTTATTTTTGTGCAAGTATCTTTAGCCTCCTGGAAACATATATCATAATTACCGCTACCGGCAATTATGAGGCGACAATTCGGATGTTTTTTTGACACTTCGCGAAAGGCTCTGATTAAAAAAATCACCCCCTTAACTTCGTCAACGCGACCAGCAAATAGGATTATTTTTTCTTCAGCCGATATATTCCATTTCTTCCGAAGAACCATACTATCAATTAGCCTATCGGACACATCTCGTAAACCATTTGGAATAACAGATATTTTAGCTATATCAATGCCATAATTCTCACACAAAACATCTTTCATATAGTGTGTCATACAAATTATGTGGTCGACCTTCGAATAATAGGATCTTTCTACCTCAAACATCGTTTGCAGCTTTTTCTCCAACGTATCCGGATACTTTTGTTTCAAAATACAACGTAACCGTTCGGGATTGTCATAAATGGTAAACCCCCAATCGAAAAAGTGAGAGACTGCTACAAGTTGGCAATCAAACGTACTTTTCAGTTCTTCCGCCAATTTTCCACTTTCAAAGAAATTCAAATGAAAGACCAAGTTTCTTTTGTCTTTGATATGTAGTCGAAGCAAATAAACGACATTCCGATAGTACAAATCCCATTGTTCCTGGTCGTTTATCGTCCGCTGGTCCGATATGACTAAAGGGAAATGCCAATATTCGACCCCATCTATCCGTTCTGTTTTTATTTGGGGCTTTTCTGATATCAAATTTACTACACAAATATTTATATCATGATCTTTCAACGCAACAACCAATTCATTGATATAAGTGCCTACGCCAAATACCGCCCCACGACGGGTTTGATTGAAAATATATAAATTCATATTAAATACGGGTTATAGTAGATTCATCCATGATATATTTGTTCGATCCAATGCTGTCAACCGCATCATACCTTCACCTGCATATCCGTTAAGAAGTCCTGTACCAACGGGAGATTTTTCCATATCCAAATTCGGAATTTGTTTCAAAGCAATATCAATTTTATCTTGTATGGGTTCATGAAGATGACAATGATGGTGATAAATGCGCACAACATTGCCAACTACTGAATTTTCTAATCGAGGAATATCCCTGATAAAATCCGGTGATTGCAAATTCCATATCCTTCTGCATTGCTCCAAAAGTCTGAAACAATTATCAAAACCTGATATTCTTTGCAAATCAGATAGAAAACAAAACACATCCACTTGTTCAGTGATTGGGATCTCCTGTTTTTTTTCATCAATCTGCGATATTATGTATGATAGGCATTTTCGCGCCAGCACGGCCGGTGCTTGATAACGCAATCGGGTAATCCAATATCGAGCATAACCAATTAGCCCACGGTATTGACTAAAATTCGACCAAAGATCGTACATCACAGCACGTACCATCCGTTGATCAAAGTCTTCACATATATCGTCTTCTATGCTCAAGAAGTTATTTTGGATCATATAATCAAATCCCATTCCAATACCAGCCATCCCTCTTTCATAATTAGCTGGACTGTCAACATGAATTTGACCTAACATTTCGCTAATCACATCCATTGCGTAATCAGCAAATAGTTCATGCTTCGTAAACCGAGCATAATGAAAAAAGAAAACAGCAATCCCCATTTTACCATGCACCAAACCCGGACATTCGCTTAATGTACCGTTAAGCAAGAGCATATCAGTGATTTGTTGTAAATCCTTTTTTATTTGAATGAAATTATTATCTAACACTGTCAATACTTTTTTACTTTTTAGACTTTACCAACATAATCACCGAATTAGAATCCTCCTCCAATGTCGCGGCGATTTCTTTTAGTTTGCCTTTCAGCTTTCCTTTTTCATAGTCTTTGCGAAGATCGAAAGCATTTATGGAAGAACATAATTCGCCTTTGGGATTTATAGGGGTCAGCATAACCATATAGATTTCTTTTTTATAAGAATAATCACCATTGTATACGATATACCTAAAAAAATCCTTTTCCTGTATATCGTACACTAAGTACGTTTTCGGAAAACCTTCTTCTTTACTAAAATCATATACATTCTTTATACTTTCCATAAAATAATAACGCTCGGAAACCAACTTTAAAATCAAGAAAACTTCCGGAGTCATGGTGTGGACAGGTGGTGTTCGCGCAATAAACGGACGTAAACTGTAATCGGGCATTAAAGTGTAAATCGTATCTGACGATGGTTCTAATAGGATCCAATTACCCTTGAATGGAGTTATTCTACTATATTCTCCTGGTCCGGCAGCTCTTGTTCCTCCTTCATCTCTTAAAAGTTGAATAAAGATCTTCTTCTCTCTAAATGGAGTTTTAATTTCTTTGGTTATGCTCCCGTCTTGTTTCGATACGAGCAGGAATGGTATCTCTTCATTCAATTCATCATAACAAATCAGATTCTCTTTATCATAATTAAATATTTCCCAATAAAACATGGTATTACCACCCTCTTTTTGTTTAATACTTCGCTTAAAATTTCCCTCCAAGTCATAAACCTTTATTTTTTTTGCAAAGTGATCGTTTATAAACATTTCATTGTTTTCTTCATCCAATGTAACACTTCTACAAGATATGTATTCTTCCGCCCCTTGCCCTTTACGATTTATCTTACGGATGGCTTTTCCTGTTCGGTCATACACAAAAATATCACCGTCATCCCTATAGTTTTTTACTAATATGAATTCTTTGCCTACAGCCTGCACAAACCCTTGATTAACAAAATTATCGTTTGTTTCCAGTGCAATATACTCCACATCCATGAAGTCTTGAAGAATCAGTTCTTTTTTGGAGGAATAACTTTTATTTACGTCTACTGTTATAAAATCATCAGTCGATGAATTACCTCCTCCACACCCCGCCATCACAAACAGGATGATTATCTCCATAAAAATTAATATTTTCATCTGCATATCATTTTGTTTACTCCATTATTCTTTTACATGACAAAGATTTGGACGCCCGACGATTATTTCATAATTGGATGGAGGCGGACAAATCCATTGATAAACACAATCAGTACATGGTGCTTGATTACGAACACGTAACCATGATTTGCCCTCTTCAACTTCTTTGTGTAAGATTTCATGGATATTATTGGCATAGATATTTCCCAATAAAGGGTGGTTAAGATTGGCATATACATCCCCATTAGGCATGATGTTAATTTTACCAAAGTCATACGTATTCATAGCCTGACGAGCAAATAAATCTTTCATAGTCAGGGAGGTGGATAAAATATCTTCTTTCGAGAGAAAAACTTCTTCTTCAAAAAAACAAATATTATTTCCAGTATAATTGGGTTTTAATTGGTATTTATCTATCTGATATTGTTCAATGAGTTGCTCAGACTGTTGAACATCATCTTCGGATGATACCTCAAACACAAATTCCGCAGGTAAAGTCTGACTAAGTAATATCTCCATTACACGATTCCATCGTTCCGCGTCTATCGGGAAACAAACAGAAATCTGATATGAAAAATTATTCTCAAAAATAGGTTGAAGAGCAATTAGATTTTTATAGGAACACAAAAGATTTTTCGGTGAAGAATATTGGTCCAGATAAGATAACAATTCACTGTAATTTAATACACCCTCCATATTTCCTATGATATTAAATGTTAAATTCTTAGGAAGCGTTGCTAAAAAATGAATCAGCTTGGTTATATTAGTCGTGACATCTATGTGTAAAGATATTTCAAATAGTTTTTCCAGCACATTTTTGTACGAAGAAAAATTATTTTTTTTGTATAGTTCCTGTTCCTTTGAATAATTATAAAAGGGCAACATCTGAACCGGTTTTCCATTCGATAAAGAAACATCAATTACATCTCCCATAAATTTTTCACGAAGTTCACAAATAAAACAATTGATCTCCTTTTGCTGATATTGCTCATTGGTTAATAAAGTAACACCGCAATTTTCTTCTTGAAGAGTTTCATGTAATATTTTTATAATCTTATCATTAGCTGATTCGATTATAACTCCGTCAAGTGTATTATATAATAAAGCATGTTTATTTTTTATATCAACAAACACATAAGGTTCAAGAGTAAACCAATAATCAGATACTTTCTTCATAATCATCATTCTATTACTACATTTTTTAATATTTCTGCATAATCCTTCGGATATTTTTCAAGGAAAGTAAAAATATTTTTTAACTTATTTCTAAAATCCTCTTGATTTTGGAAGTGTTGACAAACAAATCCTTCTTCATTTGCTTTATCTATATTTTCAATATGAAATAGACAAGAACCACAATACCTATAGGCATAACAGGTTTGGCAAAACTTTTGGATATGTTTATAATAAAAATTGTATTGCTCCGTAATTTCCGAGATATCTAATTCTATATCTTCATTCACTTTTCCCATCGAATACCTATAATCAATTCTTTCACAAGGTAACAGTTTGTTGCGATTAGTTAATAAAATTTTTTTTGAGAAAGGTGTACAAGTACTTGTAGGCAATTGTCTTTCAATGTTATATAATAATTCTCTTATATTGGATATGTAATAATTTATAGAAACATATTTCAGATAATTAGTTAGCTCACTGAATAACAGCGAATTTCTATGAGTTAAACGAGTTAAATCGGAATCCTCCTTCCGGAATTCAGCTTCACCTTTTGCCACACTTTGATACATACTGTCAAGTATATTTTTATTACACGATCTAACATTCCTTGTATTTAATTCTGATATTCTAGGAATTTGATTATACCGTGTATAAATAAAATCATAAATTTCTTTTATTGAATTTCTATTGTGTAAAACAGCATTGAAAGATACATTAGTTGAAAAATATTCTGGATAATCTCTTTGGAGTATATCTAAATTTTCGATTACCTTTTGAAAGGAATTTTTTTTATCTTTACTAAAAGTCCGATAACTATGGCATTTCTCATTACCATCTAAACTGATTAACAAACGAAAATTATTGGTAACTAAAAAATCAATGTATTTATGAAGCAACGTAGTGTTAGTTGTCATAGTATACTCAAGATCAAATTGCTTAACAAGGTTTAATTGCTTAGAAATCTCTACGATTTGTTTGATAAACTGCATATTCAAGAGTGGTTCACCGCCATAAAAACTAATTGCCAATTTATCATTTTTCTTTTTAGGTTTAAGGTCAAAAATGAATTTCAGTAAATGAATAGCTTTACGAGTATCAATTTTTTTACTGATTCTTTCATCATATCCTTCATATAATTCTCCAAATGCACAATACGTACAATTTAAATTACATGAATCTGTCACTTCAAATACGACTTGCTTGATATTCCTTATGTTGTCTTCAACTATTGATTCTTCTAATACCGCAAACTTAGTTGGTTTTGGTTTTGTAAAGAACCCATGAGCTTTTAAATACGCATATTTTTTCAAATAATATGGATCAACATCCGTTGATTTTTCAGATGCTTTCTCTAATTCCGGATGCGCCAACATAGATAATCTGCTCTGATCATCGTATAAGTATCGATTTTTATTCTCTGATTTTAAAATAAAGGATTGTATCATATTAGATTAGTTGTTATAAATGCAACCAATAGGTATACCTATTGGTTGCATATTTTTTTAATAAACTAAAATTCATATTCTTTACAGAAAAGAATTCCGTTTTTTAAACAGAAAAAAGATTAATAGTGGTAAGGCTTATTGCTGGATCCAAAATTATTGTAATAAGAATGGTCAGATGTATTACCACAACCACAACTACCACTTGAGCATCCACACCCACCTTTTAAGGCATTCAACTTACGCCGATCCAATTCATCTTTGCTGAATTGATTCAATTTGATTTTACCTAGCTTCTTCATTTCTTTTAAAATTAAGTTTATACTACTCACATACAATATTAATCATTCACTTTTATCTATCAAACAATGTCCAGCTTTAATTCCTGAATGCATGATTTATCATCCCGAACGCATTTCCCGTTAAATAAAAATAAGATTGACACATAATTATATCCGATAATTCATGATAGTCCCTTCTATTTGTAGATAAGCAGAGAACCTCCAACTCATCAGACACCTCAGCACGATACAACGCAAAGTCTCTTCATCTATTACAAAGTGAACCAAAAACCTCTCATCCAAATGAAACCAGAATACCAAAGTCTCATCTAAACCATAAACACACAGAAATGCTTTAAATAGATTTATCATCATTTTTATTATGTAGTACTAATAATTAGGCATACAAGCAAAAAGCATCTCGAACTGTTTTCTCACGTCGTTCGCTTATTTTATATTGAACACCATTCTTCATCATAACCCAATATGATTTCCGTTGACAGACAATACACTCAACATGCTTCATATTTACAATGACTTGCCTATTTAATTGAACAAAATACTCTTTCAATAATTTAGCAATTTTTTCTAAAGTGCATTGTACTAAGAATTTTTTATCTTTCAAATAGAAACAGACAAATGGCTTATCACATTCTACGACAAATAAGTCGTCATAAAAAGCTTTTGATAGATTTCCTCTATTAGAATAAATAAAGTGATCATCTTTAAAATCGAGTATATCCATTGTTCATATATTATTTATTATTAATCGCAACTTTCTTTCCATTGCAAACTTTCTGAGTGATTACATAGAGAAAGAATATCAACTAATGAATATTTTCGATCCTTCTCAAGAGACAACTCCATATAATCCCCCTAACAACGCTGCAAATAAGCGTGATAACTAACCGGAACAGGATAAAGATTTCCTTCAAAACAGGCTTCATCCAACATTTCTATTTCATCAATCAATAAGCATTTATGTTTTTCTCATATTCCATTTATATACATTTTGATTATTTACTATTAGGAAATACATGTAATCAAACTAATACGTCAACTTTATTTCATAATCAGTTTTATACAATTCTTTTATTTCCTCTATGTGATTCCGATCTGTCAATTGAAACTTCACGGAGGTTTCATTCGCTGATTTTTTCAATACAAGTACACCATGTTCTTCCAGAAACTGATTCAATTTATGGATCGGAACGATATAATCCACATCTTCCAGACGATAGTAATCCGATTGCCTACGGATATGTTCGTCCTGATAAACAGGATTACTTTTACCCAGTTCAAACCGGACAAACTCCATAAAACGATCAAATGAATTATCTTCATACAGAGCCAAATATCGAAAATAAAAACGATTCGCTTTCTCGAGACAAAAGTGTTTGTAACAAGAGACCAATCGTTCAACAGGATCTCTCCAAACAGCAAATTTGATCATCTTACCAGACTCTTTCTCTTTTTCCTGCATTTTTGAAACCGGACACAAATAGGGACTCGCATCATCATAGCCAACCAGGCTATGAGCGCCACCCTGATTAGGATAAAAACCATAAAGAGATGATGCAAGTACATTTCTCAAATGTGACGATGCATTTTTCGCAATTATCACAAAAGCCATATGATAGCTTTCCATCAAGCAAAAATAATTAGCCAGAAAAGGAGTCCTGGCATGCATATCCGATGGTAGATAAACTCTATTTTCATATTTCAGAGCTACGTCTTTCCATGTTTGTATATAATGTTTCAATTGATCTTTATACATGCCACAGACTTTGAGAAATTCTTCACGGCTCTCTTCTTCTAGTCTTGAACTATAAAAACGTGAATTTTCATAGCGATAGTGGAACAAATGATATAAAGCTCCAGTTACACGCGAAACCGGAAATCCTAATATCTCCATCCGCTTTACACGTTCCAGATCCTCCATTCCCCAACCATAAAAATGTTCATTTTCCCCTCCTGCCTTCAGATAATGATCCTTATGTACAAGAAAAGCACCACCAACAGAATGAATAAAACAATCAGAATACTCTTTTCCTTTCAGAAATTCGATTAAATGGTTGTCGCGAAAAACAAAACTGTCCTCCATTGAACATAAATTGAAATGCCCGTCATAAGGGAAACTCATCACCGCTTTCCTATTCCGAATATCGGCTATAGAAGAATCTATTTGATCATCCGGTACTATTACGTCAGTATCCCATATACCGACAATCGAAGTATCAGCTTCGCACAACAATTCATTCAGGTATTTTGTCCGGTAAAAAATGGAGTTATCATCTTTCACAAAGCGATATGTCACATTCGGGTAATTTCCAGGCACTTTATATTTGGAATCCTTATCGGCTTCCAGTACTATTATTTTACTCTGTTTACGTTTTGATAACTGATCTAAAACCACATCAAGGTTTTCCTTCCGTTCGGAAGAATCGATGCGGACCGGAATTACGAACGTAACAATATCATCTAACGATTCATCTATTTCATTACAGTTTATACGGGTAATTTCTTTCTCCCCCAATAAGCATTTTGTCCTCTCCGGAAAGATACCCAGAGCATCTATTCTCCGAAGATCTTTCAATAAACTGTCATCTATTATTTCAATATCTTCCAGACGATCCAGAAACTGGATTAAGTTTTGTTTATTAACCAGAGTGACCGTACTCTCTTCCTGAACATCTACCCGAAGTGTCAAATAATGTATCCAACCATACAAAGAATCTTTTTGTTCTTCATTCCAATTTATACTAAGAGTTGACAAACGCGTATCCAATTCCGTCAATATCTCATTTTCTTCACCTTTAGCAAATTTGTTACGCAAAATATATATAAGACCACATCCCAAGCTACAATAACTACATTCCTGCCCTAAAGATGGAACGATTTCCACATCATTTTCCAATAATTGCTCTAATAACTCATCGGCTTGTTTTTCGTAAATTACATCTCCGGTATGACTCGCATAAGTATACAATGCTATAATTCGCCCAATCTCCGGAATACCGACAGTCCACTCGTCCGGCATTTGCTGATTAGTGTTCTTATATCGGTTTATAAACTCAATCTGATATTTACGGCGTACATCATACGCATATGCTTTCTGTTCATCTCTATGCAACTGGGAAATCTGAGACGCATGCCAACGGCACATCATCAATATATCCGGCAAATTTTCTACCTTCCCCGATAATGCCAGCCGTGACATAAGATCATAATCTGAAGAATAGACATATTTTTCATCATATCCGTCACACTTTCTCATCACATTAGTCCTTATCATCAATGAAGAGTGCAAAAAAGTATTATTCTGAAGCAAATCGATCATCAATTGTTCATGTGAAGAAGGTAAAGGCCTTTTCATTTCCGGCTTCGAGAAAACAAAATTTGTTCCTATTCCCAAAATATCCGGATGAGTTTCCAGATACTTATATTGGAGTTCAAACCTTTGAAGATAAGCTACATCATCTGCATCCATGACACAAATATATTTCCCAACAGCGATTTCCAACCCTTTATTACGGGAAGGATAGTTTCCCATATTATACTCATTACAGATCAGAGTAATACGTTTATCCGCATAAGATCGGATTATATGCAACGAATTATCTGTAGAAGCATCATCTATAATAATAAACTCAAAACGACCAAAGGTCTGATTCAGTATACTATCAATTGCTTCATGAAGATATTTCTCTTCGTTAAAGACAGGCATTATGACGGATATATCGATCATGGTATTTATAAGTTTACATTATTATAAAAGTTTTATCCAACTAACTTTTGACTCAGGCGACAACCTCATAAGTTCCTTCCCTGCCATTCCCATCAAACCTGGTGTTTCTCCTAATTTTATTGCAGAGTATCGTTCCTGATTGATCTTAGCAGCCTTTTGCATCAAAGCATCTCCCGCATATTCTGAAAAGAATAAGTAATAACCTAATAATTTGTTTACTTGCAGGGGATATAGCTTCAGAAATGATAATTCATATAATTCAGATATAATATCTTCATTATTAAGCAAAGAGGCCAGCCGCTTATTTTTCAACAAATTCAGCAAATAAAACAAATTCAATTTATTCTTTTTTGTCCGTTCATTTTTCGGATCAATATATTTTCCCGATAAGCGAAACCGATAATAACGTACCAACCCTAAAAGATTACTTTCCCAATCAACCCCATTATGTTCCTGCGCCAGAATATCATCAAACAATAAATCAAAATCACAGAGTATCTCATTGATGTCTCCACTAATGAAGTCATTTTGATACAAATATTCTATAGCGTTACCTATACCGGATAATCCATTCGCATAGTCTATAGATGTCTGTAAATTCACCTGAGAAAAAATCTCCAAGATCAGGTTTATTGCTATATTTTCATAAAATCCATCCTGACGAATAAATGCATAATGGAACAAGAAAACAACAACCCCCATTTTCCCATAAAAAAGTCCGTCTTGCTCTATCGATATTTTATTTTTCTCCAAACTCCAGACAAAATCATTCTTTACATAGCCTTTCGGATATATGGAAATCCATTCATCCGGATGGATTTCCGGAGTGAGCATTGTATTAAAACAACGATAAGGTGCTATAACTATTTTATCTCTACTCCCATTTAACCAAGCCCCCCACCAACTAAATGTACTATTGGCTATGATATTATGACGGCACAAAGACATTAAATACATATCTTGCCAACTATCGTCTCCGTGATTCCAGTCGACAACAACGCAATTCTCCAAATGCAAATTCGATTTCACCCAATCAGGATCATCACTAAAACAATAAAGAGGTAAATTATTACCTGCATGGTTGCGGATCATAATTAAAGCCTCCCTATAATAATCGACCGTACAAATATTGATAAACATATCTGCATGAGATGAGTCCAGATAATCACCACGCCGGACATGAAGAGCAATAGCTTTCTGCAATTTCAATTTTTCCGCTAACTGCCTGGTTGGCCCGTTTAACAGATTGCTGTTAAAGGAAAATGCTTTTCGAACTTCAGGTTTAACATTATCAAAAGAAGTTTCAGTCTGCCAATATCCTATACAAATCGTAACTAAAAAACCATCTAATGAAATAGAAGGTCTACATGCAAAATCTTTCTCCCACACATACTGTATCAAAGATGGAGGCAAAGATTTTATATGAGTCATTAACTCTTCCGATGCAAAATCAGAGGCAGGGATATTAAAAATATTCTCCAATTCGTAAAAATAGCCCGTTTTACCCGGAGCATCTTTGTCTCTATACAAGAACCCTTCATGCTCCGGATACTTTGATCGCATACTCAACAATAACGCATAGTCAAACATTAGGTTTCCCAAACGCCCCTGCATCATAATGATAAAAGTCGGCTTCAGATTGGATATATTTAGCGGCATATTATTCTCCGATGTGTTCCACTACATAGCAAAATCTCCCACCAAATAACCGTATTCATGATTTAAACGAACCTGATACGTTCCGGTTATCTCGCTCAACGTAAAATGAACGGTTTCTCCGGAAGAGATGGTTATACTTTCTTTAAGAATCACATTCCCGTCGGCACTGACCACCTCTATCGTTAAATCAGATATAGCATCTGGACAATAGATTGATAAAACAGAGCCGTTCACAGACACTTCCGGTGTTTTAGGAAAAATTGTTCGAATAATATTATCCCCCCATCTTCCCTCCACATGAATGCGCTTTCCTAACGCAATTTGGGGAAATATGCCCATCATTAGAATAGTCGAAATTAAAATACAATAGTTTTTCATGGCAATAACTTTTAAATATGTTTGCCCAAAAGTAGAAGTTACAAAAGATACTACCAAGATTACGCTGTAACAAAAATGTAACAAAGTTTAAACATCTAATAAACAGAGGTATACAAAAAGTCACAAAGACAGAATATACTCATCAAAATCCTGCGCAGTCCCCTGTTTTTGTGTTAATTTCACATATAATCTTTTTCTTTTAAGAGATATTGCCTGACTGGTCCTAAGCAATAAAGCTGCCATACGGGTAACCGAAATACCCAATTTTGTCAAGCAGCATATTTGTAAGTCCATTTCCGAAATTCCGGGATACATCATTTTTATCTTATATGTAAAATTTAAATACAGCACATGATCAATCCATTTAACTACCTCCGGCCAGCGTTCGTTGTCCAAAATCTCCCATTTTGTACGCAATCCTTGGTACAAATCAGATGCAAAAAATATTTTATCACGATCTATGCCAGCAATAGGGGAGGAAGCGCGTTCGAGCATTTTTTCATTGATAACTCCCTGCACCATATCTAACTGTATTTTCAAGTCGTCTGCCATTTCTGTTTTTTGTCCTAATTCTGCTATTGCCGCATTCCGTTCCGCCAGATATTGCAGGCTTTCTCTATATTTCTGTTCCTGACGACGCAATGATTGATTCAGTTGTTCTTCTTTTTTCTTCTTTTCTTTAAACAAATAAAAAACGATACAAACTGTCACCAACAAAAATAAAGCACCTCCCCCAAAAAGTCCATACAAATAATTCGTTTTACGGTTTGCTTCCTGTCTATAGTATTCCTTCTTTTTTTCTATAAGTTGATAATCATATATGCTCTGTAGCCGGGCTACAGTTTCCATGTATGTCTGCCTATCTATTGAATCGCGAAATGTATCATATTGTTCCTGAAAAATAGCATAAGCGTTTAAATTTCCCCTAGACTTTTCCAACTGTGACAAGGAGTAATATGTATCTCTCAATGTATACGTATTGGTACTTTTTTGACAAAAAGATAAATAATAGTAAGCAGAATCTATTTTCCCAGATTTCAGATATAAATCTCCTAAAGTCAGACTCACTAAACAAGAATCATCAGCCGTCTTAATTTGTGAATAAGCTTTCCAAGCATAAGACAAGCCATTATTATAATCACCTACTCGTCCATAGACATCTGCTAATTCATTAAATATATAGAATTTATGCAATGCAAAACTACATGATAAGGCTTTTGAATAATAAGTTATTGCACTATCTAACTGATTCTCCTGCACATTAATACGAGCAATATTTCTATAAGTCATAGATAAACTAATACTATCTTCAGCCTGCATAAAATAGCCTGCAGCCTCTTTTTGGACATCCAAAGCTGGTCGATAAAGCTCCTGAAAAGTATATAAAGTACCCAAATTAGCACATAAACGCCCCAACAAAGAATATTCTTTCAAATCTTTTCCCACTTCATAAGCTTTCAAATAATACGCTTGGGTCTGAAGTACATCGTCTAAATCCTGGAAAACCCTGCCACAATAATAGTACGCCAGCATCTTCCGATCTTCCCGATCCGTTTTTTCATAATAGTTAACGGCTATCTGTATCAATGAATCGGCTGTATGTTCTATTCGATTCTTGTCCTGTGCTTGCGTATACAACAAACACCAAAGCGCATTTTGTTCCTCTGACATATCTTCCCGATGTGTTATACTATCTAAAAGTAATAAGGCACTATCGGGTCTTTCATTCATATATCCCTCTGCCTCTTTCAATAAAGGGGAGATATTTGTACTTCTGCTACAAGCTAACAGACAGAAAAGTACCAGAAGATTTAGTATTAGCTTAAGTCCTTTTGACATATGCAACTTTTTTACAGAATGCAATATAGAACTTTATTTTCAAAAGATCACAAAAAAATTAATACATTTACAAAAAAATCTTACAATGAGTACTTCATGTCCTTTTTTATCTATAATAGTTCCGATATATAATGTCGAAACCTACCTGGAAGAATGCTTGAACTCCCTGATCAACATACGTATAAATTTGAAAGAGATCATTTTGATCAATGATGGTTCAACCGATAGGTCCGGTGAAATTGCAGAGAAGTATGTATCCTCTCATTCCTGTATAAAACTCTTTCATCAACCGAATCAGGGATTGTCAGCAGCACGTAATAAAGGATTATCAGAAGTTCAAGGAGAATATATAATGTTTATCGACAGTGACGATTGGATAATAGAAAGACAAACCGAAAAGATGTTTTCTGAAGCTATCTGTTTTCACCCCGACATAATAATGGGAAATTCCGTTTGTTATTATCCTGACGGACAAACAGGGACATTATTTAACCCAATCCCATCCCACTTATGCCATGTCTGCCTGACAGGAAAAGAGTGTTTTTCTGAATTAATGAAACATGAGGCTTTTCCTCCGATGGTTACTAACTACCTATACAAAAGAGAATGGTTAAACAAGCAAACATTGTATTTTGAAAATGTTGTCCATGAAGACGAACTCTGGACTCCCCAAGCTCTTTGCCTCGCAGAAAGTGTCTACATCACTGACATCGACTTTTACGGATATCGGCAACGGGAAGGTTCTATCATGAAAACATTGGTCACGTCCAAACGCGTACGAGACCTGATCTATATAGCTAATTGTTTAATCCGCTTTGCTTCGGGATACAGTTTCAATGGCCCGAACCGGGAGGTGAAAAGCGAACTATACGTAAAAGCTTACATGTTATATAGTATAGCTTTCTTATCATTGGTTAAAATCAAAAATGGTAATTTCACTTTACCTTCACATAGATTGTATACTATTTTCAAAGTATACCACCATCTCTCACCACTCTCCAAAAAGAGGATTTACAGTTATTACAAAAATGCTCAGAATAAGTTGAAGAGTTATTTAAAATGGAAAAGCTCTTACTGGGCGGAGAAATTATCTCCTGAAATAATCAAAAACAAACATATTATATTAATATATAATACCATGTGGGATACTCCTCTGAACATTCCCATTCAACAGATTCCTGAAAACTATAAATTCACGACCGACAGACAATATTATACTCAGGCACAAACAGTTATTTTTCACTTACCGACTTTAATCAACGAATTAGAAAACGATCTAGAAAAGCCTGAAGGACAAATATGGGTCGCCTGGACATTAGAATGCGAAGAAAATTACCCGTTCTTCAAAGATTCGGAATTCATGGAACTTTTTGACTACCGGATTTCTTATCACCAAACGGCAGATGTCATTCAATCGTATTTACATGACAATTTTACCTCCCTGATGAAACAACCGGTCGACACAAAGGAGAGAACCAATAATATCTGTATGCTTGTATCCAGTCCGGTCAACCAAAGTTCAAGACAAGAATACCTTGAAGAACTTATGCAGGAAATACCTATAGATTCCTATGGAAAACTATTCAATAATAAGAAAATGGATCAGGACAACGGAAGGGAGTCCAAAATCAATTTATATAAACAGTACAAATTTGTTATTGCTTTTGAAAATGCGTGTGCAACCGATTATGTAACGGAGAAATTCTTTGATCCGTTGATCGCCGGGGCGGTTCCCATCTATTTAGGAGCCCCAAACATCAACGAGTTTGCGCCGGGAGAACATTGCTTTATCCATGCAAATGATTTTAAATCCCCCAAAGAGTTAGCCAGTTATATAAAAGAATGTTGCAATAATAAACAGGAATATCAATTATTTTTCCAATGGAAACAGAAAGATCTCCGTCCTCAATTCATAGAGAAAGCTCTATTACAAAAAACATCCCCCTTCATCCGTTTATGCGAACTACTGGAGGTATAATGAGTTATGTATATTTTCCACTACTTGAATTTTAAAATCCTTACTACCGGATTATCATCTTCGCTAAGCGTCTTTATAAACTTATCTACATTCCCGTTTAGTCGCTTTTTCTCAT
>Ga0129308_1001417_pt1 | contig 25167 bp, 18 predicted proteins | sample L827metagenome_FD_94440 | JGI IMG/M metagenome (GOLD analysis project Ga0129308, IMG submission 94440) | Ring-tailed lemur group fecal microbial communities from Wisconsin, USA - L827 metagenome | ecosystem: Host-associated > Mammals > Digestive system > Large intestine > Fecal | place: USA... | reverse complement strand
GTCGCTGGGGTCGGCCTCCTGGATGGCGGAGTGGGCCCGGTCGTAGATGCAGACGGAGCCGCGCTGGGAGGCGCCCTTCTCGTTGAAGTAGATGCCCACGCGGTCGCCGCCCCGGACGATCTTGGAGGTATCCACACCGTAGCGGCGCAGGGAGTTCACAGCGGCCTGGCCAATGGCGTGGGCGGGCAGCTTGGTCACATAGGAGGCATCCATGCCGTAGTTGGCCAGAGACACGGCCACATTGGCCTCGCCGCCGCCAAAGGTGAATTCCACGTGGTCAGCCTGGACAAAGCGCTCGTAGTTGTAGGGCTGGAGGCGGAGCATCAGTTCGCCGAAGGTCACGATCTTAGCCATTGTTTCTGGCCTCCTTGACAATTTCGACAGACTGCTTGCACAGACCGGTGATCTCGTCCCATTTCTGGTTGTCGATCAGGTCGGCAGTGACCATGTAGGAACCGCCGCAGGCACAGATAACAGAGCTGGACAGGTATTCCTTCAGGTTCTTCAAAGAAATGCCGCCAGTGGGCATGATCTTGAACATGGGGAAGGGAGCGGACATGGACTTGATCTTGCTCAGACCGCCGGACTGCTCGGCGGGGAAGAACTTCAGGACTTCCAGACCCAGCTTATAGGCGGTGTGGTAGTCCGTGGGCGTCGTGCAGCCGGGGAATACCTCCACGTTCTTCTCCTGGCAGTAGGACACAAGCTCCGGGTCCAGACCGGGGGTGACGATGAACTGGGCTCCGGCGGCCAGGGCGTCGTCTACCTGAACGGTGGTCAGTACCGTTCCGGCGCCTACCATCATATCCGGGCAGGTCTCCTTCATCAGGCGAATGGCCTCCGCAGCACCGGCAGCTCGAAAGGTGACCTCTGCCACCGGTACGCCGCCAGCGCAGAGGGCGCGGGCCAATGGGGCCGCGTCCCGCTGGGGATGGTTGAGTTTGATCACCGGCACGACGCCGATTTCAGAAATACGCATTTGCAGGTCAGTCATTTGAACATTCTTCCTTTCAAAGAAAATTACACAAAGAAGGAGATGACAAGCGCCACCAGAAAGCCGCTGACGCCGACCAGGGTTTCCATCATGGTCCAGGTCTTGAAGGTGGTCTTTTCGTCCAAGCGGCACAGGGATTTGACCAGCCAGAAGCCGGAATCGTTGAAGTGAGAGAAAGCAGTGGAGCCGCCGGCGATGGCCATGACGATACAGGCCAGATGAATGGGGGGCAGTGCCTCCACCATGGGCATGGCGGCTACGATGCCGGCGGCCATGGTCATTGCCACGGTGGCGGAACCGACGGACACCCGGACAGCGAGAGCAATCAGAAAGGCCACGACAACGATGGGAACGGGGGTAGCGGCCACCACGTTGCCGATGATATCACCCAGGCCGGAGTCTTGCAGCATATAGCGCAGTACGCCGCCGCCTGCGGTCACCAGCATGATCAGGCCGGTGGGCTCCAGGGACTTGGTCATGACCTTTTCCAGGTCCTCCCGGGTGTAGCCGTGTTTTACACCCAGCAGGTACATGGCGGTCAGGGTAGCCAGAAGCAGCGCAATAAAGGGGGTGCCCAGAAAATGGAACACGGGGCGCAGGTAGTCTGCGAAGCCGCCTTCGGGCATCTGACCGAGTACAGAGTTGATAAGAATCAGACCGAGGGGAATCATGATGATGCCAACTACGGATGCGAAGGAGGGAAGCTTCTCTTCGTCGTACTCCGGGGTGTTCAGGTACTGCTCGGGTACGGGAATGTCGTAGTGGTCACCACAGAATTTGCCGAAGAGGGGGCCGGCCACAATCATGGCCACAGCGCCGCAAATGAGACCCAGGCCGATGACCAGACCAAGGTCAACGCCCAGAATGTTGGCGACCAGCACAGGGCCGGGCGTGGGAGGAATGAAGGCGTGTCCAACAGCCAGACCAGCGAGCAGAGGAATAACAAAATACAGAGTGGATTTCTTGGCTCGGCGAGCAATGGAGAAGGCCAGAGGAATCAGTATGATGAGGCCTGCGTCGAAGAATACGGGAATGGCTACCACCATGCCGGTCAGGCCAAGAGCCCAAGGGGCGCGCTTTTCGCCAAACTTGTGCATCATGGTCAATGCAACCCGCTCGGCACCGCCGGAAATCTCCAGAATGGCGCCGAACATGGAGCCGAGACCAACCAGCAGGGCGATACCCTTTAGTGTCTCGCCCATGCCTTTGTTTACCGTGTCCACGATCATGGAGACAGGCATTCCGGCAATTAAGCCGATGCTGAGGGCTGCAATCAGGATGGCAATCAGGGGTTGCAGCTTACCCTTGATGATGAGGACCAGAAGAATGGCCAAGCCGCACAGAGCCGCAATGACCAATCTGGTGGGATCTGCAATAAATTCCATAGCATGTACTTCTTTCTTTGAATAAATTGACTCCTATTGTCGTTTTGTGCAGATGCTGCGGTTTATTCCATGTAGCCGCCCTTCATGGGGGAAACAGCGTGCTGCGAGAAGATTTTCAAAACGCCGGAGGGGTATCTGGGGGTCTTGGGCTGCCATGCGGCCCGACGCTCTTCCAGAATCATTTCCATCTCCTCGGGAGTCTTAGGCTGCCCCTTGACCCCGACGATTTCCAGCTTTCTCTGGAGCACGTCAATGTGAATGAGATCGCCTTCTTCCACCAGAGCGATGGGGCCTCCGTCCGCCGCTTCGGGAGACACATGACCAATGGAGGGACCGGTGGAGGCGCCGGAGAAGCGGCCATCGGTGATGAGGGCAATGGACCGGCCCAGCTCCTTGTCGGAGGAGATGGCCTCAGAGGTGTAGAACATCTCCGGCATACCGGAGCCCTTGGGGCCCTCGTAACGGATAAACACTGCGTCGCCGGGTCTGATCTCGTGCGTCAGGACCGCATGGATGGCCTCCTCTTCGCTGTCGAAGGGGCGAGCGTTCAAGGTAGCCTTGAACATCTCCTTTGGGCAGGCAGTGTGCTTGATGACGGCTCCCTCGGGGGCCAAATTCCCCTTCAGAATAGCAATGGCGCCGTCAGTTCCGATAGCCTTGTTGAAAGGATGGATGATGTCCTGCCAAGTCAGTCCCACGGCGGCACAGTAGTCGTCGCACTTGTCGTAGAAACCGTTTGCCTTCAACTCATCCAGGTTCTCTCCCAGCGTCTTGCCGGTGACGGTCATGACGTCCAGGTGGAGCATGGAGCGGATCTCCTCCATGATGCGGGGCACGCCGCCTGCATAGTAGAAGTACTGGGCGGGCCACTTTCCGGCGGGGCGGATGTCCAGAAGATAGTGGGCGCCGCGGTGGAGACGGTCGAAGGTCTCTGCATCCAGTTCCACGCCGAACTCCTTGGCGATGGCGGGTATATGGAGCAGAGAGTTCGTAGAGCCGGAAATAGCCGCATGGACCATGATGGCGTTCTCAAAGGACTTGAGGGTCACCATGTCTCGAGGCTTCAGTCCCTGCTTGGCCAAGGCCATGACCTGCTCACCGGCTTTGCGTGCCACCTCCCGCAGATCATCACAGGTGGCGGGCATCAGAGCGGAGCCCGGAAGCATCAGGCCCAAGGCCTCGCCCATGACCTGCATGGTAGAGGCGGTGCCCATGAAGGAACAAGCACCGCAGGAGGGGCAGGCGTTCTGCTTGTACCAGGTGAGCTTCTCCTCTGTAATCTCGCCACGGGAGCACTGGGCAGAATACATGCCGATCTGTTCCAGAGTCAGCAGATCGGGACCTGCATCCATGACGCCGCCGGTGACCAGAATGGAGGGCATATTAACCCGGCCGATGCCCATCAAGTGAGCGGGGACAGCTTTGTCACAGCTGGCGACAAACACGCCGCCGTCGAAGGGGGTGGCGCCAGCATGGATCTCAATCATATTTGCGATGGTGTCCCGGCTGGCTAACGAGTAGTTGATGCCATCATGTCCTTGTGCCATACCGTCGCAGATGTCAGTGGCAAAGTAGCGGGCAGCTTTGCCGCCAGACCGGGCTACACCCGCTGTCACTTCATTCACCAGTTCCAGCAGGTGGGCGGAGCCGGGGTGGCTGTCGCCGAAGGTGCTTTCTACCATGATCTGAGGCTTGGACAGATCCTCTACCGTCCAACCCATGCCCATGCGCAGGGGGTCTTGCTCGGGGGCTAGTGCTCTGATCTCTTGACTTATCATACCAGTTCTCCTTGTATAAAAATGTTAGTTTTGTTTTCGTTTTCGTACTATTTAATTAAAACATTATCAAAACACGATTAAAAAGTCAATATATCAAATTATGGTTTGGACATACTCACAATCCGCGCTTGCTTTGGTTGGTTGAAATGCAGTCGGTGGTCAGACCACCAGTCGTTTTTCTGAGAAAGCGGTCAGAGCAGTATAAATTCCCCCGAGACAGGCGCGTTCACGGCCCGTCTCGGGGGAATTTGTAACTTCTGAATTTATTTCAAATGACGATAGGAGCCTCCGCGTAAAATCGGATCTTCAGATAACTGATCCCGATTGTAAATCAGGTGTAAATACATGGCGTCCGAGGCAGCATTGCTGTCATGGGCACGGATGGCATTGAGGATTGCCTGGTGGGTGCGCATGGTTTCCTCTCGGAGAATACCTCCGGTTTTGTCGATGAACACGCCGATGGAGCTGTGAATAATTGGTAGTAGCTTCGGCATAATGAGGTTGTCGCTGCAACGGGCAATGCAGGTGTGGAATTCCTTATCCTTTTCCAAATGAGGTTTCCCCGCACAAATTAAATAGTCCACTTCGGAGCATAAATATTCCAACTCGGCAATGTTATCCGATGTGGCATTCTGAGCCGCCATAGCAGCCGCACGCGGCTCAATGAGAATACGGAATTCCAACAAATCACGTACCAGTTTCTTCTGGTCGCGGATCAGCGTAATACCCAGTGGGTCCTCTACAACACCGTGCTTATAGGACACGAATATACCCACGCCCCGACGGACTTCCAAGACATTTCTGGCGCTGAGTCGCTGCAGTGCCTCGCGAAGAGTGCTGCGGCCTACGCCTAGTAGAACACAGAGCTCCCGTTCGTTTGGAAGCTTGTCCCCATCAGCCAGACGGTTCTCACGTAAATAGTCAACGATTCGGTCAGTGGTCAATTCCACTACTGAGTGTTTTTCACTGCCCATATATTCCTGCATGCCCGCACCTCCTGACTTTGCTTGATTATATCACAGGTATTTACCTTTTTCTACTTGCAATGCGGGCAGCGGCAGCTACTTAGCCAGTCTCTGCGCAATTCATTGAAATAACTTCCAACACATGCTATCATGATACTAATTCAATTTCATAACTCATCAAAACAGAAACAGAGGTTCATGATATGACTGCGAAAACGATCAAAATGATTCTTGACTTCAGAGATCGTCGCAATTGGAAGCAGTTTCACAATCCCAAGGACCTGGCTCTCTCTATTTCTCTGGAGGCCGCCGAGCTTCTGGAAGTCTTTCAGTGGAGCGGTATCGATTTAGACTGCGAGGAAAAGCGGGATCAGATTGCTGAGGAGCTTGCGGATGTACTCAACTACTGTGTCATGATGGCTGACCGATGTGGCCTGGATTTGGACGAAATTGTCCAGAAGAAAATCCGTCTCAACGAGGAAAAATACCCCGTAGACAAGGCATATGGGAAGCGGGAGAAATACACTGAATATCAGAAAGGTGACGAAATATGCTGATTTACGCCCGCACAAAAGCACAATTTATCGCGGATGTATCCAGCGGCAGCATTGTCTTCATTCTGAAAGAGGCCTTCCACAGAAAAGGTCTGTTTCATGACAACGACCGGGAAGCGGGCGCATGGAAAAATTCCCTGACAGCCATGGCGCGCGTTTTGGATACCAAGGAATTCCCTGATGCTCTTCAGATTGCGGTAGAATACCAGATTCCTCAGACGTCCAAGCGGATAGATTTAATGATCGCCGGCGAGGACGCCAGCGGACGCCCCCACCTGCTTTTGGTAGAACTCAAACAGTGGTCGGAAGCGGGCAGGACAAGCCAGCCCGGCATTGTAACAGCCTATACCGGCGGACAGGTCCGTGCTGTGGCTCACCCCTCTTATCAGGCTTATTCTTATGCGAAAACCCTGGAAAACTTCAATGAGACAATTCAGGAGAGGCAGATTGAACTTCATCCATGCGCCTATCTGCACAACTACAAGCCATCCAGGCGAGATGAGATTTTCTCTTCTCAATATCAGGAAGTGACGGACGCCGCCCCCGTTTTTATCAAAAATGAGGAGGCGAAATTCAGACGATATATCCGGCAGTGGATTCAGCGGCCGCCCAGAGAAGATTTGCTTGGGCTGGTGGATCAGGGAAAGATCCGCCCATCCAAGGCACTGCAGGATGTACTGGGCGATATGCTCAGAGGGCAGGAAGAATTTATCATGCTGGACGAACAGAAGGTGGCCTACGAGACTGTGCTGACCGCCATCGAAAACGCGTTGCAGGACGATCAGAAGCGCACCATAATCATCGAAGGCGGCCCAGGTACCGGAAAAAGCGTAGTGGCCATCCGGCTGCTGGTGGAGCTGGTCTCCACCCGAAAGCGGAATGCCCAGTATGTGACCAAGAACGCCGCTCCCCGAAATGTGTACTTCAAGGAACTGCGTCAGGAACATTATACGTTGGAATATGTCAAAAATCTGTTCAAAGGGTCGGGCAGCTATGTGGACTGCCGTGAAAATTCCTTTGACTGCTTGATTGCCGACGAGGCCCACCGTCTGAATGAAAAATCTGGGATATACAGCAGCAAAGGAGAAAACCAGATTAAGGAGATCATTCACGCCTCCAAGGTCAGCGTTTTCTTCATTGACGAGGACCAAATCGTTACCACCAGTGACATTGGCTCCGTGGATGAGATCAAAAAGTGGGCCCACCGATGTGGCAGCCGCCTCTTCCGACTGGAAGGCGGCGAAGACACCATCAAGTTGACCTCCCAGTTCCGCTGCAACGGCAGCGAGGGCTACATCTCCTTCCTCAACGATCTGCTGGAGATCTCTTCCACCGCCAATTATGATGGATTCGATGGGGATTATGAGCTCTGTGTCTACGACGATCCCTGCCGGATGCGGGAAGATCTTCGTCAGAAGAATCTAATCAACAATAAAGCCCGGATGGTGGCTGGATACTGCTATCCCTGGCCCAGTAAGAACTCCAATGACCTCTCTGTTTATGATATCGAACTGGCTGGGGATTTCCGCGCCCGCTGGAATTTCAACTCTACCGACACCTGGGCCATTGATCCGAATTCTTTTGACCAGGTGGGCTGCATCCACACCTCCCAGGGACTGGAGTTTGACTATGCAGGCGTCATCATCGGTCTGGATCTCCGCTATGAAAATGGGCATGTGATCACAGATCCGTCTAAGCGGGCCAAAAGCGACAAGAGCCTGCGAGGCCTGAAAAAGAGACCCAACCCGGAGCTGGCGGATCGGATCGTACGGAATACATACAAGGTTCTTTTGACCAGAGGGCAGAAGGGATGCTGCATCTATTGTCAGGACCCCGCTCTGCGGGACTACCTGCGGGAACGTCTGGCCGGAACCGGCCGTACTGACCCCTGATAAAGAGAAGAGGAACAGGATATTGCCCCTTCGGCAATGCTCTGTTCCTCTTGTTGATTCCTTTTTAAAAACCAAGTACCTTCCTGACATGCGCCTGTGTCGCATGATCCCGGAACCAGATATGGACGCTGCCTTTGGCCCGCGTGAGCAGCACCCGATAGGTGTTCAGCACCAGCTCTGCAATGTCCTGCTCACCGGCATGGCTGTTTCGGATGGAGGACAGGAATTGAGCATCGCAGTTGCCGCTCAGGTCGATGTGCCAGTCATGCGCATCTTCGTCCCAATGGAGATCCTCCCACCAGATCACACCGATATCATCAAATTCCAATCCCTGGGCCGTATAGATACATCCCACTTGATCCAAATCCACACACGTTTCCCCCAAATACCACGAATACTGCCCACTGGTGGGATTCCAAGCCTTTTCAAAGGCTCCCGTGGCCTGGGATATCACGATATCCTTATTTTGGACGGACCTGGACCAGGGCCAGCAGAAAGGAGCATACCATTTTACATGCCGCCCAGCGGACGCCAGTTGATGAAGATGCCTGTCCAGATCGTTCAGATCATCCCAGCAGCGCAGTTCCAGCGTGGACTGCCGCCTCAGGGGCTGTTCCTGCCGTTCATAAAGCAATTGATCCAGATCAGAGACATAGCTGCCCAGATACCCTGCCCGCTTTTGAGTGGCCAGGGAACAGACGGTATAGGGAATGCCACTTCTCTCGGCAAACTGCTGGAAATTTTCCTGCGTTCCCTCCTCTGTCAGGCGGATCCGCTGCCGGTCATCCTGCAATACTACTACCATATTTGCCTTACGGAACAGGCTGGTCATAGCGGACTCCAGTTGCTCGATCCGATGTGCTTCATCCACTACCACCAGATCCCGCCCCGGCGGAACCACATCCAGATAAGCCGGCGCCACTCCGGAAGCTCCCGCAATAACCTGAGCCAGCGTACGGCTCCTGGGCAATGCAAAGATACATCCACCTTTATTATTTACCGATGGCCCGTATTTCGAGCAATAGGCATAGATGGCATGCAGTCCCACCACGGTTTTTCCTGTTCCGGGCGGACCAGAAATAATAAACAGATGCTTGCCAAACTGCGGACTGCGCAGTTTATCAATTAAGCTGCAGACTTTGCGGTTGACCTCGATCTGATCGTCCAACATAGCCGCGTTTTCCTTTTTTGACAACACGTCCTTTAGATCCCGGAAACTGACTTGCCCCAGGACATAAGTGCCGCCAAGGAACGCTTCCACTACATCAGGGCGAGGTTTGGGAGAAAAGAGTTCTTTGAGATCCGCCGTCAGTTTCGTCTCTTCGCCTTTCCCATAAGTCTCGCTCTGTAGTTTTGCATACGCATGATATGCCCCACAGAAAAGCCTGCTTTTATCTTCAAAATTATGAAGAAGTTGCAGACACCTTACCTCCATTTTACCATCAGCTACATTACTGTGATTCATTCGCAGGTGCTTGGCATAGGTCAGCGTCTGCTGAACCGGATGGAGCCGATCCTCAAAACGATTTTCTGCTCTGGAAATACATACGGAAACAGTGCTTTTCCGGTTATCAATATTTTCTCCGATATCCGTCCACTGCTTCAATTCGATAATCAGGACCAGCGGTCTTCCTGTCTTTTGTCCCTCACCTAGAAGAACTGCGTCGATTCGGTTTCCAATTGGTGTCTGATATTCCAGGATCAGCGTCAAATCATCCAATCCAGCCTGATGTAAAACGTCTACTAGGATCGGGATAGAATTCTCCCAAGATCTGCGCTCCGATTCGGAAGGGTTCTTCTGCAACTGCTGCAACCGTGCAGCAATTTCTTTACCACTCAGGGAATCGAGCGATCCTACTGTGTCAATATAGCATCCATCCCTGCTGTTCATAGCACTGCTCCTTACGTAAAAATTTTCCATTATATTGTTTTGATTATAGCACGAACATTTTCCTGATGTCACATATCTTTTAATTATTTTTGAAAACAAATCTTTACGAGATATATACAATTTCGCATCGTCGGATCATAATTCAAGCCGATCCAGCCACTCGTCAAAAGATGTCTTCAACGGTATAGGCACGCGTCTGCGGCTGCAGTTCTTTCTCTTTCTTTTCCATTATGTTACCTCCAATATATGCCGCCATATTGGCCCAATCCGCATTGCTCCAGAGGAGTGAAATCACCGTGCTTTCTAATATTTGCTAATTTGGACTCTGAAAAAGGAGTAAAAGCAGGTAATTATAGGGGAAATTCACCATTAGGTGCATCCGCCGCAAGGCACTATATAAAAAAGAAGTACGGAAGAGAATGTACGGGACAGTACGAAATTGGATTCGCTAAATTCCTAATGGAAGGGCTGGGATTCGATTTGGATGTCTCTTTTGCTTTCACAGTATTTTTCACTTTTCGTCCATATTTCCCTGCATTCATGTCTTTTCTTTGCATAAAGTATTATCTTTTTGTTAATATTAGCACTCGCCACTTGACAGTGCTAACTTATAGGACTATATTATACGCGTACCAAGAAAGAAGGCCGCGAAAGACCTCCAAACGGCACAAGCGACATCGTGAAATGGAGGAATGACTTATGATGCCCAGTATTTTTGGTGAAAATTTGTTTGATGATTTCTTCGATGATACCTTTGAAAAAAGCTTCTTCAACGGACACGATCCCCTGTACGGCAAGCATGCCAAGAATCTGATGAAGACCGACGTGAAGGAGGGCAAGGATTGCTACCAGGTAGCCATCGACCTGCCCGGCTTCCAGAAGGACGAGATCGGCGTGGAGCTGAAGAACGGCTACCTGGCCGTCAGCGCCTCCAAAGGCCTGGACAAGGACGAGGAGGATAAGGAGGGTCGGTTCATCCGTCAGGAGCGCTATGCCGGCGCCTGTACCAGAACCTTCTATGTAGGCGATTTGAACCCCGAGGATATCAAGTGCAAGTACGAATCCGGCGTTCTTCACCTGACCATCCCCAAGAAGGATCAGACGGCGCTGGAACACCAGAACCGGATCGCCATCGAATAAGCTCCAAATCCAAAAAAGAGGTCCGTCCATTAGGACGGACCTCTTTTTTGGAATTTTCAAACCTTACTCGGCGGAGATCATGTAGTAGTACACGGGCTGACCGCCGGGCAGCAGACTGACCTCGGCGTTAGGGCAGGCGGCGGAGAAAATGGCCTCGGCCTTCTCGGCCTGCTCCTCGGTGACGTCCTCGCCGAAGAAGATGGAGATGAACTCAGCCTCCTGATGGGCGTCGGAGTGGGCCAGACGGTCCAGCAGGGCATCCAGATCCTGGTCGGTGCCAAAGAGTTGGTGCTCGGCCAGGGCCAGGTAGTCCCCCTGCTTGATGGCGAAGCCGCCGAAGTCGGAGTCCCGGGCGGCATAGGTGATCTCGCTGGTGCGGACCCGACCGAAGGCCTCCGTCATGGCGGAGGTGTTATCCGCCTCCTCGGCGTCGGGGTCGGCGGCCAGCATGGCGGAGATGCCCTGAGGCACGGTCTTGGTAGGCAGGACCACTACCTTCTTGTCCTCACACAGGGGAATGCACTGCTCGGCCGCCATGATAATGTTCTTGTTGTTGGGCAGGACATAGACGATCTCGGCCGGGGTGGCGTCCACAGCCTTGAGGATATCCTCGGTGGAGGGGTTCATGGTCTGACCGCCGCCCACCAGGCCGTCCACGCCCAGATCGCGGAACACGGCCTCCAGGCCGTCGCCGGCGCAGACCGCCACGTAGCCGAACTTCTTCTCGGGGGCGGCCTTGACGGGTTCCTCAGAGGCGCCGTCGGCCTCCAGCTCCGCCTCCACGGCCTCCAGATCGTCGGTGCTCTGGGCAGTGCGGCCCGCGGCCAGATCCTCCGCCTGGGTGCGCATGTTCTCGATCTTGGCCAGCTCCAGGACACCGTACTTCTGGGCCTCAGACAGGGCCTCGCCGGGGATGTCGGTGTGGACGTGGACCTTGAAGGCCTCGTCGTCCTCGCCGATGACCAGACTGTCACCGATGCTGTTCAGGTAGGCGCGGAAGGGCTCGATGGACTTGCCGGACTTGCGGACAATGAACACGGTGTCAAAGGTGAAGGTGATCTCCTCTTCGGAGATAGCGGCAAAGTCGGCCTTCTCCTGGACGGGGGCGCTCCCGGCGTCCTCGGGCATGGGCAAACCCCGCAGCTCGTCCAGCATACCCTGGAAGATCACGAGAAAACCCTTGCCGCCGGCATCCACTACGCCGGCCTTTTTCAGCACGGGGTTCATGTTGATAGTATCAGCCAGCGCCAGCTGGCCCTCCTGAATGGCGGCCTCCAGCACGGCCTCCAGGTCGTCGTTCTCCCGGGCGAAGCCGGCGGCCCGGGCGGCGGCCAGACGGGAGACGGTGAGGATGGTGCCCTCGGCGGGCTTCATGACAGCCTTGTAGGCGGCGGCCACACCGAAATCCAGGGCCAGGGCCAGGTCCCGGCCACTCATGGTCTCCTTGTCCTTGATGGCCTTGGAAAAGCCCCGGAACAGCAGGGACAGAATGACGCCGGAGTTGCCCCGGGCCCCCCGCAGCAGGGCGGAGGCCACCGCCTGGGCGGCCTGGCCCACGGTGTCATACTGCTTTTTCTTCATCTCCTGAGCCGCGGCCCCGATGGTGAGGGACATGTTGGTGCCCGTGTCGCCGTCGGGAACGGGGAACACGTTCAGGTCGTTAATAGGCTGTTTCTGCGCGTTGATGGCGGCAGCGCCGTGGATGACCATCCGCTGAAACACCGCCGCGTCGATATTTTGTACCATAGTCGGCAATTTTCCTTTCTACGAATGGTTAGAAGCGCATGGAGTCCACACACACGTCCACGGAGGCGACCTCCACGCCGGTGGTCTTGCTGACCACATAGCGTACCTCGCTCATGATGGAGTGGCAGACCGCCATCAGATTGACGCCGTTCTCCACGATGATGTGCAGTTCGATGGAGACGGTGCCGTCCTCGTTGTAATATACCTTGACGCCCTTGGCCATGGACTCCCGCTTCAGGAGATGGACCAGGCCGTCGGTGGTGGAACGGACCGCCATACCCTTGACGCCGTAACAGTTGGTGGCGGCGCTGCCGGTGACGGCGGTGAACACCTCGCTGCTGATGCGAATCTCGCCCAGATCGTTTTGCAGTTTCATGGGTCTCTACCTTCCTTTCGCTGAGGATAGGGAATTTCATACTAATACATGTTCTATTGTAGTCGATTTTCCCCAAAAATACAAGCCCCAATCGTCATCCGGGCATTCGCCGCCCGCCGACCGAATCTGTCAGGGTCCCCCCTCCCCCGTTCGACAGTCATTTCCCAAAATCTGGAATATAATGACAGGAGCACGGATTGGACAACCCCTCATCGGGGCATATACAGGAGGAGATGGGCATGACGGCCAGACAGGCGCTACGAACCAAGCTGAACCGGCTGCGGCAGCAGTCCAGGGAGACGGGACAGGTCCAGCTGTCCGCCTCCGCCGTGACCCTGGCGGCAGAGGCAGGCATCCACTTTTTACTGGCGGCGGTACTGTCCGGCTCGGTACTGCTGGAGGACTGCGCCCCATTCGGGGTGGCCCTGGTGGGGGCGGCGGGATCAGGGCTGTGCGGGGGGGCCGCCCTGCTGGGGGCCTGCCTGGGCTACCTGTCCATGCTGGGTTTCTCTCAGGGGCTGCGCCGGGCCTCTGCGGCCATTCTGACCTTCGCGGTGGCCTTCGCCTTCTACGACATGAAGGCCATCCGCCGCCCCTGGGTCATGCCGGTCCTGGCCGCCGTGATCAACGGCTTTACCGGGGCGGTGGTCCTGTCCCAGACCGGGTGGCGGACCATCGACGTGATCCGATTCACCCTGGAGATCCTGCTCACCGCCGGGGCCGCCTGGTGCTACCGGGCCGTGCTGCTGCCGATGCGGCAGCGGCGGGAGGACCGGATGCTCTCCCCCGCCCGGCGGGCCGGACTGCTGGTCCTGCTGGCCACCCTGCTCATGGCTCTGGCCCCCTTGTACCTCTACAAGGAGATCTCCCTGGGCCGGACCCTGGCGGTGCTGGCCGTCCTCTCCGCCGCCTGGCAGGGGGGGCCGGCCACCGGGGCCGTGGTGGGGGTAGCCCTTGGGGCGGCCATGGACCTGACCGCCGCCGGCATCCCCCTGTACACCATGGCATATGCCCTGTCCGCCCTGGCTGCCGGTCTGTTCCGGGGCAAGCGCCGTCTGGTCTCCGCCCTCGCCTATGTGGCCGCCGACGGGATGGCGGTGCTGTGGACCTGGGAGCTGGGGCTGCCCCTCTCGATTTTGTACGAGGTGTTCTTCGCCTCCATGGCCTTCCTTCTGCTGCCTGAACGGCCCATGCGGCGGCTGGGGGTGTGGCTGGCCCCAGAAGTCACCGGCCCTGCCGACCTCCGGGCCCAAAAGCTGGTCCAGCAGAAGCTGGAGTCCACCGCCCAGGCCTTCCGCACCCTGGGGGAGTCCCTCCAATCCGCCTTCCGCCCGCCCCGGAACGACAACGATGTGGCCACCGTCTTCGACCGGGCGGCCAGTCGAATCTGCCGGGCCTGCTCCCTGCGCTCCCGTTGCTGGACCCAGGACTACACCGCCACCTTCAACGCCCTCAACGACGCCACCCCCGCCATGGTGGAGCGGGGAAAGGCGGCGGCAGAAGATTTTCCGGGCCACTTTGCCAGCCGGTGCCTCCACTTCCCCGCCTTTCTGGAGGCCGTAAACGAGGAGCTCACCGCCCTGTTCTATCGCCGCCAGTACAACGCCCGGGTCCGGGAGAGCCGGGCGGCGGTGTGCCGCCAGTATGCCCAGCTGTCCGACCTGCTGGGGAGCGCGGCGGCGGAGCTGAGCCGTGAGCTGACCCCCGACCCCGCCGGGGACCGCCGTCTGCGCCAGCGGCTGGCCGAGCTGGGGCTGGACCTGCGGACGGCGGTGTTCCGGGACAGCCGTGGTCTGCTGCGGGTGGAGGCCGAGGGCCCGGGCTGCCAGACCCTGGCCCGACCCAGCCGCCTGTCCGACCTGTCTCTGCTGCTGGGGGTCCCTCTGCGGGTGGAGCGTGAGAGCAAGGACGCCCTCTCTCTCCTCCAGCAGGAGCCCCTGATGGCGGTGGCCGGAGTGGCCGCCCGAAAAAAGACCGGCGAGACGGTGAGCGGTGACGCGGGCACCTACTTCAAGCGCTCCGACGGCAAGCTGTATGTCCTGCTGTGCGACGGCATGGGCAGCGGCCCCGAGGCCAACCGGGAGAGCTCCCTCGCCGTCCGCCTCATGGAGCAGTTTCTCCAGGCCGGAGTAGAGGCCCGTCAGGCCCTCAGCACCCTGTCCTCCGCCCTGGCCCTCCGGGGGGAGGACTCCGGAGGCTTCACCACCGTGGACCTCCTCCAGGTGGACCTGTTCACCGGGGAGGGCCAGCTGTTCAAGATGGGGGCGGCCCCCACCTATGTAAAAAAGGGTACGTCCGTCCAGCGGCTGTCCGGCACCTCCCTCCCCGCCGGACTGGCTGAGGGGGACCCCGCCGCCCTCGATCAGTTTTCTCTGCGGCTGGCGACCGGGGACACGGTGCTCATGGTCAGCGACGGCGTCTGCGGCACCGGCGAGGACGGCTGGCTCCGGGAGAAGCTGGAGAAATTCGACGGGGCCAGCCCCAAGGACCTGGCCCGGGAGCTCATCACCGACAGCCCCCAGGAGGGCACCGACGACCGCACCGCTTTAGTTGTCCGTATCGAAACACGCAAATAGAAAAAGCAAGGGGTCCTGGATAGTTCCAGGACCCCTTAATAATACAGACTTGCAATAAATTAAAGGCTGGCGCCCTCTTCATAGCGCAGTCTGCCCTTGACCCATACCTTGCAGATGCCAACAGGCAGCTTGATGGGATCAATGTAGCTGTTGGTGTCGATCACCCGGTCATAGTCGATGAGAACCAGATCGGCGGACAGACCCTCCCGGATCAAGCCGCGGTCCCACAGCCGCAGACGACGAGCCGGCTCTCCCGTGATATGGTTGATAGCGGTCTCCAGCGGCATAATCTTCTTATCACGGACATAGTGCCCCAGGAAGCGGGGATAGGTGGAGTAAGCGCGGGGATGAGGCACGTCCCCCACAATGCCGTCGGTACATACCACGTGGTAGGGACTGCGCATCACGGCCTGGACGTCATCCTCGCTGATGGAGTGATAGACACACAGGACCGAGGAGCGGGTCTTGGACAGGACATAGAGGACGGCTGTGACCTCATCCATCCCCAGCTTCTCCGCCACGGCGTCCATCCGCATACCGGGCATCCAGGAAAAGTCCTCCGTGCTTTCGGGTACGGCAGCCACCTGGACGCGGGCGCCTCCGCCGCGTTCCCGGAGGATCTCAGCGGTCTCGGCAGCCACCTTGGCGTAGGTCTCGGGATCCCGGAGGCGCTCTTCAAAGCAGTCCACACCGCCGGCGTAGGCCCAGCCGGGCACCGTGACCTTCAGGCCGGTGCTTCCAGCGTTCCAGGGATACTGGTCAAACCCGATGTCGTACCCTTCCTTCTGAAGCTCCTCCATCCGGTCCAAAATCTTCAGCACTTTGCCCCAGTTGTTGGGCCCCAAGGACTTCAGATGAGAGATCTCCAGTCGGGCGCCGCTCTCTTTCATCACCCGGACCATCTCTTCAAAGGACTCCAGCAGCAGGTCCATCTCATTGCGGGTATGTACCATAATGATACCGTCGTGCTTGGCCACCGCCTTGCAGACCTCGATCATTTCCTCGGTGGACGCATAGCTGCTGGGGGGATAGATCAGGCCGAAGGAGATGCCTCGGGCGCCCTCCTCCATGCTCTTCTCGATCAGATCACACATCTGCTTGATCTCTTCGGGGGTAGCGGGGCGGTTTTCACTGCCCATCACATTCATTCGGATGGTACCGGAACCCAGCAGCCCCACAAACCGACAGGCAGGGTCCGCCTGCTCCACCAGCTCCATATAGTCCTTATGACTGCGCCACCAGAAATCACGTTCCGGCTTGCCGCACAGGCAAATCATATTCTCCGTCAGCTCGGCGGCATGGGCGTCGTCAATGGGAGCCACGGACAGCCCGTCCTGCCCCACCACCTCAGTGGTGATGCCCTGTCCGATCACCTGGTACATCTCCCGGTTTCCGAAGGGCTGCAGCTCCGAGTGGCTGTGGCAGTTGATGAAGCCAGGCGTCAAAATCTTGCCGGTTCCATCCACCACAGTACAGTCTGCCTCATGGAGAAAGCGCCCTACTTTCTGGATCAGGCCGCCGCCAATCAACACATCGCCCTGAAACGGCTTGTTGCCCGTGCCGTCATAAATCGTCACATTTTGAATTAGTGTTCTGTTTTCCATTGTGATTCACTCCTTTATCTGTTCTGATCGCTTAACTGAGCTGAAATTCATATTTTTCAAGATGAACCATCTTGTAATATTCATTAAAATTTCTTATAATATAGATGTGGTTTTCCTTTTATAGTTTTGTTTTTATTCTCAAATCCGAGGTTCGTGTTATGGATTATAATGACGCTAAACTTTATTTGGAGCTCTATCGCTCCCGCAGTATTACCAAAACCGCTCAGTCCGCCGGTCTGACTCAATCCGCCGTCAGCCAACGGCTGCAAAAACTGGAACAGGAATTCGGCACACAGCTCATGCTGCGCGGCCGAGGGCAAAAATTTGTCGAACCCACCAGCCAAGGAGAACGTCTGGTCCCCATCGTGCAGCAGTGGATTAACCTATACGAGTCAGCCAGCTCCGTCAAGAACGACACCGCACGGATTTCTCTAAAGGTAGCCTGCACAGACAGTATTGGCGTCTATCTGCTGCCGGATTTTTTCTTTCCGTACGCGCAGGAGCACAAAGAGGTCTCACTGAGCATCCATACCAACCACTCCTGGGAGATTTTCGACCTATTGGAGGACGGTACCGTGGACGTCGGACTCACCAACCGCGAGTCGATCTTATTCCGGGATGAATTGCAGCTGACTCCGGTATACCGGGAACGCTACGTTCTGCTCACCTCGGTAAAAAACAGGGCGGAGTACGCCGGTCACGCGATCCATCCAAGGGACCTGGCAGTGGAACGGGAGCTGTATTTCGACATCACCCCCTCCTTCTCCCAGTGGCGGGAGTCCTGGTGGGAGGATAAGCGTCCCTTCTTGCAGGTCAGCTTTGCCCAGATTCTTCCGCCCATGCTGGTGGACTCGCCCTATTGGACTATCCTCCCCCTGTCCATCGCCAAATTCTTTGCATCCCACTACCCCGTGGAATATTATGAGCTGACCGAACGCCCAGAGGACCGCGTGTGTTCCATCGTAACGCACAAACGGTACCGCACTTATAAGTCCGCTCAAAAGGACGTCTTCATCCGAACATTGACAAATTATTTTCAAGCTATGATGGCCCAGCCGTAATCATCGACAGTTTGCCGTCCCCCGCCCAACGCGGGGGACGGCTTTTTGCAGCACTGCAATGGAGCTTTGCCTCAGTCTTCTTCCACATCAAATACTTTGGACATTTTGTCTACTTCGCTCTCCTGACCGTTGGCCTTCTTCTTTGCGTCTCGGCGCTCCCGGATAAAGGGCCACAGCAGGCTGCCCACAGCAACAAGCAGCAGCACCAGGCTGACAGGGCGCGTGAGGAAGGGCATAAAGCCGTCGCTGGTGTAAGTCATGCCTTTGCGCAGGTTACTTTCCAGCATGGGCCCCAGAATGTAGCCCAGAATAAAGGGAGAGGTCGGCAGATTGCCCAGCGCCATAATAAGGCCAACCACACCCATCACCAGCATGAGCCAGCAGTTGAACATGGTACGGGAATCAGAGTAAGCGCCTACCACACAGATGACCAGAATGGCCGCGTAGAGATAACAGGTGGGGGTACGCAGAATATAGGGGAAGGAGCGCATGCCAAAGAATTGGAGGATCAGCACCAGCAAGGCACCCAGCAGCAGCACGCCGAAGAAGCAGTACACCAATTCGGGGTGATTCGTCATCAGCAGAGGACCGGCGTCGATGCCATGGATCATAAGACCGCCGATGAGCATGGCGGTGGCGGTATCGCCGGGGATGCCCAACGCCACCATAGGAATCACTGCGCCGCCGATGGCCGCATTATTGGAGGTCTCAGAAGCAATAATACCCTCGTCCCAGCCGGTACCGAACTTTTCCGGGGTCTTGGAGGACGCCTTCGCCTGGGCATAGGCCACCAGGTTGGCCAGACCGGCTCCCAGGCCGGGCAGGAAACCGATCCACAGCCCGATAAAGAAGGACTTGATAATCAGCAGCCAGTGGGAGAAATACTCTTTCAGAGAAATACCAAAGCCGGAAATCCCCTTCGTATCAATCTCGGGCGTCTTAGTATCTCCCTTGGCAAAGTTCCGAATCAGGGTAGCCACCGCGAAGATACCCAGCATCAGACCGATCTGGTTCACACCGCTGAGCAGATTCGTCACGCCGAAGGTAAATCGCTTGGCTCCGTCGATCGGCGCAATGCCGATGCAGGAAACCAGAATGCCCAGCAGACCGGCAATCAATCCGTTGAACATATTGCCCTTGGACATGGTGACCACCAGGATAATGGCGCAGAAGCAGAGCGAGAAAATTTCCCAGGGGCCCATCTTCACGGCAAAACGGGCCAACAGCGGACAAAAGATCATGGAGATCAGCACACTGACGAACGTTCCAATAAAGGAAGACAGGATGCCGATGCCCAGCGCCCGGGAGGCCCGTCCATTTTTCGCCATCGGGTAGCCGTCAAAACAGGTAGCCACCGAAGCGGGCGTACCGGGAACACCAATGAGGACAGCGGAAATCAGGCCGCCGGAGATGCCGCCCACATAGATAGCGCCCAGGAACAGGATACCCGTGGTGGAGGTCATGGAAAAAGAAACGGGGAGCATCAGTGCAATTCCGGTCGTAGCCGAAAGGCCGGGGACCGCGCCAAAGATGATGCCGAGAATTACGCCGCCAATGATGATCAGCAAATTCGAAGGCGTCAGCATTTCCGTCAATACAGCAATCAACATTTCCATCTTACGTTCCCCTCCTTACCGAAACAGATTGCCCACAGGCAGGGATACCTGGATGACCATTTGGAAGACCAAATAGAGCACCACCGTGGTCACCACAGAAAACAGGATCAGAGTAACAGGGCGGATCTTTCGATCCTCCCGCATGGCCAACACCAACAGCGGGGTAAAGATCAAAGTAGAGATGATGTAGCCCACCCAGGCCATAGCTACCAGGTAGAGAGCCAGCAGCAAGAACATGATTCCCACTCGTTTCCAGCCCTCACCGGTAAACAGGGGCTTGGCCTCCTTTTTTCCCTCCGTCACCAGCTTGCCCACAGCGCACAGGATCAGGCATACAGCCGCTGCTATGGGGAAGAATCTGGGGCCAACATCCCCGGAGGCTGGGGCAAACAAGGATTGGAGCTGCATTGCCTCATAAATCACAAACCCACCAAACAGGATAAGCAGGATGCTGAATACTTGATTCTTGTTGAGTTTCATAGTACCTCCTCATATCATCCGAGAAACGCAGCGCCGGCGGCAGGGCTCCCACCGCCGGCGCTGATGCAGTTGCAGTTCTTTTTGGTTTACATACCCGGAGCCAGCACGCCCAGAGACTCCGCCACACCATGGTAGCTGTCATACAGGCCGTTGACCATCTCCTTGGCCTCGGCATAATCCTTGCAGATCGTCTGCTCCTGGTTCAGGTCCAACAGCTGCTGCTGAACACCGGCATCGTTAAACACCTCGGTAAAGGTCTGGTTAATCACTTCACACAGGGCATCGTCCATAACGGGGCCGTACAGGAAATTGCAGTTATCTACCGTAATGCTCTCAAAGCCGCAGTCCTCCAGGGTGGGAATCTCCTTCAGGGCCTCGGGGCAGGAGTCACCGGCGGGAGTCAGAGAGCACAGAGCCTTCACCTCTCCAGCCTCAACATACTGAAGCGCCTGTGCACCGTTCACGGTGGTCGCCTCAATGATGTTGCCCATGATGGCAGTGATACGGGCGGTATCGCCGGAGCCGGTTTCCACATAATTCCAAGTCACGCCCAAGTTCTGTTTGCAGTTTTCCGCATAGTAATGAGAAGCGGAGCCCAGCTGCATGCCGAAGGTCAGCGTATTGGGGTTGGCAGTACAATAGTCCACCAGGTCCTGAACGGTATTGAACGGAGAATTCTTGGGGACAATCAGATACTGTGCGGTCATGGCGGTGGTCACAGCCATGGTGCTGAACTTCTCAGTGGGCTTCAGGTCGTGGGTCCCCGCGAAATAGCTGGTAAACCAAGAGGGCGTGACCCAACCCAGCACACTGCCGTCGGCCGGAGCATTGGCCACGTTGTTGTAGCACACGGCGCCGGAGCCCTCAGTCTGGTTGACTACTACAAAGTTGGCGCCGGTCTTCTTAGCCAGCGCTTCCGCAAAAATGCGGGCGCACAGATCGGAATTTCCGCCAGCGGCAAAAGGCACATAGATTTCCACCGTCTTGGTGGCAGGCCATTCAGCCGCGCCGCTCTCTCCACCGGCATTTCCGGATGCACTTCCGGAAGTACTGACGTTGCCAGAGCCATTACCTCCTCCGCAGGCAGAAAGCAGGCAAGTAAGGGAAAGGGCCATCGCAAGGATCATTGCAAGTCTCTTTTTCATTTGTGTTTTCCTCCTAAATTTTAATTTTAGTTTACTCTGCGGCAAATGAAATCTTATGTCAACTTCCCTGTCGTACGGTTATCGGGAATCGCTTGTCGGGGCCTCATTTCGTTCAGCTGATTATTCGCTGAGTGTGCGGGGAGCCGGAACCAACTCCACACCAAGGGGTTCTGTCAGTCCCATGTAATGGGTCATATCGTAGTAGAATTTCCGGTCGCTGGTTGTATATACCCGGAACGTCCCTCCGCCATTTGGATTGATTCCTCCATTGGCTTCCAGATACTCTTTAATTTGCCGTGCCTGCGTCGCAGCGGGATTAATAAACTTGGTAAACTGGGGATAGAGCTGCTGGATGTTCTCCCGAATCATCGGGAAGTGGGTACAGCCTAAAATCAGAGAATCCAGATCCGGGTGCTCCGCCGCCAGATGGCCCAATGTTTTCTCTAACTCCTCGTTGATCCGCTTCTGGTCAAATCCGCCGTCTTCAATAATCCGGGCCAGCATGGGACAGCCCTGAGGATAGACTTTCGTCTCCGGCCGAGCCTGATGGATCAGTCGGTCATAGCACCCGGATTTGGCCGTGAACATCGTAGACAGCACACCTACCTGATCCCAGCCCATTGCCACCGCATCATCGCTTCCCGCCTTTACAATGCTGAAAATACGAAAATCGTAGCCAGGCTGATATTTGTCAATCAGGGTAGAGATGGTGTTGCAGGCCACCGCTACTACCTTGACCTGCTTTTCTTTCAGGAAATTCAGACATTGCCGGGTCAGGTGCAGGATTTCTTCCTCGCTCCGATTTCCGTAAGGCTGATTTTTCCCATCGCCGTAAAAAATAATATCCTCGTTGGGTAAGATTTTTTGAAGCTCTTTTACTACGGTATATCCGCCCAAACCAGCATCCATTACGCCGATGGGGGCATTTCGATCTAACATGACTTCTTCCTCCCCGCTCTATTCATGTTAAGCTAATAATTCGAAAATAATCTTTTTTATAATAGTTTTTGTGTGTATTTATGTATTTTTTATTTTTTATCTGGTGTACTTTATTTTTTCTTCTTTCTCTTTTTCCTTGACTTAAATTATATTAATTTTATTTATTTTGTCAATGCGTCGTGCAATGTTTTTTATTTTTCGTGTTTTTGTCCATATTTCGATTCATTTTTCTTGCATTTATCCCAATTATTTCACGCATATTTTTCATTAAAATTATTTTTACTTATTTTTTCCTCTATATATTAACACTTCCAGTCACTTTCTCTTCCCACGTCCACTTCCCGTATATGTTCAAATAGACGCAAAAGTGCCGCGGTCCCTAATGGGACCGCGGCACTTCAAATCAAAAAATCAGACGGACCGCAAATTATTGCTGGTTGGGCATCTCCCAGCCCTTGTGGTTGGTATGGAGCAATTCCTCAGACTTCTCACCCAGAGGAGCGCCCAGGAACTCGTCGTACAGGGCCTTGACCTGGGGATTTTCGTGGGAGAAGCGCATGGGAGCCGCCTTGTCCAGGTCGTACAGCCGCTGGCCGCGGACACCGTACAGCTCCCGGTCCTCCAGGTCGATGGGCTGACCGCCGCCGCCCACACAGCCGCCGGGACAGGCCATGACCTCCACGAAGTCGTAGTGGACCTTGCCCGCCTTCAGCTTCTCGATAAGCTCCCGGGCGTTGCCCAATCCGCTGACCACGGCACAACGGACGGGGATGCCCGCCACCTCGTAGGTGGCCTCCCGCAGGCCGGGGCCGGTCCGGACATCGGAGAAGGCGTCGGGGTCCGGGTTCTCGCCGGTCAGCACATAGGCCGCTGTCCGCAGGGCCGCCTCCATCACGCCGCCGGTGGCGCCGAAGATGACGCCCGCGCCGGTGGACACCCCCATGGGATCGTCCAGCGGCTCCTCGTTCAACGTGGCGGGGTCCAGCTTATCCGCCCGGATCATCCGAACGAACTCCCGGGTGGTCAGGACCAGGTCCACATCGGGGCCGATCTCAGTCCGCATGGTGGGCAGCTCAGCCTCCGCCTTCTTGGCCACGCAGGGCATGATGGACACGCAGAAGATCTTCTCGGGGGGCACGCCCAGCTTCTGGGCCAGCCAGGTCTTGGCTACGCTGCCGAACATCTGCTGAGGGGACTTGGCGGTGGACAGCTGACCCACCAGCTCGGGGTACTGGCCCTTCAGGAACCGGACCCAGCCTGGGCAGCAGCTGGTGAACATGGGCCACCGGACCAGGCCGCCGGATTTCAAGCGGTGGAGGAACTCGTTGCCCTCCTCCATGATGGTCAAGTCGGCGGTGAAGTTGGTGTCGTAGACGTGGTCGAAGCCCAGCCGGCGCAGAGCCGCCGCCATCCGCTCCATGGTGGCCTCCTCCCGCTTCAGCCCCAGAGCCTCGCCCCAGGCGGCGCGGACAGCGGGCGCCACCTGGACCACGGTGACCTTGTCGGGGTCGGCCAGGGCGGCGAAGGCCTTCTGGGTATCGTCCCGCTCCCGCAGGCCGCCCACGGGACAGTGGGTGATACACTGGCCGCACAGGGCGCAGTCCGAGTCCTTGATGACCCGGTTATTGGACACGTCGATGGTGGTCCTGCCGCCGGTGCCGGCCACATCCCAGATGCTCAGGGACTGGACCTTGTCACAGATCTGGACGCAGCGCATACACTTGATACACTTGCTGTAATCGTGATACAGGGGGAAGGTGGTGGTCCAGGCCCCCCGCAGGCCCCGGGGCAGCTGGGTCTCATAGGGGACGTCCAGAATACCCAGATCGTTGGCGATGGTCTGGAGCTGGCAGTCGCCGCTGCGCACGCAGGTGGCGCATTTGCAGTCGTGCTGGGACAGGATCAGCTCTACATTGGTCCGCCGGGTGGTACGGGCCCGTGGGGAGTTGGTATGGACTGCCATACCCTCGATGACCGGGTTGTTGCAGGCCGTGACCATGGCCCGCTCCCCCTCCACCTCCACGCAGCACACGCGGCAGGCGGCGATCTCGTTGATCCCCTTTAAGTAGCACAGGTGGGGGATATGGATCTGGGCCGCCTTGGCGGCCTCCAGGATGGTGGTGCCCTCGGGCACCTGGACGGTACGTCCGTCGATGGTCAGGGTTACCATTCTGTGCTCCTCCCTCCCTTAAAGATTCCGTAGCCGAAGTGGTCGCAGCGCAGACAGCGGCTGGACTCCTGCTCGGCCTCCTCCAGGCTCATGCCCTCCTTCAGCAGGGAGAAATCCCCGCAGTAGCTGGACAGGTGCCGGTTTTTCAGGTTCACGCGGCCGCAGGGCGGCGTGTTGGTCAGATGGGCGGGAGGAATCTCCACATCGCAGCTGATCTTATGGTCAAAGCCCAGGTAGTTGTCGATATTGGCGGCGGCCACCTTGCCGGCGGCCACGGCGCGGATGACGGTGGCGGGACCGGAGACCGCGTCGCCGCCAGCAAACACGTTGTGCACACCGGGTACCGCGCTGGTCAGGTCGGCCTGGATGGCGCCCCGGTTGGTGGCCACGCCGCTGGCCTCGAAGGGCTGGGCCGCGATGGCCTGGCCAATGGCCACGATAACGTAGTCACAGGGGATGCGGAATTCCTTGGTCGCGGCGGGCATGGGCTTGGGCCGTCCGTCCCGGCCATAGGGACCGATAAGCTGAGGCTGGGTCCACAGGGCGGCAACCTTGCCCTCCTCATCCGCCTCGATGCGGGCGGGAGCCTGGAGGGGCAGGATCTGGCAGCCCTCGGCCATGGCCTCCTCGATTTCTTCGTTCAAGGCGGTCATGTCCTCCACTCGGCGGCGGTAGACGCAGGTGACCTGCTCCGCCCCCAGCCGCAGGGCGGTGCGGGTGGCGTCCATGGACACGTTGCCGCCGCCCACCACGCAGACCTTCTTGCCGGTGAAGTCGGGGACGTTGCCCTCGCCGATGCCGCGGAGCAGCTCCACGGCGCTGATGACGTTCTTGGAGTCCTCGCCCTCCAGGCCC
>Ga0129308_1001416_pt1 | contig 25186 bp, 23 predicted proteins | sample L827metagenome_FD_94440 | JGI IMG/M metagenome (GOLD analysis project Ga0129308, IMG submission 94440) | Ring-tailed lemur group fecal microbial communities from Wisconsin, USA - L827 metagenome | ecosystem: Host-associated > Mammals > Digestive system > Large intestine > Fecal | place: USA... | reverse complement strand
TTACAACAATGAGCGAATTCAACTAAAGACAAAACAGGCACCGCTTCTAACGCGCCACCTGTTTGTTGCTTAATCCTTACCATAGGCGCTTTTTATGCTGTCTGTATAAATTGGGGCTGTACAGTTTTGTGATGTATTATTTTTTTGCGTTTCATCTGCTGTTTTAGAAATCGTGAACGAGTTTCCGCCGTTGTCGGAATAAAAAGTAAATGTAATCGGGAGAGCCATCCCGTCAGCTCTTATCTCATCATTGGTAACACCGTTAATTGTAAAGCCGTCGTTGGAATCGGAAATGTCTAGAAGCCCGAACTGTTCATAGAAATCAAGAAAATCGGATTTTGTATATGCCGTTTTGTATTTTTTGCCGTATTCAAACGCCGCGTACGCGTCGTACTCATTGCGATAGTCGATGAGATTATATGGAAACACAAAGGTATGTTTTTCACCGCCCGTTTCGACATATCCCTCGAAGTTAAACAGGCAATATCTGTAATCTTCATATTCGTTCGCGGCTTCATCGGGCGTCCGCCGCAAGAGAATAAATGCAAAGATTTGCTTGCCGTCCTTCTCGTATTTCACACGAATCGTATTGACGTTAATAATTGTAAATTCAAAGTCTTTATTTTTATCGGAAAGCTTTTCGCAAAGCGACTCTGTGTCGCAGCCACAGCCGAAGAAGGTTTCGGAATGGACCGCGTAATAATCCCCTTCATTTCCGTGTCTGTGGGCGCTATAGTGTCCTAGGACAAGAAAAGGAAGCTCTATATCGACGGCTTCTCCGAAAAAATAATCCGAACCGTTCAGCTCGCCGAGATAAGTTTCTCCGCACGAGGACAGGCAAAGCGCAGCTATTAACAATATGGGGATTATTTTTTTCATCATTACTATTTATTTCAATTAGGCGTGTACCCGTAAGCAACAACGGCGTGCGAGGCATGCCAAGAGCGTTGTCGACGTTACAGCCAGCACAGCAGTTAAAGCAATGATAGATTTTAAAATTTTTTTCATTTTATCATCCGAATTTCTTAAATTTCAATCGCATTTTCTGTGGTAAATTCAGTATATCAAGGTTTATAAATTTTGTCAATAATTATTTTATCAATTTCAGAAAATTTTTCACTAGCCCTTTACAAGCTTTCTGAAATGCTCGCCGCGTTCCTCAAAATTCTTGTAAAAGCCATAGCTTGCCGCTGCGGGCGAGAGCAGACAGCGCACCTTTGTGATTTCCTTTGCGTAGCTTACAGCATCGGCAAGGTCGGGAGCCTTGTGTATATCGCGCTTTTCCCTGTCGAGCTGCTGTTCTATGCGCCAGCCGCTGTCGGGGAGCAGAATGACGTGTTCAATATCGCTTGCGTTGAGAAAATCGACAAGCTCGGCGTAATCTATGCCGCGATCCATGCCGCCGATTATTATTGTGTCAACTTTGTCGAACGAGCGCACAGCGGCAATCGCCGTGCTTGGGCAGGTGCTTATGCTGTCGTTGATATACTGCACTCCGTCAAATGTTCCGACGTTTTCAAGACGGTGCGGAAGTCCGTAAAAATCGGGCAGAGCCGCAAGCATATCGCTTATACGGCAGCCAAGCGACGCCGCCGCGCACATGGCGATTCCGATATTATAGTAATTGTGCCGTCCGAGCAGGTTTGTACGAATGTCCGAAAACGGGATATTCACGCCGTTCAGTCGCAGTTCATCTCCCGAAAGGCATATGTCCGCGCTTTCGGTAAGACTTGCGGTTATGACCTCGGCGGGAACAGGTTCGTTCAGAAGCTCCTTGTTTATTATGAGCAGGTCGCTTTCCGTCTGAAAGCGGTAGATGTTTTCTTTCGCGGCGCGGTATGCGGCAAAGTCCACATAATGATCAAGGTGTTCCTCAAAAACGTTCAGAAGCACGGCGATCTGCGGCGAAGCCTGAACATATTCAAGCTGGTGACAGGACATTTCGCAGACTATTATTGTTCCGTCGCGGAATTCATCCATTCGTTCGAGCGGAGGGATTCCGATATTCCCGATTAGAACCGCGTCCTTGCCGCATTTTTTCAGCAAATGGCAGGTAAGCGAGGAAACGGTCGATTTTCCCTTTGTGCCTGTAATTCCGATAATCGTGTTGTCGCAGAAGCGCAGGAGCAGGTCGGTCTGGCTTGTGATCTTGCTTTTTACACTTTCCGAAACCTTGTCAAGCAGGGCAATGCCCGGAGATTTCATGATTATATCGAACCTATCGAGGCAGTCAAGGTAATTTTCGCCGCCGTAAAGCTCGTAATCCGCAATATCGTCGGTTACGGTGAGGCTGCGGTCGGCGATACCGATAGTGCAGGGGATTTTTTTCAGTATGTCAAGCGTTGAGCGGCCCTCTCTGCCAAGTCCGAGGATAAGCACGCGTTTTCCCGCAAAAAAGTCCGAAAGCCTGTTAAGCATAAAATCAGTCCTTTCCGAGCAGCGGCAGGAGTTCCGCCGGCACAAAGTTGTCATTATCGAAGAAATCGTCTAGATCTTCGGGTTCTTCGGGGTGCTGTTCAATGTAATTCTTCAGCAGCAGCGGCAGTTTTTCACGCCGTTTTGCCGCACGGTAAAGCGCGAGCTGTATCTCCGCGCGCGTTCCTACGCACTCGAACGGCTTATCGAAATCCGCGAACACAAGCCCGTTGAACAGGTCGGTAAAATCGGGATTATTCAGCATATCCGAGCCAAAAATGCGTATCAGCTTTTCATCGTCGAGGAACGCTGCGAGCATGATATAAACGTAAAGACACTTAGCGCATTTTCCGCACCATGTATCGGTTTTTGAGCCGACGTTGCAGCTCTGGAAAATGTCAAGATATTTCGGATAGGTCACGAATTTTTTCGCAATCTGCCATTCGCTCCACGGGCGCAGCATACTGAAATATTCGGGGCAGGGGAGCAGATATTTCGCGCAGTAATCGCGGAAATCGCGCTCAAATTCGGTGCTTTTGCTGTACTGGTGATTGATTTTCGTGCCGCCGATGTTCGCTTCGTTAGCGCTGCTCTCGTTCGAGAGAGCGATATATTTTTTACCCGTGAGAAATGCGAAAAGATAGGACGAAAACGCGACTATCGCGGAGAACGGAGTGTGTCCGTTAAGCCAGCCCGCAGCGTTTCGTTCAAGCAAAGTTTTGTCAATAGTTCGGCGCGGACCGATTATTTTTTCGTCGCCGTACCCCGCCGCATGAGCGCAGTTCAGCGTTGCGCCGCGCGGGTTGATGATATAGCAGAGGTTGTCGGAGTGCATTCCGCTCAGAAGTTCAAGCGTTACAACGCTGTCTTTTCCGCCGCCGACGGGTATAAGCGCGCCTCGGCGCTCCGACAAAAAATCGTGAAGCGGTTCGCTTTCGTTTTTTTGCGGAACTATCGTCATGAAGCTGTCAAAGTCGGCGGTTATGCCGTTTTTGTAGAAAAATTCGCCAAGCCCGTTGAAATACAGCTTCTTCCACCAGTTTATCTGTTTGCCGCTGAGCGAACCGCACATTACCCGCACGGTCGGCGGGCAGGCGCACTTCCAGTAGCTTATAAGCTCCGCCATTCCGAGCGAAAAAATAATGTGCTCGAGCGCCTCGCTGTCGGTATTTTCAGGGATAAGTCCCGCGTTCCAGCGCCATTTCGGGTAAAAATGGAACTCATCTATCGAGAAATGGTAATCGACGCCCTCGTCGTTCAGCTCATAGCCGTGGTATATGAACTCCGGGTGTTCGCGCCGAAGCTGTAAATATTTTTCCAAGACATATCCCCCTTTATCTGTCAGGTCAGCAAAATCCGCCGTCTACGCCGAGTATCTGTCCCGTTGTGAAGCGATTGCTTTCGAGAAAACGCGCCGCGTGAGCGATCTCATCTGGCGTTCCGAGCCGTCCGAGCGGCGTACAGTCGGTAAGCTCGCGCATTTCATCAGCGGAAAGATGTGAGTTCATCGGCGTGTCAATAACTCCCGGAGCAATGCAGTTCACGCGTATTCCCGACGGTCCGAGTTCCTTGGCAAGCGCCTTCGTCATACCGATAACGCCAGCCTTTGCCGCGCTGTAATGCACCTCGCAGGAAGCGCCGTAAACACCCCACACCGACGAAATGTTTATGATACAGCCGTCTTTTCGGTGAACCATTGCGGGCACGGCGGCTCGTGACGTGTAGAATACGCCGGAGAGGTTCACGCTGACCATTCTGTTCCAGTCGTTGTCGGTTATGTCCGTGAAAAGCTTTATCTGCGAGATTCCCGCGTTGTTTATGAGCAGGCGGCAGTCAGCAAGATAAGGCGCGAGTTTTTTCACCTCTTCGGGGTCGGAAATATCGCATCGAACGGCTTGCGCGCCGTATTTTTCGGCAAGCTGCCGCGCTGATTTTCCGTTGCTCAGATAAGTGAATACAACGCTGTAATCCTTTGAAAATTCAGCGGTGAGGGCGGCACCGATAGCGCCGCTGCCGCCTGTAATAATTGCTGTTTTCATTATTTTATTACGAGTTCTTCCGCTTTATTTGTCTTTACGGAAATTTTTGTCGGGGTAGCTTCCGCGGTGATGATGACATTTGCAATTTTATCCTCAACATCCTTGCGGATGACCTTGCGTATATCTCTGCCGCCGTATTTTCCGCCGAAAGCCTTTTTGGCAATCCACTTATAAGCTTCGTCAGAAACGGTCAGCCTTATGCTGTTTTCCGCGAGCGCGTCGCGCATTTCATTCATCATGAGGCGGGCGATGTCCGCATAATTTTCAACGGTGAGCGGCGAGAATACGATAACCTCGTCAACTCTTCCGAGAAATTCGGGGCGCAGAAATTCCCGCAGAGCCTTCATAGCCTTTTCCTTTGAAAGATCGCCAGCAGTCTTGCCAAAGCCGAGTCCCGTCGAGCCGTCCGACGAGCCTGCATTTGACGTCATGCATATTATTGTGTTTTCAAAGTTTACCGTTCTGCCGTGCGAGTCGTTGACCTTGCCCTCGTCGAGTATCTGAAGCAGGATATTCATGACGTCGGGATGCGCTTTCTCAATTTCGTCGAAAAGAATTACCGAATAAGGGCGGCGGCGGACTTTTTCGGTGAGCTGTCCCGCGTCGTCGAAGCCGACATATCCGGGAGGCGAACCGATAATTTTGGAAACGCTGTGCTTTTCCATATATTCCGACATATCAAGTCGGATAAGCGGCTCAACCCCGCTGAAAAGCTCTTCCGCGAGAACTTTTACAAGCTGCGTCTTACCTACGCCGGTAGGACCGACAAAAATAAACGAAGCCGGACGGCGCTTTGTTGAAAGCTGGACGCGCGTGCGCTTTATTGCCGCCGCGACGGTTTCACAAGCCTCGTTCTGTCCGATTATTTTTTCCTTGAGAACATTTTCGAGGTTAGCGATTTTCTTGAACTCGGTTTCCATTATCTTCTTCGCGGGAATACCCGTCCACATTTCGATAACCGTCGAAAGGTCGGCAGAGGTAAGCTCGACCTTTTCCGTAAGCGGAATAAGCTTTTTTATTCTTTCGCTGTTCTTGGCACGCTCTGTCTTTACTTCGGCAACCTTTTCGTAGTCTATTTCGGTTTCGCCCATAAGTTCGGTTTCACGGCGTTCAAGCTCCTTTTCGGACTTTGTGAGCTGTTCAAGCTCGGTCAGTTCCTTGCTGCGTATGCTTGCGCAGGCGGAAGCCTCGTCGAGCAGGTCGATAGCCTTATCGGGCAGGAAACGGTCGGTAATATAGCGCTCGGAAAGCGTTACGCAAGGACGCAGCAGGCTGTCCGGAATATTTATTTTATGATGCTCCTCATAGTAGGTCTTTATTCCGCGCAGAAGTCCGATTGTTTCGTCAACTGTCGGTTCGAGAACGGTCACGGGCTGGAAGCGGCGTTCGAGGGCGCTGTCCTTTTCTATATATTTGCGGTATTCGTTGAACGTAGTCGCGCCGATCACCTGCAGTTCTCCGCGGGAAAGCGCGGGCTTGAACATATTCGCGGCGTTCATTGTTCCCTCGCTGTCGCCCGTTCCTACGAGATTATGCACCTCGTCGATGAACAGAATGATGTTCCCCGCATTCTTTATCTCCTCTATAAGCGACTTCACGCGGCTTTCAAACTGTCCTCGGAACTGCGTTCCCGCAACGAGCGCGGTGAGGTCGAGAAGGTAAAGTTCCTTATCCTGAAGACGGAACGGAACATCGCCGGAAACTATTTTCTGCGCGATGCCCTCGGCGATAGCGGTTTTTCCGACGCCTGGCTCGCCGATAAGGCAGGGGTTATTCTTTGTGCGGCGGGAAAGAATCTGTATAACGCGTTCGATCTCCTTTTCTCTGCCGATAATGCGATCCATTTTTCCGTCCTTTGCACGTCCGGTAAGGTTTGTGCAGAACGTGTCAAGAAACTTCCGCTTCTTATTTTCTTTTCTTTTTTTCTCCTTATTTTCTCTTCCGTCCGTTTCTTCGGAAGCGGTTTCGCCGTTCGGAGAGAAGAATTTTTCCATAAACTGCGGGATTATGCCGGCGCCGCCCTGCTTAAAAGCGTCAACGGCATCGTCGTCATCTTCGATATCCCCCTCGTCGGGAATATCAGCCGCGTCAGGGATGGAGCCGTCTTCGCCGTTCTCGCCGAACAGCATATTGAACCCGTTTTCAATATCCTCATCAGAGATACCCATTTGTTTTAGGTAGTTGTTCACCTGAGGGATACCGAGTTCCTTTGCACAGGCAAGACAATAGCCCTTCTCAAATTTTTCAGAGCCGTTAAGCCCGGTCATAAACACGACTGCAGGTCGTTTATGACACCTTGAACACATCATCATACTCATAATTTTGCCGCCTTTCTTTTATATATACGAATTGAAGAAATCTATGAAATCGAAATGGTAGATATGTCTGAATAAAAATGTCCTGTCTATCGTGTAGGTATTCAGAAAGACAAGCTCGTTATTCGTGAGTGAAATGAGAAATTGTATGCCGATACAAACCAGAAGTACGATAAGCACCGCCTTTATCAGTCCGAGAAGTCCGCCGAGCGCTTCATTTACCGATGAAACAACGGGTATACGATTGATTATTTTGGAAGCATTGGCAATAATATTCATTATCACTGTTACCAGTATAAAGATCAGTATAAAAATTATTATTCTCACGGGTACGCGCACTATTGGATCGACAATATTTGTCAGAACGGCTGTTCCGTGGTTTCCGCAGCTTATGTCGGTTATGCTTAGAATAAGCCCGTATAGTACATCCATGTTGCCGGAGGAAACCTCGCTTGCATAGTTTCCGAAAACAAGCGGTATCGCTTCGGTTATTTTTCCGCCGATCTCCTCAAGAGTTCCGTAAAGACTTCCCGAACGGACGTTCGCCGCCAGTATATGCGCCAGAACGATTTCGTTAAGGCTGCGGCGGTTAAGCTCGGAACGCGTTATCTCAACTGAGCCTATCTTAACCTGCGAATAGTCGAAATCGCTGCCTATCCCGAATATGGACAGGTCGGCTTCGGACATTCCCGTTTCGGTAAGATCAATATCCGAGAGGTCGAGAACGGCTCTTCCCGCGCTGTCAAATTCCGGCTCGATCGTGCTTAGAAATTTTCCGCTTACAACTGCTTTTCCCATGTCTATTCTGCCAAGCTCGTTGTTCGTATTATCTCCGAGAACCTCGTTTACAGAACTGTCAATGTAATCCGTGAGGGGCTGAGCGATATATTTTTCATATACCGCGTCGGAGATTGCGCCGCTTCCGAAGAATGCCAGAATAAATGCCGCGATTATCGAAGCTGTGCTTATTATCACCGCAACCGCGCCTTTTTTGAAGCCCTTGAAGGTAACGCCTAAGATTATTGCCGCCAGAAGAATATCATAAAACCAGAAAAAATTCGTACCCATTTAATTTATCCTTTCACAGTCCACAACGTCATATCCAAGCAGGAAAAGCTCGCTGTCTATTTTTACGAATGATGAATAATCCGAATTCATCTGGATAGTATCCGATACTCCGAGGGTCTGTATGTCGAAGAGCTTCATGCTTGTTCCGTCCAGCACATACAGTGTGTCGCCGTCAAGCAGAAGCTGCTGCGCGTTTGAACTGAGCTGCACCGAAGCAAGAACCTGTGCCGTATCGTCGAGCGAAACAAGCATATTGCGGTTCGAAGACATATCATTATAGTATATGGCGGTGTAGTTTTCGCTAATCATAAAATCGCGCAGAGTTCCGTTGTAGAGATATTCACCGGCGAAGCTGCCGTCTGAGCTGTCAAGCCAAAGCACGCGGTTGTCGCACACCGAAATAACCTTATCGGAATCCGCGTAAAGTACGCATGGAAGGCTGTTTCCTCGGAATGAATATTTCCACTCCCAGCCCTCGGAGCTTTTAAGCGAGAATTTGTAGAAATTCGTGACAATTTCACCGCTGTCCACGCTTATAGTTGCGACGATTATGTGTTCGCTGTTTCCGGGAAAAGCCGCGCATATAATGTTTTCGTCCGCGAATTTGCGCGTGTATTTCCAGTTTCCGCCGCTGTCGTAGACATAGAGTATATTTGAATAACGCGACGAACCGGTAACTATCCCGACCATGTCGTTTTCGCCGAGTACGCCGTAAAGTATCTTGTCATCAAGAGTTTTTTCATAAATGAGGCTCGTCTTATTATAAAGTCCGAACGAATACGCCGCTTTATCGTAGAGGAGTATGCGGCGGCTGCCCGTTACCTGAACCGGATTGCTGTATCCGTGCCGCAGAGCATATATCTGCGCGCCGCTTGTTTCATAGGTGTAGAGGTATGTATCGGTCAGCAGCGAGAAGTTGTTTCCGAAGCGTCGGAACGAATAGCCCGCGCTTCCGGGCAGCGATATAGGAAAGCCAACTTCTGTCGAGGTTTTTGTTTCAATTTTTGAAGCGATACCCCGCAGCGGCTCGAATATCGTATCGGCGTTTATCCAGATATATGCAAAAGCGGCAATTATTACTCCTGTTATCGCAAGGCGGACGACGCGCTTCGTCTGCTTCTTTTTTTTGCGGTATTCAGTAAGGTTCACGCTTTTTGCTGTGGTGCTTTTTTTATGTTCTGCGGGCTGCTGCCGCTTTATTTCTTCCGGAATTTTCAAGGCTGCTCCTCCTTTCGCCGTTTTTAATAGAATACTCTGTTTAGATAAAGTCCGCGCGGGTCGATCGTCTTTCCCGCAGTTTCACGCACGCCCGTTTCAAGCGAACGCAGTATGTCGCTTTCGGTGCGCTTTCCCTCGCTGACGTATATCAGCGTTCCGACCATTATCCGCACCATATTATGCAGAAAGCCGCTGCCGCTGACGGTGAATATTACCTCGTCGTTTTCGCGGCGGACGCTGAAATCATATACCTCGCGCACTGTGGATTTAAGATGTTCCTTTGCTTCAGCCTTGCAGAACGCGGCAAAATCGTGTTCCCCGATAAAGAGCTTCGCCGCCTTGTCCATAACGTGTTCGTCGAGCGCGCCGTGATACCACAGAGCCAGCCTGTCCGTAAACACGTCGCGCTGCGGGGTATTTTTCACGCGGTAGATATACTCTTTTCCCCTGGCGCTGAAACGCGCGTGAAAATCCTCGTCCGCGTCCTCGCAGGAAAGCACCGCAATGTCGTCGGGAAGCAGCGCGTTCATGCCTTTCACAAAGCCGTCGCAGGGGATTGCCGATTCGGTGCGGAAGCTGAAAAAAAACTGCCTTGCGTGAACGCCTGTGTCAGTTCTCGAACAGCCGTTTATCGCTGTCGGAGCTTTCAGCAGCTTACGCAGCCTGTCCTCGATTACCTGCTGTATCGTTACGGCGTTGCTCTGCCGCTGAAAGCCGTGATATGCCGCGCCGTTATAGGCGATACAGACCTTTAGATTTCGCATTTTCCTATATCCTCAAATTATCCGAAAACGATATTGTTGATGATTACAAAGCCGAAGGTGCAAAGAGTAAGTCCCGTCATATAGAAATCGAGCCGCGTTGCTTTCAGCTTGCGAAGCCTTGTGCGCCCCTCGCCTCCGCGGTAGCAGCGGCATTCCATTGCGGTCGCAAGCTCGTTTGCACGCTTGAACGCGCTGATAAACAGCGGGATAAGGATAGGGACAAGCGCTTTTGCGCGCTTGATTATACCGCCGCTGTCGAGGTTCGCTCCGCGCGCTTTCTGCGCCATCATTATCTTGTCGGTCTCTTCAATAAGCGTCGGGATAAAACGCAGCGCTATCGTCATCATCATAGCAAGCTCATGTACGGGAAAATGCAGCTTCTTAAGCGGTGAAAGCAGGCTTTCTATCGCGTCCGTGAGGACTATAGGCGAAGTCGTGTAGGTCAGCAGCGACATTCCCACAATAAGAAAAATTATGCGGACTATCATGAATGCGGAGGTAGTAAGACCCTCGCCGTATATGGAAATGACCCAGAACTGCACAAGAGGCTCTCCGTCGCCCTTTATGAACAGAATGTTCAGAACGGCGGTGAAAATAATTATCGGCAGAATTGGCTTCAGGCTTTTCAGCATCATTTTCAGCTTTATTCCGGAAACCATGAACGCGGAGAGCATAAAAACTCCCGCGATGGCAAGCCCGTAGAAATTCGACGCCACAAACAGCATCACAACATATACTATTTCGAGAATTATTTTGAACCGGCTGTCCATGCGGTGTATCACGGAATCGCCGGGGAAAAACTGTCCGATGGTAATATCTTTAAGCATTTTCTTTCCTTCTTTTGTTCGATAGGCTAAAGCAGCTGCATTAACCGTTCTTTTGCACGTCCGACGGTATAAATATCCTCGCCCAGAAGCACATTTTCCTGTTCAAGCAGATGATCAAGCTTCGTTATCTGCGGAATATCCAGTCCGACCTGCCGTATTTCTCGCGCGCGGCGGAAGACCTCGTCGGTGTCCTCATAGCAGAACAGCCGCCCGCGGTTCATCACAAGCACCTTGTCCGCATATTTTACTATATCCTCCATCGAGTGCGACACGAGCAGTATCGTTGTACCCGATTTTTCGTGATATTCGTGTATTTCTTCGAGAACCTTGTCGCGGCCTTTCGGGTCAAGTCCCGCCGCAGGCTCGTCGAGAATAAGAATCTCTGGCTGCATCGCAATCACGCCCGCAAGCGCCGCACGGCGCTTCTGCCCGCCCGAAAGGTCAAACGGCGAGCGTTCGAGAAGCTCATCCGAAAGTCCCATGCTCCTTGCCGCCGAGATAACGCGCTCCTTTACATCCTCATCGGAAAGCCCCATGTTTTTCGGTCCGTAGGCGATGTCCTTAAATACCGTTTCCTCAAAAAGCTGGTGCTCGGAATACTGGAAAACAAGCCCTGCCATAAACCGCACGCTGCGCAGGTCAGCGTCCTTTTCCCATATATCCCTGCCGTTGATGAGGACCTGTCCCTCGGTCGGCTTCAGCAGTCCGTTGAGGTGCTGGATAAGAGTGGATTTTCCGCTTCCCGTGTGTCCGATAACGCCGACGAAGCTGCCCTTTTCGATCGCTACGCTTACATGATCAACGGCGGTCGATTCAAACGGCGAGCCTACGCTGTATTTGTAAACAAGGTCGCGCACTTCCGCGACGATTTCCTTTTTTTCTTTTTTTGCAGCCTGCGGCGCTTTTTCGGAGGGGCAGGCTCCCTTTTTCGGGCTGAGCGAAAGTATAGCGGGAACGGCTTCGTTCTCGTCGAGAACTTCCGTTGAAATCTTAACGCCGCTTTTGTTAAGCTCGTACATAAGTTCGGTCACCTGCGGAACGTCGAGAGCATATCCCTTCATGCGCTCCACCTGTGAAAATACTCTATGCGGAACGTCGTCCATTGCGATAACGCCGTCGTCCATTACGATAACGCGCTGCGCCTGCGCCGCTTCCTCCATATAGTGAGTGATAAGCACGATCGTTACGCCGCGGCTGTTCAGCAGCTTTATCGTGTCCATGACCTCTTTTCTTCCTTTTGGGTCGAGCATTGCTGTCGGCTCATCCAGAACGATGCATTCAGGCTGCATTGCAAGGATTCCCGCAATAGCCACGCGCTGCTTCTGTCCGCCCGAAAGCTGGTGCGGCGAATGCTCGCGGTATTCGTACATGCTTACGGTTTTAAGCGCCTCGTCAACACGCCTGCGTATTTCGGCGGGCGGCACTCCGAGATTTTCGGGCGCGAAAGCGACGTCCTCCTCGACAACGGTAGCAACGAGCTGGTTATCGGGGTTCTGAAAAACCATTCCGACGGTCTGCCTTATGTCGAAGATCCTGTCCTCGTCCTCGGTGTCTATCCCATTTATATAGACCTTGCCCTTTGTGCCGGTAAGGATACCGTTTAAATGCTTGGCGAGCGTGGATTTTCCGCAGCCGTTGTGTCCGAGAATCGCTGCGAACTGACCTTTCGGTATTTTAAGGTTTATTCCTTTAAGCACTTTGGTCGCGCCGTTTACATTTCCGGAATCGTCGTAGCTCTGATATTCAAATTCAAGATTTTTTACTTCGATAATGTTCATATTTCCGCCTGATTATTCAAAGGTTACTATTGCCGTGTTCCCACAGGGGATCGCAAGTCCTGTGGATTTTACGGGAAGTCCGATCTCCTCTGCGTTCACGTTTATTTTGTATTTTTGTCCGACAGTCATGTGCAGAAGATATGCCATGACCGTTGGTGAAAGACCCGTTGTGTAGCTGTTCAGCAGAATGAACAGCGGCTTTTCAGAAAGCACCTGCGTACAGCGCAGCATAAGCTCGTGTATACAGTCCTCCAGCTTCCACATCTCGCCGTTTGTTCCGCGCCCATAACTCGGAGGGTCGAGAATTATGCCGTCGTATCGGTTCCCGCGGCGTATCTCGCGTCCGAGAAACTTCATCGCGTCATCGGTTATCCAGCGTATCGGCTTGTCGGAAAGTCCGCTCAGTCTTGCGTTTTCTCTGCCCCAGTCGACCATGCCCTTTACCGCGTCTAGGTGGCAGACCTTTGCGCCCGCGTTTGCACAGGCGAGCGTTGCGCCGCCCGTGTAGGCGAAAAGGTTGAGCACGTTTATTTCACGTCCCGCGCCGCGTATAAGCTTGTCGCAGTAGTCCCAGTTGACCGCCTGCTCCGGGAAAAGCCCTGTGTGCTTGAAGCCTGTAGGCTTTACGAGAAAGGTGAGGCTTCCGTATTTTATCGTCCAGCTTTCGGGGAAACGCTTGCGGTAATCCCACGAGCCGCCGCCCGAAGCGGAGCGGTTATATTTTGCGTGGACGTGCTGCCACTCGGCGGCGGGTTTGGGGTTCTTCCAGATTATCTGAGGGTCGGGGCGTATAAGCGTTACGCCGCCCCAGCGCTCGAGCCGCTCGCCGTCCGAAGCGTCAATGAGACAGTAATCCTGCCATTTGTCCGAAATTCTCATTTTTTTAAGTTCCTTCAGCGTGTTTATTATACTTCTTATAAAAGAACGATAAATTCGCCCATTTTTACGTTCATGCGCAAATCGGTTACTCCGGTCGTGCTGTAACGCTCGGAAATTCTTACCGGGCAGTATGCGCTGCCGGCGGGGAAGCTGCAGCAAGCTTCAAGCGCAGCGGTTTAGCTTACCGGCTGGTATCATAGTCAGAATCACCATGCGGAGTGCGCTCAAGCTTTGCCGTTATGGTTTCTCTATACGCATAGCGCCTTTTCAACCGCTGCGCTTATCGCGTTAGTCCATTTTTCAACCTCGTCGGCGTTCTTGCCCTCGATCATTACTCTTACGAGCGGTTCGGTGCCGCTTTCGCGGACGAGTATCCGTCCGTCTTCACCGAGCGCCTGTTCAGCCTCTCCGATCGCGGCGATAATGTCCGCGTTCTTGCTCCACATTCCTCGTTTGTCCTCAGTTATGCGGATATTTTTCAGCAGCTGCGGGTAGTCCGGAATATCCGCTGTAAGCGCTGAAAGCGTCTGTCCTGTCTGCGCAATAAGCTCGATAAGCTGAACGGCAGTAAGCTGTCCGTCGCCCGTTGTCGCATAATCCAGAAAAATTATATGACCCGACTGCTCTCCGCCTATATTGTACCCGCTTTTCAGCATTTCTTCAAGCACATATCTGTCGCCGACAACTGTGCAGACGGTGTTCAGGCTGTTATTTTTCATGTATGTATGGAAGCCGAGATTGCTCATGACGGTAACGACCGCAGTATCGCCGCGCAGCCGTCCGTTGTCGCGCATATTCTTCGCAAGAATGGCAATCAGCTTATCCCCGCAGACGATATTTCCCTTTTCGTCTACTGCCAGACAGCGGTCTGCGTCGCCGTCGAACGCCACGCCGAGGTCATAGCCGCCGTCCCTTACGCGTTCGCAGAGCAGGTCGATGTGCGTTGAACCGCACTTTTCATTTATATTGCAGCCGTCCGGTTCGGCGTTCACAATGTCAAAATCGACGTTCAGCCGCGTGAACAGGTCGCGGGCGGTGACCGAAGCGCTTCCGTTTGCGCAGTCGGCGAGAATTTTTATCGGCTTTATCGCCGTGCTGCCCGTTGAAACGAGATGTCTGACGTAATCGTCTGCGGCGGTTTCACGGCGTGTGACTCTGCCGACATCCGCGCCGCTGCAAAGGGTGATATGCTCCGGACTGTCCAGAATAAGCGCTTCAATTTCGTTTTCAACCTCGTCGGGGAGCTTAAAGCCCGATGACGAAAACAGCTTTATGCCATTGTATTCAACGCTGTTGTGCGAAGCAGAGATCATGACGCCCGCGTCTGCGTCATAATATCTCACAAGATACGCGACTGCCGGAGTCGGAACTATTCCGAGAAGCTCAACATCCGCGCCGACCGACATGATTCCCGCTATAAGCGCCGCTTCAAGAATGTCCGAGGAAACGCGGGTATCCTTTCCGATAAGAATTTTAGCCTTGCTGCCCGAAGGCTTGTGCTTTGTGAGGACTATTGCCGCCGCTTTTCCTATCTGCATTGCCGTTTCGCAGGTAAGCTCTGTTATAGCAACGCCGCGCGCACCGTCCGTTCCGAATAATCTGCCCATAATATAAAGCCTTTCTTGAGGGAGTTCCCGAAACTGCCTTAATTCACTGCGGTTTCCGAAAGCAGCCCTGAATTAAAATTCGATAATTTCATTATACACGATTGTGCGGAAAAATGTTACTCAAAGGTCTGCTGACCCTGTTTTTCAAGTCCGAGATGACGATAAGCGAGAGCGGTTGCAACTCGTCCGCGCGGTGTTCTTGCGAGAAATCCGAGCTGCATGAGGAAGGGCTCGCACACGTCCTCAAGGGTCACCGATTCCTCGCCGAGCGCGGAGGCCAGCGTTTCAAGTCCGACAGGTCCGCCGTTATAGCCGCGTATTATCATTGTGAGCATACGGCGGTCAAGGCTGTCCAGCCCCAGCTTGTCTATTTCAAGCCTGTCGAGGGCAATGTCGGTAAGCTCCTTTGTGACCTTTCCGTCGCCCATTACCTCAGCAAAATCGCGCACTCTTTTGAGCATTCGGTTGGCGATACGCGGAGTCCCGCGCGAGCGCCGCGCAAGCTCCTTTGCGCCGTCCTTCTGAGTGGGAATTGAAAGTATTACCGACGAGCGCATGATTATGTCGCAGAGCTGATCCTCGGTGTAAAGTTCAAGGCGTTCGATAACGCCGAAGCGGTCGCGCAGAGGTCCTGTGAGCTGTCCCGCGCGGGTCGTTGCTCCAACGAGAGTGAAGTGCGGGAGGTCAATTCGTATCGATTGTGCGGACGGACCTTTTCCGATGATAATGTCGAGAACATAGTCCTCCATCGCGGGGTAGAGGACTTCCTCGACCTGCCGCGAAAGACGGTGTATCTCGTCGATAAAAAGCACGTCGCCGTCCTTCAGGTTAGTAAGCAGCGCTGCGAGGTCGCCGGGCTTTTCTATTGCGGGACCTGAGGTTATCTTGATATTTACTCCCATTTCATTTGCGATAATTCCCGCGAGTGTGGTTTTTCCCAGTCCCGGCGGACCATAGAGCAGCACATGGTCAAGGCTTTCGCTTCGTGCTTTTGCCGCTTCGATATAAATTTTCATGTTCTCCTTGACCTTGTCCTGACCGATATATTCGGACAGCATTTTCGGGCGGAGATTATATTCCAAGTCCACGTCCTCGGAAGAAAATTCCGGTTCGACTATTCGTTCGTGACGGGGAGCGCCTGAATTTGTTTCAATCAAAATAAAAATCCTTTCTGTAAGGCTTTTTTATGCTTAAATACTGCTGAGCCGCTTCAGACCTTCCTTGACCATATCCGAAACGGAGAGGTCGGACGAAAGCCCCGCGACGGCTTTCTGCGCCTGAGCGCTTGAAAATCCCAGTACGACAAGCGCCGAAACGGCTTCGGAAACGTTGTTTCCCGCCGCCGCACCGACCTGCGAAAGCTCGGCGTAGCTTTCTGCGGGGATATTTTCGCTTTGCTTTGCAAGCTTATCTTTAAGTTCAAGAATAATTCGGTCGGCAATTTTTTTTCCGATACCGGGCGAGCGCGTAAGGACTTTGCTGTCGCCGCCTGCCACGCACAGCGCGAAGCCCTGCGGAGATAGGTCAGAAAGTATCGAAAGAGCGGCTTTCGGACCTACGCCGTTTACCGAGAGAAGCATTTTAAAGCAGTTCAGCTCTGCGCTGTCGCAGAAACCGAACAGCTCGACCGCGTCCTCGCGGACGTTCATGCAGGTCAGCAGAGTGGTTTCCTCGCCGACTGCAAGCTGTGAGAGAGTGTATGCCGTTGTGCGGCAGCCGTAGCCTACGCCTGCACATTCTATTACCGCAAGGTTCTGTTCCATGTGGACGACCTTGCCGTGAACGCTGTATATCATGTGGTTTCCTCCATTGCTTCAATGCCGCGGTATTTGTCCAGAGTTTCTGTTTCCCTCCCCGAATCGCGCCGCGCAAGCTCCGTGACCAGCTTTTCGGTTTCTGGATTTACTTCGTTGGTTTTCGCCTTGAAAATATAGTCGAGCTTTTCGCGGATATAGTCGATCTCCTCTTTGTCGTCTACTATCGCCGCAGCGAGAACGCCGTATTCGCGCGCTTTGTCATAATCCCCCAGACACGCATAACAGACCGCAATGTCGAGTATCAGATATGCGGGCGGGGCGTTGTTCATTTCCTTTGCTTTAAGGAAATTTTCGAGGGCATTTTCATAATCCCCGCTGTACATTGTCCGACAGCCGAGAAAGGTGTATGCAGCCGAAGCCGCAGCGCTGTCGGGGTTATTTTCGATAACCTCGCGGAACCATTTTTCGCCTTCCTGCGGGTCTGCGGTCGGACACCACACGAAATACCGCGAAACCGCGTTTATAAAGCTGATTTCTTCGGGAAATTCACGCGAAGCTTCAATAAAATACGGGATAAGGTTAATCGAGGTTGACATATACCGCGCCATGTCGGTGTAGCAGGCAAGGCGCAGACGTTTATCCTTTGCGACTTTAAGACATTTTTCATATTTCTGTACAGCTGTAGAAAAATCGCCGTTCACGCGATTAAAAATAGCGTCCAGAAACAGATATTTCCCCTTAATCCAGCCGCTGAGCTTGTACTGACGTACCGCGTAGCTTGCGCTGAAGCCCTGGGGAGGATTGAAATAAATATTATATGCGTTGATTTTCATGACGACGGGCGTGATAATGAATATCAGGGCGAGCACGACGAAAATCATGATCTCGATTTTGGTTATATTTGTGTTTGCGGGATTTCCGTAGCGCAGACAAAAAACGCTTACCAGAATTATATTGCAGATAAAAGCGGCAATGGATACCGCCATTACGGAGGGCGTTTCGGGCTTTTTCATTTTTCTTTCCCCTTATGTCAGAATTGTTATAAACAGGTCGGCTATAATTGCGGATAATGAGATTATGGCTGTGCAGACTGCCGCGTTTTTGCCGATTTTTTCGGGAATTTTACGGAAAAGCGGGTGAAGCACGCGTACCAGCAGAACAGCAAGTACGCCGAATATAATGCTGCTGCCCACGGATATGCGGCCGTCGAAATTCAGCGCCCATTCACTGTAGTTCCAGAGCTTTTCGTCTGTGAACAATTCCAGCAGATACGACGCGGCAAGCTCCGCTGCCGTTATTGTGAGCGAACTGAGGATAAAGATAAGAGGGATATTTTTAAGCCTGCCGAAAATAAGAAGGATAAAAAGCGAACAGAAGCCGTATATAGGGCATAACGGAAGGTGAAGCATGCCGCGTTCGGCGAACCTTCCCCATACCGCCGATGTGAGAATCGTTTCGTACGCCCAGCCTATGAAGCTGTACAGTACAAATTCAATCGTCAGACCGGAGAACGTCAGAACCATTTCTTTTTTGTTCATTTTATCAGTTAAGTCCGCACAGACGCGAATTGTAGCTGTGCGCGTGGCATATCGCCATTGCGAGCGCGTCTGCGGTATCGTCGGGTTTAGGTACTTCATCAAGCTCAAGAATGCGCTTGGTCATTTCCTGAACCTGCTTCTTTACAGCCTTTCCATAGCCCGTTACAGACTGCTTTACCTGAAGCGGGGTGTATTCAAAGATCTCTATGCCGCGCTGTTTTGCGGCAAGCAGCGTAACTCCGCGCGCCTGTGCTACCGCTATCGCGGTTTTCTGGTTACTTGTGAAATAAAGCCGTTCAATAGAGAGAAATTCGGGCCTGTACTTGTCGAAAATATAGCACAGGTCGTTGTATATCTCGCAGAGTCTCTGGCTGAAATCCATATCTGCGGGAGTTGTAACCGCGCCGTATTCCACTACCGAAAAGCGCGCCTTGTTGTATTCAAGAACGCCGAAGCCGACTATTGCGTACCCCGGGTCAATTCCGATAATTCTCATAAGCACCCCGAAATTTCGCTATATTTATGATATCAGCATACTATTATAACATATTTTACTTTGGATTGCAACTTTTTAGAGCTAAAAAAACAGATTTTATAGTAGAAAATCAACAACAATTCAATGTTTTTTTGTATGTTTTCTACGACAAATGTGACGGTTTTGTGTAATCATACGATATTCAGCGATTTAAGAAGCCTGTAAAGCCTGCCCGCGGGAAGTCCCATGACATTGTAATAATCGCCCTCGATCCCCTTTACGAGAAGCGCTCCCTCGCCCTGTATCCCGTATGCTCCCGCCTTGTCGAACGGCTCTCCCGAAGCGATATAGCGTGCGATCTCGCGGTCGTCAAGCGGGAAGAAAGTAACGCGCGTCTCCTCGGCAAATGTGGTCGGCTTTCCGTCGGAAATTACGGCGACGCCTGTGAAAACGCTGTGGGTTCTGCCCGAAAGAAGCCCTAGCATACGCCATGCGTCGGCTTCGTCATGCGGCTTTCCAAGAATTTCCCCGTCAATCGAAACAACAGTGTCTGCGCCGATAACGGTTTCATCGGGGAACATCGCCGCGACCTCATCCGCCTTGTTCTTCGCAAGCGCCTGAACATAATCTGCGGGAGCGAGCGAGTGGTCTGCCTGTTCCTCGTTCTTTGCGGGGACGATCCAGAAGTCGGGAGAAACGAGCGTAAGGAGATCGCGGCGGCGCGGTGACGCGCTTGCTAAAACTATCATAAAAAATCCTGCCTTTCGGTTTGTTACGGCTTATCGCCGAGAGTATTGTGCTTCATGCGGAACTGCTTCGGAGTGATCCCCCGGCGTGCGCGGAAGCTTTTTATCATATGGCTGCAATCGGAAAATCCCGTTTCCTGACTGATATAGCTCAGGTCGAAATCGGTGAACGCGAGCAGCTCCTCCGCCTTGAAAACGCGCATTTCCTCCATATATTCCTTGCAGGTCTTGCCGTAGACGGATAGAAAGGTTTTGGCGAAATATGAATAGCTCATTCCGCAAAGTTCCGCGACCTCGGCGACCTTTACGCCGCGGCTCATGTTTTCGTCGATAAATTCGGTTATGTTGTATATATCGTAGCGGCTGTCCTCGGCGAAAACCTCGCTGTCCACAATGAAGCCCTGCTCCTGCCAGCAGCGCAGAATATTTATAAGCAGACGGCAAAGCTCAGAGCGGATAACGAGGTCAAATCCGTAGCGGCGGCTTTTCATTTCGTCTATACAGCGCCGCATTATCTCTCCTGCTCCCATGCGGCGGGTCTGCTCCGCATTAAAAAATATATTCATACCTTTTTTTTCGGCGGCGCGGAAAATGCTGCGGAGCTTCGGGATATAGTCTGCGGTCATGTTCATTCGGCTTATGTCCAGCTTTATGACAGCGTATTCGGGCGGCGGTCCTTCGGGCGCGTATATGGAGTGGACGGCTTTCGGATGAAACAGTATCATATCGCCGGGGGAAGCGAGGAAGCTTTCACCGCCCGCATTAAGCTCGGCGTTTCCCGAAAGCATCAGGATTATCTCCATAAAATAGTGCCAGTGCGGACGGATAGGGAAGCTGTCGCGCTCTGCGTTGCAGCAGAAGCATTCCGCGGCGGCGTTGAGAGAGTGGGTTTCTTCAAAAAGATAACGCATTGCTTCTCCTTTCTAAAAAAATAGTTTTTTACAATTTTTTATGCAGATATATTATATCATACTTTTTCCGAAAATGCTATACTTTATAAAAATAAACCGGGAGAAAAATCAATGAAAAATAAACAGGAAAACCATATTTTTATTTGTCAGGCAGGGTATCGCACGACAGGCGTCAAAAAAGCGGTATTGAATTTTAAGACCGACGAGTTTGCGGTTATCGGGGAGGACGGAAATGTGCGAATGCGTGGCAAAACGGCACATTTCGGGTATGATGAGCTTTCGGGCGACGATGTTTATATTGCGGATTTCAGCGATTTCGCAGAGGTCGGGCGCTTTTTCATCAGCGCGGACGGGGTTCGGTCTTATCTTTTTGATATAAATGAAAACGTTTACAGTGAGCCGCTGCGAAAGGTCATGAAAGCGTTTTATTTCCTGCGGTGCGGGTGCGGGCTTGACGAGCGGTTTGCAGGGAAATTCCGCCATGCTTCGTGTCATACCGAGTATGCGCGTATTTACGGTAAGCCGGACGAGCCTTGCGATGTATCGGGAGGCTGGCATGACGCGGGGGATTACGGGAGATATGTTACGGCGGGAGCCGTCTCTGCGGCGCATTTGCTGTACGCATTTGAGATGTTCCCGAAGGTTTTTGTCGGACAGAATTTAGGGATACCCGAAAGCGGCGGTGAATTGCCTGATGTGCTTGCGGAATGCCGCGTTGAACTAGAATGGCTGATGAAAATGCAGGACACGGACGGAGGTGTTTATCACAAGGTCACGACAATGAAGCATGCGCCTTTCGTTATGCCTGAGGATGACCGCGAACCGCTTTATCTTTTCGCGGTTTCGTCCATGGCGGCGGCTGATCTTGCGGCGGTTTGCTCGCTTGCCTCGCGGATATATTCGCCATACGATAAAGATTTTTCCGACAGGCTTATCGCAGCGGCTGAAAAATCGGCGGAGTGGCTTAAAATAAACAAAAATTTTGTGCCTTTCCACAATCCGGCAGACTGCAACACAGGTGTTTACGGCGAACATGACGACGCGGATAACCGTTTCTGGGCGTTGTCGGAGCTGTACTGCGCCACGGGCAGGGAAGAGTATCACGAATTGATGAAAAGCGCGATGGAACGCAATTTTTCGCGCATTCAACTCGGTTACGGCTCGGTGGGCGGACTGGGGGCGCTCGGATATATCCTTTCCGACCGGGCGGACAAGGACGAGGACATTATTGCCGAGCTTCGCGGGGGTTTTCTGCGCGAAGCGCTTGAACTAAAAAATAACTCGGAGGGCTGCGGGTACGGTGCGGCAATGTCGGCAAGGGAATACGGCTGGGGCAGCAATTTCAACCTAATGAAAAACGCGATGATTTTCCTGATTGCGGACTTTATCGGCGGTGCTGATGATTACGGCGCGCTTGCCGAGGAGCAGCTGCATATTTTGTTTGGAAAAAATGCGCTTGGATTCAGCTATGTAAGCGGAGTCGGTATGAACTGCATGAAACATCCGCACCTGCGGACTGCAGAAGCGGATGGTATTGAAGAATGCCTGCCGGGATTTGTCAGCGGCGGTCCGAACGCTAACCTTGACGATGAAGCTGCGCGGCTTTTTATTCCGCGTGGAACGCCTCCGATGAAGTGCTATGCCGATAATATGGAGTGCTATTCACTTAACGAAATAACGATCTACTGGAATTCGTCTGCGGCGTTCGTGCTGGCGGGGATTACGGACAGGCAGAGGAGAACAAAGGGCAAATAGCGAAACCGCCGCATATAACGCGGCGGCTTTTGCTTTCTTTGTGTTTTTTCAATGCAGATTCAACGCCGCGCGGCGGGCTTGGGAGGAAGCGGCGCGTGCGCGCGGCATTTGTTCCGCGAAGCGGAACAAATGCGCTGCGCGGCGAAGCCGCGCAGCTTCATGCAGCCGCCAAAGGCGGCTGCATGCGCGCGCACGCGCCCCGGCGGGAATTTTTGCTTTCTCCGCCGTTATATCGGGATAAGAAGCTGACGTTACAGGTGCGGCGTTTTGCGGGGTGGGAGAGAAGTCGGTGGGATTGAAAGCCGCGGTTCACTTGCTTGAAAGATTGCGGTTAAGCTTGTCAATCCTGCGTTTTATTGCCGAATATTGTGAAAACCATATCACGGCATAAATAAACAGAAAAATTGCACAGTAGCTCAGTATTCCGCTCAGAGAATGCTCCATCCAATGCATAAAGTATGCGATAGGGAGCGTCGAAACGGAGCACACAATAAGATGAGTAGCCGTCTGACGGAGAATACTCCACTTTTCGTTTTCCCATATGGTTGAAGCGCCCGCAAACGCCGCTCCGTACAGCATCGAGCACAGCGTCTGTACGATTACTGCCGTTATTTCACTTCCCGTATCATTTACAAGCTGAGGTACGGCTGCGTAATATGAGCCTTCGCCTTCCAATAACGAAATAACTGTTAGAATAATTGTGGAAATTGTTACGCCTATCGGCGCACCTATGAGCGCGCGTTTCAAAACTTTGATTTTCATGGTAAACTCCTTTCCGTGTCGGCTATATGCCGAGAAATTGTTTTATTTTTTTGACATATCTGCGGGAAGCGTAGGTTTTACTGCCGTCCTTGAAGACGACGGTTATTGTTCCTGTAAGGCTCAGATCGAAATTTTTTATTTTTCCGAAGTTTACTATTTCTGAGTTTGAAATCCTTATGAATTTCTTTTTGTCAAGTCTTTTTTCAAGCTCATAAAGCCTTGTTTTAAGTGTAAATTCTTCGTTTCCGACCACCGCGAAAACCTTTCCAGCGGCAGAATAAAAGCGCGTTATTCGGTTTTCGTCGATAGGAGTCAGCCTTTCGCCGCTGAAACCTAATATAACCTGCGGAGAGCTGTCGGAAATAAGTCCGACAATACGGTTGATTTCATCGGTTATTTTATCGGTTAGTATTAGCGCCTGCGGTTCGGTATACTTTTCGTCAAGCTGCACGTTTACTTTCATGCTTATGACCATTCCTTTCTGCTGCGCTGAAAGGCACAAAACAGCATGAAACTGAATTGCCACTAACGCAGCTCATAGAAATTTGTTAGAATAGGCTCGAGGATGCAGGTACACTACAGAGCACGTGGAGGTGAGTGGGCTCAGTCTGCAGACTGACCGTATGCTTATGTGTGCCGGACACTCTTTCAAGCACAAATAATTAGGGCTTTGCACCCTGTAAACTTATCTTTGGAGAGACAGACTACTTCAATCTTTCAGTGAGTGGCCAGTCCCTGCCTGTGTCCTCAAAATATTGTTTTGAGGGGATGTGCTATGCTTAAAATTGTTTATCCAATTTGCTGTGGAATGGATGTCCACAAAAACTTTGTTGTCGCCTGCATTGCTGCCACGGGCGAAAACGGTGTAACCACATACAAGAAGAAACGGTTCTCCACCTTCACCAACGACTTACGCCATTGTGCTTCCTAGCTTGCCGAAAACAACTGTACCGATGTCTGTATGGAATCCACAGGTAAATACTGGATTCCTATTTACAACACTTTGGAATCTACCTGCCAGATTGTCCTTGCCCATCCCAAATATGTGAAAGCAATTCGGGGCAAGAAGACCGACGAAAAAGATGCCAAGTGGATCGCAGATATCTTCAAGCACGGACTGGTTTCCGGCAGTTTTATTCCTCCGGCAGATATCCGTCAACTCCGGGATCTCATGCGCTACCGCTGGAAGCTCACACACTATACTGTTGGTGAAAAGAATCGTGCTCAAAACTGTCTCACAGTTTCCAACATCAAGTTGGACGATGTGTTTTCAGATGTATTTGGTAAAACCGCATCCGCTATCACAGACAGGCTGTTGGAAAGCAATGAACCTTTTGATGTGAAGCCCTACCTCAACAAACGCATCAAAACTCCAGCAGAGAAGATTCAGGCTGCTGTGGACGGAGAAATGTGTGCTGAACAGGCTGAAAAGCTCCGCATTATCCGTTCTCATATGAACAGCCTCGACCTCTGCAAAGCGAATCTGGAATCGCTGATCCTTTCTACTGCTCAGAAATTCCTTCCTCAACTTGAACTTGTTATGACGGTGCCGGGTATCCAATCCTATTCCGCAATCGGTATCATTTCGGAAATTGGTGTGGATATGTCCGTGTTCCCATCCTCGAAGCACCTTTGCTCCTGGGCTGGTCTTACGTCGCAGAACAACGAGAGTGCAGGAGAGAAGAAAACCACCAGAATCAGCAAAGCCGGGGCGTATATCAAGCCTTTGCTGGTGCAGTGTGCGCTTACTGTTTGTAAGAGCAGCAAGCACCCGGAAATCAGGAACCGTTATCTTTCCTTAAGGAAACGCAGGGGGCACAAGAAAGCCATTATCGCTATCGCAAGAATGCTGCTTACTGCCATCTACAACATTCTCAAGAAGAATGAGCCGTACAATCCGGAACTTTATCTCCGTTGTAACAACACTCCGCCGGAACACAGGGCAGTTTCCGTGGAGGATGCAATCTTCATTTTACAGCGTCAGGGCTATCTCATTACCCCCAGCGCCCCTGGATAGGTTCTGTTACCATATTTTTTCGGCTACCGCAAGGTGGCTTGGTTTTGTGCGCCCTTTTCGGGATGGTGCTTGCGTTACAATGTTTCAAACTTTCACCCCCGTTCTGTTTTTGTAATCTCATTATAATCAGCTTTCGTCCGAAATTCAATATTTTTTCAACAATTGGTCTTTTTCGGGAGATATTCGGTTTTTTAGCATTTTGTTATGATACAATAGAACTGTTACAAAAAAGAAGACAAACGCACTCAAAAATGTTATGATGTTAATAACCACAAAAACACATAACGAAAGAGGCGTTTATCTTCATGAATATTA
>Ga0129308_1001415_pt1 | contig 25189 bp, 27 predicted proteins | sample L827metagenome_FD_94440 | JGI IMG/M metagenome (GOLD analysis project Ga0129308, IMG submission 94440) | Ring-tailed lemur group fecal microbial communities from Wisconsin, USA - L827 metagenome | ecosystem: Host-associated > Mammals > Digestive system > Large intestine > Fecal | place: USA... | reverse complement strand
TGGTGCTCCGGCAGGTCCAGCAGGTCGTTGTGGAAGCCGGGGCCGTCATTGGACCAGATGGCGTGGATGCGCTTTTGGACAGAGCCGGGGGCATACACGCCGGCGTACACCGCCAGATTGCCGCCCTTGGAGTGGCCGCCCAGCCGCAGGCGCCTGCGGGGATACAGCCGGGCCACGTCCCGCACGTACTGCACCGCCATTTTCTGAGCGGGAATCTCCGGCAGGCAGGCCAGAAGGAAATCCTCCTTCCATCCGGCCAGGGTATCGTCCGTCCCCCGGAAGGACAGGTATAAAAGGCCGTCCCCGGTCTCGATGGTCAGCGCAGCAAACTGTTCCGCTTTCTCCGTATCCAGCCAGCTCACAAAGCAGTTGAGCTTCATATCCCGGAACCGTCTGGATGCCGCCATTTTCCGCAGCATATCCGGAATGGCGGCAGGCACCAGGACGCCCATGTCAATGGTTTCCCCGGCGGGGATGGTCTCAAAAAACGCCTCCGCCGCCTGATAGAGCGGCACGCTGTCCCCCCCGCCGGGAGGCGGGACGATGCCGGTGAACTCTACAAAGGACAGCTCCGCCAAAATGAGGTTATCTACTTCGTTGAATGGTGCCTGCTCCAGCGTCAGGTCTCCCCGCCAGTCCAGATAGTCCAATAAATTTGCCATAGCCGTCCTCCCCAGCTGCTGAATATACGTTATTATATCTAATAATTTCCCCGCATACAAGAGGTCTATCCATCCGCCGTCCATCATACACTGCACCATCACGACCGAGAGGTGGACGACAATGACAACTGCCAAAACAAACGATGTCCTGCTGGAGGGGACCGTATCCGGCCAGCCGGAATTTTCCCACGAAAACCACGGTGCCCGCTTTTACCGCTTCTTTCTGGAGATCCCCCGGCTGTCCGGCCAGGCGGACCTGCTGCCGGTGCTGGTGCCGGAGGCCCTGCTTTCCCAGGCGGAGGGCGGACGCGCCCTCCGTGTCCGGGGACAGCTGCGCTCCTTCAACAACCGCACCGGCGTGGGAAACCGGCTGGTCCTCAGCGTATACGCCACGGAGGCGGCGCCTCCCGCCGGGCAGCCCTGCAACCGCATCGTCCTCTCCGGCGCATTGTGCAAGGCCCCCATTTTCCGCAAAACGCCCCTGGGCCGCAGCATCTGCGACCTGATGCTGGCGGTCCCCCGCCGCTACGGCCGGGCGGACTACCTGCCGGTCATCGCCTGGGGGCAGCTGGCACTGCGGGCCAGCCGCCTTCAGGTGGGAGACCCGCTGGCCCTGGAGGGCCGCGTCCAGAGCCGCCTTTACCACAAGGTCACGGAGGCAGGCACCGAGGAGCGGACCGCCTATGAGGTTTCCATGATGCATCTGCTGGAGGAGTCTCCTTCCGTTTAGCCTTTCCGGTTTGGAGCCGGCGAAAACCCGGACATCGCTTATTCACCAAGGTATCTTTCTCTGCCGCGCTTAATCACAGCTTCGCGGCAGACAGCAAGCCTGCCGCAGAAATTCGATTCCGCGGCAGGCTTCTTTTATTGGCTAATTCTTTTTTCAGTCTCCAGGTCAAACAAATGCATGTTGTTGGTATCAACGCACATAGAAAGCACATCCCCTGTGTGTGTATTGGTCCGGGCGGCGACCCTGGCGACCATCTGGCGCTCAAATGCGGTAATGTACAAATAGACCTCATTTCCCATCATTTCCGCCAGGTCCACATGGGCTTTGATGGTAGCGGCATCCTCTTCCCTTGCCAAATGTACATCCTCCGGCCGAATTCCCATGCAGACCTCTTTGCCGACATAGGCTTCCATATCGACGCCGCGAATCTTTTCATCGGGAATTCGGGTCTTCCAATCTCCGAACCGCAAATAGTAACCGTTTTCTGCCCTGCAAACCTCTGTATGGATAAAATTCATCTGTGGAGAGCCTATAAAACCCGCCACGAACATATTGCAGGGCGAATCATACAGCACCTGCGGCGTATCAAACTGCTGAATGGCCCCGTCTTTCATCACACAGATCCGGTCCCCCATCGTCATGGCTTCGATCTGGTCATGGGTCACATAGACAAAGGTCGTCTGCAATTGGTTATGCAGTTTGGTGATCTGACTGCGCATTTCCGTCCGCAGCTTCGCATCCAGATTTGACAGCGGTTCATCCAGCAAAAAGGCAGATGGGTTCCGCACCATGGCCCGGCCGAGTGCAACACGCTGTCGCTGGCCGCCGGAAAGGGCTTTCGGCTTCCGGTCCAAGTACGGCTCCAAGTCCAGTATTTTTGCCGCCCAATGCACCTTTTTCTCAATTTCCTCTTTTGGCACATGGCGAAGCTCCATACCAAACGCCATATTTTTGTAAACGCTCATGTGCGGGTACAAGGCGTAGTTCTGAAACACCATCGCAATATTCCGGTCCTTGGGCGCCGTGTCATTCACCCGCTGGTCCCCGATAAAAAGATCACCTTCCGTGACATCCTCCAAGCCGGCAATCATACGCAACGTCGTGGACTTTCCGCAGCCCGAAGGACCGACCAGCACCACAAACTCCTTGTCCTGTATCTCCAGATTTAAATCCGATATGACTGTCACACCGTTGTCATATGTTTTTTGTACATGCTGAAAGCGAATGCCCGCCATGCTCTCCCTCCTCACCTATACGGACATTATTTTTTCATAGGCCAGCAAAACCCGTCCAAATTCCCGGTCCAATCCCGGGTCTTCGGCTTTCGCCGCCAGCCGCTGCATATCCTTTGCGAAATGAAACGCCGCTTCCGCCTCCACGGTCCGGGGGAAAGTCCGCCCAATGAACCGGTAAAAGTTCTGATAGAATATTTTCTCAAGAACATCTTCCGGCAGCCGCAGGCCGCAAAAGGTTTCCCCCCACCCCTCGGCTCTGTCGCCTGACAAAAATTCCGCCATCATATTCAAGCGGTCCCGGGCACGGGACACACAGCTGTGCGCTTCCCCCTCTGCGTCGCCTGTATTGTCAGTGCCAAGCAGTATCCTGTCCTGAAATTCCAGGAAGAACGCTCGGGCCGCTGCCGGGGTCTGCGTAAAGTTATGATACATCTCGCTTCCCGGAGTAATGTCGATCCAGACGGTTTTCCAGCGGTTCAGGAAGCCGCGCAGTTTTTCCAAGTCATCTGACAGAAAAAAGAAATGCGGAAACAGAATATTCAAATTGGGGTGTCTGCGCATCAATCTCTCAACCTCCTCGTAGTACGCGTCAAAAGGAGGTGTTTCATAAAGCCAGCCATTTTCTACCGCAAAGGCAGGCGCCGTCTCCCTGGACCAAAACTCCCGGGGGTCGCCCACGTGGAACAGCACAGGAATCCTCTGCTCCGCGAGCCAATCAAACATCTGCGAAAACACCGGAGAATCGAACGGCTCTCCAAACGCCTGCCGCATATTGGGCTTGCCAAAGAGTTTGATCCCGTCAAAGCCCAGGGCGATCAGCTCCTGTGCCTGCTGAAGGTAGTCAAAGTGTTTGTCCTCTTTTTCCGGCTCTGGAAAACGGATCCCGCCAAAGGAATATATGCTCTGCGGATTTTGCAGCTTTGCCAGCAAGGAAAGTGGATTCCGCAGAAGGTGCTCCGGAAACCACAAGACAATATTTTGAATGCAAATAGCCTCCAGTCCACAGTCCGCAAGGACATGGAGCGTATCTGCCACATTGTCCAGCCTGCTCATGGTCTTGGTGAGGCTCAGGTGAAAATGTCCGTCGATCCATCTTGTCTTTTTCATTGCTCAACCCTTGATGCCTGTCAGCGCAATTCCCTTGATAAAATGCTTTTGCCCAATGATAAACGCCACCAGCGTCGGAATGGTAGACAGCACGCTGGCCGCCATCAGCAGCTGATACTTGGTGCCGTTTTGCCCCTGCAGGCAGGCCATTGCCACGGAAAGCACCCGCATACTGTTGGAATTTGTAACGATCAGCGGCCACAGAAGATCGTTCCAGGTGGCAATCGCCGTGATGATGCCGTACGCCACCAGAGCACTGGTACACAGCGGGAGCATGATATTCCAATAGATCCTGAAATAAGAGCATCCGTCGATCTTGGCGGAATCCTCCAGTTCTCTGGGGAGCGTCATGAAAAACTGTCTCAGGAAAAATGTGCCGTAGGCGCTGGGGATCATGGGAATAATCAATCCCTTATAGGTATCTACCCAGCCCAGATAGTTCATCATCTGGTAGCGGGGGATCAGCGTCATCTGGGGAGGCACCATCAAAACCGCCAGGATGAGGAAAAAGATCAAATTTTTGAACCGGAACTTCAGCCGTGCAAAGGAATAGCCAGCCAGCGAACATAAAAACAGCTGGCCAAACAATACGACGCCTGTGTAAATAATCGTATTTTTATAATAGGTAATGAAATCCAGCTTCTCCAAGACCTGGGCGTAGTTGTTGAAATTCCACTCCTTCGGAAACCAGACGATCGGCAGGGCAACGGATTCCGCAAAGGTCTTAAAAGAGGTCAGGACCATCCAGATAAACGGAAAAATCATCACAACGCCGCCCAGAGACAGCAGGAGGACCAGCAGCACTTTTCCCGGTTCGATCTTGTGCTTTCTTTTCATCTGCCGGCCTCCTTTCAATCGTAATAGACCCATTTCTTCTGCATGTAGAATTGGAAGGCCGTGATGGCCATAATGATTGCAAACAAAATGACTGCTTCCGCGCAGGCATAGCCCATCTTCATATTGATAAAGCCGTTTTCATAAATACCGTAAACCATGGTCCGGACCGCCTTCAGCATGGGGCTGGAGGAGGAATCCGCGCCGCTTCCGGTAAAAACGTAGATGATGTCAAAGGCTTTCAACGCATCCATCGTCAGCGTGATGGATACGAAAAAAATTGATGGAGACAGCAGTGGAAGCGTGATCTTCGTAAACTTTTTCCAGGAAGATGCCCCTTCAATATCCGCAGCCTCATAATAGGAGTCTGAAATTCCCTGCAGGCCGGCAAGCAAAATGATCGTATTGTAGCCCAGCTTATTCCACACTGTGACAATGATCACTGCAAACATGATGAACCGCGTGTCGCCCAGCCACATAGGACCTTCAATCCCAAAAAAGCCAAGTATCTGATTCACAATACCGAACTGCGAGTTCAAAAGCCACCGCCAAACCATTGCCACCGCCACCTGCATCGTTACGACTGGAAGGAAATAAATCGTTCGGAACAGGCCACGGCAGGGGATCTTCTGGTTCAGCGCATTGGCGATCAGGACGGCCAGAATCAGTGTGACCGGAACCGTCCCCAGGGCATAGAAGAACGTGTTGCGGAGCTCGATCTTTAAGTTGGGATCTGCCAGCAGTTTTGAATAATTGGCAAACGCTGTGATCTGCGGTGTGGAAAGACTGTTCCAATCTGTAAAGGACATGGCAAACGCAAACAAAATCGGAAGGATCGAAAACACCACAACACCGATTGTAAGCGGCGCAATGAACAAGTATCCATTGACTTTTTCCGAATCGTGCAGTTGCTTAAGACGATAGCGCGCACAGTTCCAAGTCTTTTGCAGACATCTCTTATTTTGTTTTCCTGTTAAATTTGCCATATAAGCCTCTTATTTAACTCTACCGCTGCCGTTTTCCGGCAGCGGTAGAGTTTTTAAGCAAAGATTTATTCGTCAACCAGAGTCCGGTCACGCGCCCAATTCCGCCTGCACTGCGGCGATTGCATCGTTCAGGCCTTCCTCGACCGTCTTTGTGCCGGCAAAGATATTACCGCACTCCGATTCATAAGCGCTTCTGGTGGCCGCAGGACTCTTGTGTGCCAAAGGCAGCCGGTGCGCCACATCCAGCATGCTGATAAACGCCTGCGCGTTGACTTCCTCGGGGAAGTTGGCAACCCAAGTACCGGCGGCATCCAAGCAGGCGGGCATACCATTCTGCGCGATCAGTTCCTGGCACTCAGCAGTGGATGCGAATTCCAGGAACATCTGCACTTCCTCAGGATGTGCGGTATTGGCGGAACCGGCAAAGCCAACGGCATTCAGCGTGCAGGCCTCTTCTTTACCGGCAGGCAGTTCCACACAGCCCAACGCATCCCCGAGAGCCTCGTAATAAGTAGCGACATAAGGAGAGGTGCAGTAAGTCATGGCAACCTGGCCGGCCATAAAGCGGTCGCCCTTGCTCAGTTCGCTCAGCTGAGAGGCATTGGGAGAGGACTTGTCAGTAAAGACCAGGTCATACTGGAAATTGAAGGCCTCCACAGCGGCGTCGCTATTGAAATTGGGGGTCAGGCCATCTTCCTCATACACAGAGACACCGTTTTGCAGCAGGAAATTAAAGGTACCCATCTGAGACTGGTAATCCAGGCAGTAGCCATAGTGGTTCTCGTCCGTCAAGGCGGCGGCAGTGGCGCGCAGATCATCCCAGGTCCAGTCCGCGGTGGGATAGTCAATGCCCTTGGCGTCAAACAGGTCCTTGTTATAGACCATGGCCACGGTATCCAGCATAAACGGCACAGCATACAGTTGGCCATCTGCGGACAACATATCCAGAGCTTCCGCAGCATACTGGTCGGTGTCGATATTGGCAGTATCGATGGGGAGCAGCAAGTTGTTCGGGATAAATTCCAGGCTGTACATGTAGTTGCACCAGAAAATATCCGGACCGGAATCTGTCGGCAGGGTGGTTTGCAACTTTGTCCAGTACTCGCCCCAGGGAATGGTGGTGACATTGATCTTGATATTTTCGTGAGCCGCTTCAAAAGTATCCACCACTTTTGCCATGGCGTCGTTGAAGCTTTCATCCCAATAATACAGGTTCAGCTCAACGGTTTCTTCCTTTGCCCCTTCTCCGGATGCCGCGGCTTCCTCTTTTTTGCTTCCGCAGCCGGTAACCAGCGTGCATAGCAATGCCAGTGCGAGAACGAGACTTGTAACTTTTTTCATAGTTGTCTTCCTCCCGTAGAAAATTCCCAATCATTTTGGGGTTACTAAAAGTCTAGCCCATCCGCGCGCCGCGCCGCATCAACTCATATTAGAAGTTTACAAACTTTCATTTGGTCTTTTCCAAATTTTGTGGACATTGCAAAAAAATATCACTATCATGCAAATATCCCCATAAAACGCCTTTTATTCGTTGCGGACAACGCTCACTTTTTAAAAACAGGGTAATGCCATGGTTGAACAGTACAGTATTTGGTATCACAAAAAGAAATATCTGTCCGTGCAGCCATGCGCGCTGTATGCCTATGACCTGCAAAGCGACCACCCCTTTCTTCCACCGAAAGGCCGGCTGGAACTCAGCATCGTCAGTGTGGCGGACGGCGAGGCCACCATTTCCATTGGTGGAAATCAGTATGTCGCATGTACCGGAGACTTTTTTATTTTGACAGAAGCCGAGAACGCCCGGATTCATGCGGTGCTGACAGAAAAGTTCGAATACCAGATTCTTTCCTTTGATCCCATGTATATCTCTCCCAACGGACCAATAGGGTTTGACCACTACTATCTCACTGCCTTTTATGACCGGCAGCATATGCCTACGCACAAGCTCAGCTGCCAGCGGGAACCGCTGGACAAGCTTCAAGAGCTTTTTTCCACCATCGCGGTGGAGGTAGAAGGGGCCACTGCCGGATCTGCTTGGCGTGCCAAAGTACTGCTGCTGCAGATCCTTCTGGAGATCCAGCACTACTACCAGCTGGATGGGATGCTGAATCCCGACCAAAAAGACTCCTATTCACCGCCGAACCAGACTGTTGAAAGCATCATCAGCTATATTGACGAAAACCTATCCCAGTCGCTCTCTCTTTCGATGTTTGCTGAGATTGCCCATATGAATCCGTTCTATTTCTCCACCTATTTTAAGAAGCATACCTCCATGAGTCCTTCGCAGTACGTGCTCTATGCGCGGATCAACCGCGCAAAAAAACTGCTTGCGGAAACGGACAAAAACATTCTGGACATCGCCCTTCTGTGCGGATTCAATTCCACTGCCAACTTTAATAAAGCTTTTAAAAAGGCGACCGGAAAAACCCCCTCTGAATACCGCGAAAATCTGGAGTAGCACACATATGGAATACGTTGTATTAAAAAGTGTACAAAAAATCTATCCCGGTAATATCCCCGCCGTACAGGACTTTTCCTTGGAAATCAAACGCGGGGAATTCATCGTCTTGGTGGGACCCTCCGGCTGCGGTAAGTCCACGCTCCTGCGCATGATCGCTGGCCTGGAGGGCATTTCCTCCGGCGAGCTCTGGATCGACGGGAAGCTGTCCAACCTTGTGGAGGCAAAATCCCGCGACATCGCCATGGTTTTTCAAAGCTATGCCCTGTATCCCCATATGACTGTTTATAAAAACATGGCCCTGAGCTTGGAACTGCGGCATATTCCCCGGGATGAGATTGACCGCAGAATCCGTGTGGTCGCCAAAGAACTGGATATCGCCCATCTGCTCAACCGTAAACCCAAGCGCCTTTCCGGCGGCCAGCGGCAGCGCGTGGCTCTGGGAAGGGCCATTGTCCGGGAACCGAAGGTTTTCCTGCTGGACGAGCCGCTGTCCAACTTGGATGCGGAATTGCGTGTGAAAATGCGGGTCCTGATTGGAAACCTGCGTCAAAAGATGAATGCCACATTTATCTATGTCACGCATGACCAGAGTGAAGCCATGACTCTGGCAGACCGCATCTGTGTGATGAACGACGGCTTTATCCAGCAGGTGGATACCCCGCAAAACCTGTACGATTATCCCTGCAATCTCTTTGTGGCCAGATTTATTGGCTCTCCGCAGATGAATTTGTTTTCCCGAACGCTGTGCCGAAACAGCCACGGATTTTATTTTACTCTGGGCGGCTTGGAGATCCCCATCCCCCATGCCGCCAAATACGACACACAGCTTTCCCACTACGTTGGTCAGGAGGTTGTCATTGGGATTCGCCCCGAGCACATCCGATGCGCCGGGGATGTTCCGCCGGAAGCGTACGCCGCCGCTTTTTCCGCTACCATTGATGTCGCGGAGCCTTTGGGGTCTGAACAGATTCTTTATTTCACGGTAGACAATACGGATCTGACCCTCCGTACTCCTGTGAAAACACCTATCCGTTCCGGAAACACTGTGCAGGTCGCGCTGGAAACACACTGCATCCATTTATTTTCTCCTGTAAGCCAGCAGGCAATCCTACATGGAGTTTAAAGGGAGGCATCCTATGGGATGGTATTCAAAATTTTACGGGACCCCCGGTCCAGGGATCCCGAAAGATGCGCATAAACCCACGGGACTGCGTCTTTTCTTTTCCACGCTTGCGCGGGAGTGGAAAAACCTACTAAAGCTGAATTTGATGTTTCTGCTGTTTTCTCTTCCTGTTGTTACCATTCCTGCCGCGCTTTGCGCCATGCAGCATATCACCATCAAAATGATCCAAGATGAGCCCTTTTTGTTATGGGCCGATTTCCGTGCGGCTTTCCGCAGATTGTGGAAGCGCGCCTCCCTGTGGGGATGGGGATATACACTTTTGATGCTGGCCGCTGTCTATTGCCTGCATTTTTACGCGCAATTGGAAATGTACCACACACTTTTTCTCCTGCCATTTTTATTTGCTGCCATCCTCACCCTCTTCCTGGCTCTGAGCGGCATCTATCTCTTTCCGCTTTTGATCCGCTCTGACATGAGCGGCCGCGCACTGATTCAAAACGCCTGTCTGATGGCTTTGGCCTATTTGCCTCACGGCCTTCCGGCGTTGATCTGCAGCACTGCGCTCGGCCTTCTTTGCGACATATTCTTCCCGCTGGCTTGGCCAATCGTTTTGTTGTTCCTGTTTGCACTTCAGTCTCTTCTTTTTGCCTTCTCCGCCTGGTCTGACATTTGCCGTCAGCTGAGGCGAAGCAACGGCGCAGTCACTATGGAGTTTGACTCAAATCAACAATAACAGAAGGAGATGATACCCGTGAAACTTGCAGTGATTGGCGGCGGCGGTGTTCGTTCCATGTTTCTGGCAAAAAGCATTGCACAGCAATCCGCCCAGCTCCACATCGACCATCTTGTTTTTATGGACACCGACCCGGAAAAGCTTCGGATCTACGGCGGTATGGCCGCGCATGTAAGCAGGCTGCTGAATCCGGATCTCCGTTTTCAGCTGACAGGTGATGCCAAGGAAGCCGTCATGGACGCGGATTACGTGATCACCACCATTCGCGTGGGCGGCGACCATATGCGCGTGCGTGATGAGCGGATTGCTCTAGCGCACGGTGTCCTTGGTCAGGAAACGACCGGTGCCGCCGGCTTTTCTTTTGCGATGCGCTCTGTTCCCGCTTTGGCTGCTTATTGTGAGCTGATTAAGAAATACGCGAAGCCCTCCGTAAAAGTATTCAATTTTACCAATCCTGCCGGCGTCGTGTCCCAGGCGCTTCGCGACCTTGGCTATCCGTTTACTTATGGTATTTGTGATGCTCCCAGCGGAATGCTGCATCAATTTGCCGCTTTATATGGCGCCTCTGCGGATGAAATACAGGGAGAGTGCTATGGTCTGAATCACCTTTCCTATTTTCATTCCATCAAGCTGCGTGGAAAAGAGATCCTCCCAGAACTCATTGAAATGCCACAGGCTTATGAAAAAACAGATATGCGGTTTTTCTCTCCCAACCTGCTGCGGCATTACGGATGTGTTCTCAACGAATATCTCTATTATTTTTATTATCGTGAAAAGGCCGTTGCCAATATTCTCTCTTCCAGCCAGACCCGCGGAGAGACGATTGAGGAGATCAACCGCCAGATGACCAAAGAGCTTTCCCAGATGGATATTGAGCATGACTTTGACGCCTGTCTGCGCTGCTATGAAAAATGGTATGGTATGCGCGAAAATGCTTATATGGCAAACGAGACCGGTATCCGCCGCACATCCGCATGGAAGTTTGACATCTTTTCTCCTGACAGCGGCGGATATGCCGGCGTTGCATTGAACTTTATCCGCATTATAGAATCCGGCAGCCGGGGAAGCATGATTCTCTGCGTTCCAAACCAAGGGGCGATCCCCGGGTTGGAAGCTTCCGATATCGTAGAGATCACCTGCGACATCACACCAGACGGCGCGATCCCCCACAGCATTCCCCATCCAGACCCTCGGGCCTTGGAGCTGATCCGGCGTGTCAAAATCTACGAGCGCCTTGCATCTCAGGCAATCCGCACACATGACCGCAAAGCCGCCATCGACTGTCTGGCGCTGCATCCGCTGGTCAACTCCTATTCATTGGCCGTCTCTTTGGCGGATGCGTATATTCGCTTGAACGCTTCCTATTCTGATGGCTGGGAGTGAAAACATGAAGTCTTTTATCGCCGGAGCCGGCATCGTAAATGTAGATCTGCTCTACACCGGCCTCCCCCGGGTCCCAGGCGAGGGAGAGGAACTGTTTGCTTCTGATTTTTCCGTCCGTCTCGGCGGCGGTATCCCTGCCACATTGTTGAATTTGCAGGGATTGCAGGTGCCGGTTTCTTTGCAGACCGCACTGGGAAATGACATTTTCTCCCGCTTTGCCGCTGAGCAGATCAGAACATTCGGTGTGGAGCCAGCCAATCTTTACCAGGGGCAGGGCATTCCCTTGAATATATCCACAGTCATCCTTACTCCCAATGACAGGACCTTTGTTTCCTTTGGCAGCCGTATCCCGCAAACGCCGGAGTTGGACCAGATGATCTATAAACAGTCTTCCGGCGCTGACTTTGCGCAGATGGGGCTTGGCTCTCTGGCGCTCTACCGCAGGTTGAAGCAGGAAGGGACGCAGCTGCTGTTCGATACCGGCTGGGAAGATGATCTGTCTCTCTCCCGCTATCATGAGCAGCTGGTATTAGCCGATTACTATACCCCTAATCAAAAAGAGGCCCTGAAGATCACAGGAACCGACACGCCACAGGAAGCCGCAGCCGTTCTGTCAAAGTATTTCAAAAGGGTGATCGTCAAGCTGGACCGTTCCGGCTGCCTGATCCAGGAGCATGGCGTACAGCGTGTGATTCCCAGCCTTCCAAACATTGTCTGCCGGGACTCTACCGGCGCGGGAGATGCGTTTACAGCAGGCCTTCTGTATGGCCTTTACCACCAGTATTCTTTTCCGGAATGCGTGCTCCTCGGCAATATCACCGGCGGTATCTGTGTCACCGGGGTGGGCTGTCTGACCAATCACTGCACGGAAGGTGAGCTTCTCTCTCTTTTTCACACCTATCATCATCTTTTGGACGAAGCATAAGCCCCATCAGCCCACCGCATAACAACCTTCTTACATCTCCAACCCAATGCCCCCCGACGCAGGCTTGCTGCGCCGGGGGGCATGGATTGCACGGATCTTTTCACTTTGTTGGAAAGCCGAAGCTGTCCCGCATGTCAAAGAGGAAGCTCAAAAAGCTCTTGGGATAGGGGATGAAGCTGCCCTCGTCCACCATGGCCAAAAGCTCCGGCAGCGTCACCCACCGAACGGCGGCCACCTCCTCCGCCTGCAGCTGAAACGCGGCGTCATCCAGATCCCGGCGCACAATGAAAAAATCATCAAAGCCGCCGCCGAAATTCACCGTTACCGTAGGCCGCAGGCCGCCGAGGTCCAGGGAAACACCCAGCTCCTCCCGGAACTCCCGCTCCGCCCCCTGGCGGCTGGTCTCGCCGGCGTCCACGCCGCCGCCCACGGATACGTCCCACATCTCCGGCCAGACCCGCTTGCCGGCGGTCCGCTTCTGGATCAGCAGCCGTCCCCGGCTGTCAAACAGGCACACATGGACCACCGTGCGGTATTCGCCGGGGTCTTTTTTTCCATAGCGCTCCGCCGTTTTTCCCAGAGGGGCGCGGTTTTCATCATACAGGTCCACCAGTTCCATCGTCATCCTCCTCACTGCCGCCGGGCCGTTTTGTAATCGTCCCCCGGCCGGTAAAAGGGACAGGCGTCGTTGGCGCTGCGGAGGAACCGCTCCATCTCATCCTCATCCAGGTCCATGGTGCAGTAGTAGGACTCCGTCTCGTCGTCATAGTCGTAATTGACACACTCTTCGCAGTTGGCTGCCATATCCATCCTCTCCTTTTCTTCAGAGGATTATAGCATAGATGCCGTCCACATCCAAGTGTTCTTTTACCACCAGGTCCTCCACGGCCTCCCGGGCCTCCCGGGGCGCCGCCCAGCACATGCCGCAGCCCGCCGTGATGGACCGGGGCACGGGAATGAGCCGCCCCGGCACACCCTGCTCCCGGCAGAGGCGCTCCATGGCCATGGCGCCGGTGGTGGTACGGAAGGTCACCACGCATTTTTCCGTTCTCTCCCGCATGGTCAGCCCTCCGCCGCCAGGATGCGGACCGCCTCCGCCGCCGCGTCGGTCTCCGCCTCCGTGTTGGCCCAGCCCCAGGAGAACCGGACAGCCCCCTGCTCCGCCGTGCCCAGCGCCCGGTGGAGCCGGGGCGCGCAGTGGGCGCCGGGGCGGGTGGCAATGCCGAACCGCTCCGCCAGCTCATCGGAAACGGCGGCGGAATCGTAGTCCCCGATGTTCAGCGTGACGATGGGAGCCCGGACTTCCGTGGAAAAGTCCCCGTATACCGTAACACCGGGCAGGCTCCGGACCGCCTCGTAAAACCGCCGGGCCAGGGCCGATTCGTGGGCGCGGACTACCTCCGGCCCCACGGATTGGAGGTAATCCAAAGCCGCCCCCAGGCCCGCGATGCCGTGGCCGTTGAGGGTGCCCGCCTCCAGCCGGGTGGGATACTCCGCCGGCTGCATCTCGGAAAAGCTCTGGACGCCGGTGCCGCCCACGGCAAAGGGCCGGATGTCCACCCCTTCCCCCACGCACAGTCCGCCGGTGCCTTGAGGGCCCAGCAGGCTCTTGTGACCGGTGAAACACACCACGTCAATGTGCTGCTCCGCCATATGGATGGGAAACACCCCCGCTGTCTGGGAGGCGTCCAGAATGAACAGCAGGCCGTGGCTGCGGCAGAAGTCCCCGATGAAGCCGATGTCTGCCAGGTCCCCGGTGAGGTTGGAGCCATGGGTGCAGACCACGGCCCGGGTGTTGGGCCGCAGCAGCCGGGAAAGGGCGCCGTAGTCCAGCCGTCCCTGCCGGTCCGCCGGGACAAAGTCCACCGCCGTTCCCTGCCGGCGCAGGCGGTATAGGGGCCGCAGGACGGAGTTGTGCTCCCAGTCGGTGGAGATGACATGGTCCTCCGGCCCCAGCAGGCCGGAGATGGCGATGTTCAGCGCCATGGTGGAGTTGGGCGTAAACGCCACACGGTCCGCCCCCGGCGCGCCGAACAGGTCAGCGAGCTTCCGCCGGACGGCGTAGATGCTCCGGGAGGCCGTCAGAGCCTCGTCATGGGTGCCCCGGCCGCTGTTGCCGTAGCCTTCCATGGCGGCCGCCACAGCCTCCGCCACGCCGGGCGGCTTGGGACGGGTGGTGGCGGCGTTATCCAAATAGATCACGGCTTGATGACCTTTCCGGCTCCCGCCAGCTTTTCCACAATCGTGTACATATTGGTGACGGAGCCCACCGCCAGCTGCTCCGTCAGGCCATAGTGGTTCAGGCAGGTGCCGCAGGTGAGGATCTCCACGCCCTGGGCCTCCATGTTTTTCAGGTCCTCCAGGGAGGTGGAGCCCTTCGTGGTCAGGCGGGCGCCGCCGTTGTAAAACAGCATGGTCTTCGGCAGCCGCGGCAGCTGGCTGACGGCAAAGAGGAAGCCCTTCATCAGCGTCCGGCCCAGTTCGTCGCTGCCCCGGCCCATGACATCGGTGTCTACCGCCACCAGGAAGTCTCCCCGGCTGTCCGGCACGCAGGCAAGCTCCGGCTCCTGCCGGGGCGCCTCGCCCGCCGGCTCCGCCACCTCCATGGTGACCACGAACTCCTTCTCTCCTATTTTCTCCGAGCGGACAGGCAGGCGGTTGCCGCCGGCCATCCGGGTCAGGTTCTGAACGGCGATCTCATTGTCCACATGGACCTCCAGAGTCCCCGGCTCCGTCATTTCCCGCAGGGCGCGGGTGGCCTTCACCACCGGAATGGGGCACTGCTCCCCCACCGCATTCACAACGATCTTTGCCATGTGTGCTCCTCTTTTCCCGCCCGCAGGCGTTTCATTTTCTCCATTGTACTGTGTGGGTCCCGGAAAGGCAAGGGTTGTTTTTTCAAAAGAATATCGTTATAAAAGGACAACTCCCGCCGGTTTTGTCAAAAAGCGCCCGGTTTTCTCCTTTATTTCCCAAATTTCTTGACAGGCGGCCCCTTTTCACCGTAGAATAAGAAATATTCGTGCCGGCCCGCCACCGCGGCCGCAGTGTAGGATCGAGGTCTTGTCCATGAAAAAACCGTTTGTCACCCAGGAGCAGCTGGAGGCCATCGCCGCCCAGTATCCCACGCCGTTCCATATTTACGATGAAGCAGGTATCCGGGAAAACGCCCGCCGCCTGAAAGCCGCCTTTGCCTGGAATCCCGGCTACCGGGAGTATTTCGCCGTAAAGGCCACCCCCACTCCCGCCATTTTGAAAATTTTGAAAGAGGAGGGCTGCGGCTGTGACTGCTCCTCCATGACGGAGCTTTTGATGGCGCAGCGGTGCGGCGTCACCGGGGAGCACATCATGTTCTCCTCCAACGACACCCCCGCCGGAGAGTTCCGCCTGGCGGACGAGCTGGGCGCCATCATCAACCTGGATGACCTGACCATGGTGGACTTTCTGGTGGATGCTGTGGGCCATGTGCCGGAAAAGATCTGCTGCCGCTTCAATCCCGGCGGCGTGTTCACCCTGGGCGAGACCCGGGAGGGCTTCCAGGTGATGGACAACCCCGGCGACGCCAAGTACGGCATGACCCAGGAGCAGATGGCCGAGGCCTTCCGGCGGCTGTCCCAGTTGGGCGCCCGGGAATTCGGCATCCACTCTTTCCTGGCCTCCAACACGTTGTCCAACGAGTACTATCCCGCTCTGGCCCGCATTCTGTTCCAGCTGGCGGTGGAATTGAAGCGGGAGACCGGCGTCCACATCACCTTCATCAACCTCTCCGGCGGCGTGGGCATCCCCTACCGCCCCGAGCAGCCCGCCAACGACATTGCCGTCATCGGCGAAGGTGTCCGGAAGGCCTATGAGGAGATCCTGGTGCCCGCCGGTATGGGCGATGTGTCTTTGTACACGGAGCTGGGCCGGTTCATGCTGGCCCCCTACGGCCACCTGGTCACCCGTGCCATCCACGAAAAGCACATTTATAAGGAGTACATCGGCGTGGACGCCTGTGCCTGCAACCTGATGCGCCCCGCCATGTACGGCTCCTACCACCACATCACCGTCATGGGCAAGGAGGACGCCCCCTGTGACCACAAGTACGACGTGGTGGGCAGCCTGTGCGAGAACAATGACAAGTTCGCCGTGGACCGGATGCTGCCCAAGATCGACATGGGGGACCTGCTGGTCATCCACGACGCCGGCGCCCACGGCCACTCCATGGGCTACAATTACAACGGCAAGCTCCGCTCCGCCGAGCTGCTGCTCCGCCAGGACGGCAGCGTGGACCTCATCCGGCGGGCCGAGACCGTGGAGGATTACTTCGCTCCCCTGGTATGGTAAACCGCTTCATCCGCCGCAGGACAGTTTGTTCTGCGGCGGATTTTTTTGCGGGCAAGTGAAACGGCAGGCTCCCGCCGCGCATATAGGGAAGTGAACGCTGAAGAAAACACGCAGAGAGAAGGTGCCCTGTGAAAGACGATCTCTCAGCCAGGCTGCGCCTGGGAGACCCCGCGGCCCTGGAAGAAGCCATGGACCGGTACGCGGCCTACGCGGCCAAAATCATCGCGGCTTACCTGAACCGCACACTGCCCGCCGAGGATATGGAGGAAGCGCTTTCCGATGTATTCGTCAGCCTGTGGAATAACCGGGAGCATCTGGAGGGCGAGGTGAAGCCCTATCTGGCGGCCATTGCCAGAAATGCCGCCCGGCAAAAGCTACGGCAGTTCCATCCGGCGGAGGCGCTTCCGGAGGACCGGGAGCTGGTGGATAACGCTCCCCTGCCCGAACAGCAGGCGGAAACGGCGGAGCAGACCGCCGCCCTGCGGCACGCCATCAACGCCATGGCCCCGGAGGACCGGGCGCTGTTCATCCGGTTTTACTATTTGGAACAGACTGTGGAGGAGATCGCCGCCGTCACGGGGCAGAATGCCTCCACGCTGCGGGTACGGCTCCACCGGGGCCGGAAAAGACTGAAACAACTTTTACTGGAAAGGGGTGTCTGCTGTGACTGAAAACCGTATCCCCACCGAACAGGAGCTGGATGCCCTTCTGGACCGGCAGCCCCCGTTCGACCTGGAGGCCGTCAAGGTCCGCACCCTTTCCCGCATCGGCGAGCAGGCCGGGCAGCCTGTCAAAAGGCGCGCTCCCCTCCGGTGCTTCCTAATCGCCGCCGTTATCTGCGCCCTGTCCGTCAGTGCCGTCACCGCGGCGGACTATGTCACCGCGGGCCGGCTCTCCGCGGCGCTGGGCATCCGGAAGCCCGCCGCGGAGCAAGTATCGGAGCCAGAGCCCACACCGGAAGTGGAGACCCCTCCTGTCCACACGGAGATGCCCGCCTCCGCGCCGGAGCCGGAACCGGCGCCGGAGCCTCCGGAGCTGGACGAACAGATCGCCGGCGCCCTGCAGGTCAGCCAGGACCAGGCCCAGCGGCTGCGCCCCGCCGTGCAGGCGGTGGAGCAGACAGCGGAGGACCAGGATGTCCGCATGACCGTGCTGCAAACGCTGGGAGACCCGGCCTGTCTCTATATCAAGCTGCGGTTCGATTTTCCGGAGGAGGTGCCAGCCAGCGAATACCTGGAGTTCGACACGTTCAATGTGTCCTTTGACGGCGCCGACGGATACGGTTGGAGCGAGAAGGTCCTGGAGCGGACAGAGCAGTCCATCACCTATTTGGTAACGGCAAAGCTGCACGGTCCGGAGGACCTGAACGGCCAGACCGCCACAGTGACTGTTGAAAATTACGGCACGCCCCACCGGTACACCGAGGACGAAATCGTGCAGCTGGCCGGTGAGGCGGGAAAACCCTACACCACCATCATCGACCCGGACGGGACGGTGCGCTGGGATATTACGGAGGCGGATCTGGCCGTCCTGCCCCCGGAGAAGTCAGCCATCGCCTATTCCGAGGGGTTCACCGTCAGCGTGAGAACGGACGGCAGCAAGGTGGTGACCTATGACGGGGAGCACGGGGACCAGATGCTGACGGCCTACCTGGTGCCGGATTTTGACGCCGTGGTGGCGGGAACATGGGAGCAGTCCTGGACGCTGCAATATGAGGACCTCTCCCTTTACTGGGAGGGAGAAGCGGAGCTGTTCGACCCCAGGCTGACCCTGACGGGTTTCCGGCTCTCCCCCCTGTCCTGGTCAGCGGACTTTACCGCCACAGAAGATGTGCCGGAGGGGGAAACGCTCAATTTTAATCTCATCCCAAAGGACTGGGGCGTCCGGCTCCGCCTCCGGGACGGTTCTCTGACGGACCAGCCTCTGCACTGGAGCGGTGGGAGCGGCTCCTCTCCCGTCCCCAATGAGGCGGGCCTCTTTGTGACGGTCATCACGGTAGGGAACGTGTTTGACCAGCCCATCGATATCTCGGACGTCACCGCCGTCATCATCGACGGCCAGGAGTTCCCTGTCAGCTGACGGGCGGACAAAAACAGCACGCCGCGGAAATTCCGCGGCGTGCCTCTTTATTTCCGATTTTATCTTGTGGGGATGATCTCAATCCAGTAGCCGTCGGGGTCGGAAATGAAGTAAATGCCCATCTTGGGATTTTCAAAGCAGATGCAGCCCATTTCCTCATGGCGCTGATGGGCTGCCTCGTAATCGTCCGCCCGCAGGGCCAGGTGGAACTCGCACTCCCCCAGGTCATATTTCTGGGGATGGTCCCGCAGCCATGTCAGCTCCAGGCGGAAGTCCGTCTGCCCGTCGCCCAGAAACACAATGACAAAGCTGCCGTCCTCCGCCTCCGTCCGGCGCACCGGCTCCAAGCCCAGGGCCTCTTTGTAAAACCGAAGGGACTTGTCCAGGTCGGAAACATTAAAGTTAAAATGGTTGAATGTCAGCATATAATCACCTCGGGTCCAGTTTACCACACCGCCGCGCCCGCCGCAAGGCGCGTTCTTTGCGTCTTATACAAATCCGCAGGAAAAGTTTTCCCGCTTTTTTAACAGTTTTCTATTTGACGGAAAGAGTTAGTCGTGGTAAACTTTTTACAGTTAGAAAGGGCTAACTTTTTTGGAGGGATACATATGACCTTGGATCTGCTGCCTCTGGGACAGGAGGCTGTCATCACCGCCGTGGGCGGCGCCGGCGCGCTGCGGCTGCGGCTGCTGGATATGGGGCTCATCCCCAAGACCACCGTCCGGGTGGAAAAAATCGCGCCATTGGGAGACCCCATTGAACTGCGGGTGCGGGGCTACGCCCTGTCCCTGCGGAAGGAGGATGCCCGGAACATCCAGGTGGAGGTGAAGGAAGCATGATCTTCGCACTGGCCGGCAACCAAAACTGCGGCAAGACCACTCTTTTTAACCAGCTCACCGGCTCCAACCAGCACGTGGGCAACTTCCCCGGCGTCACCGTGGACCAGAAGTCCGGTGAGATCCGGGGCCAGAAGGACTGCACCGTGGTGGACCTGCCCGGCATCTACTCCATCCGCCCTTATACGCCGGAGGAAATCGTCACCCGGGATTTCATTTTGAACCAGCATCCCGACGGCCTTATCAACATCGTGGACGCCACCAACATTGAGCGGAACCTGTATCTGACCTTGCAGCTCATGGAGATGCGCATCCCCATGGTGCTGGCCCTGAACATGATGGACGAGGTGACCGCCAACGGCGGCACCATCGACATTCAGGGCATGAGCCGGGCCCTGGGCATCCCGGTGGTACCCATCTCCGCTGTGAAGAACGAGGGTGTGGACGAGCTGGTGAAAATCGCCGTCCTCACCGCCAAAAACCGGGTCTATCCGGCGGTATACGACTTCTGCTCTCCCGGTCCCGTCCACCGCTGCATCCACGCGGTGGTCCACCAGATCGAGGACCATGCCGAGGCCGCCCGGCTGCCGGTGCGCTTCGCCGCCACCAAGCTCATTGAGGAGGACGAGGACATCCGCACCCGGCTGGAGCTGGACCAGAACGAGCTGGAGCTCATTGAGCACAGCGTCCAGGAGATGGAGAGCGAGTGCGGCATGGACCGCAACGCCGCCCTGGCGGACATGCGGTACAACTTCATTGAAAATGTCTGCGCCAAAACGGTGGTCAAGTGCCGGGAGTCCAAGGAGCGGGCCCGCAGCGAGGCCATCGACCGGGTGGTCACCAACAAGTACCTGGCCCTTCCCCTGTTCTTCGGTATCATGCTGGCCATCTTCTATCTGACCTTCAATGTCATCGGTGCCTTTTTGTCGGACCTGCTGGCAGCCGGCATCGATTCCCTCACCGCCGCGGTAGACGCGGCCCTGACGGCCTATGGGCTGAACCCGGTGGTCCACAGTCTGGTCATCGACGGCGTGTTCGCCGGCGTGGGCAGCGTGCTGAGCTTCCTGCCCATCATCGTGGTGCTGTTCTTTTTCCTGTCCATTCTGGAGGACACTGGCTACATGGCCCGGGTGGCCTTCGTCATGGACCAGCTGCTGCGGAAGATCGGCCTGTCCGGCCGCAGCATTGTGCCCATGCTCATCGGCTTCGGCTGCTCCGTCCCCGCCATCATGTCCACCCGGACCCTGGCCTCGGAGCGGGACCGCCGCATGACCATTTTGCTGACTCCCTTCATGAGCTGCTCCGCCAAAATTCCCATTTACGGCGTGTTCACCGCCGCCTTCTTCCCCCGGTACGCGGCGCTGGTGATGATCGCCCTGTACTTCACCGGCATCCTGGTGGGCATCATTGCCGCCAAGCTGCTGGGCGCCACGGCTTTCCGGGGCAATCCCGTGCCCTTTGTCATGGAGCTGCCCAACTACCGCTTCCCCTCCGCCAAGAGCGTGTGGCAGCTGTGCTGGGACAAGGCCAAGGATTTTCTGACCCGGGCCTTCACCATCATTTTCGTTGCCACCATCATCGTCTGGTTCCTCCAGACCTTTGACACCCGGCTGAACCTGGTGACGGACAGCGCCAACAGCCTGCTGGCCACCGTGGGCACCGTTCTGGCGCCGCTGTTCGCCCCTCTGGGCTTCGGCGACTGGCGGGTGTCCACCGCCCTCATCACCGGCTTCATCGCCAAGGAGTCCGTCATCTCCACCCTGGGCATCCTCACCGGCGCAGGCACCGACGTGACCGTGGAGGCTCTGGGCAGCCTGTTCACCACTGTCTCCGCCGCCAGTTTCCTGGTGTTCACCCTGCTGTACACCCCCTGCGTGGCCGCCATCTCCGCGGTGAAGCGGGAGCTGGGCTCCGGCTGGAAGGCCGCCGGCGTGGCCCTCAGCCAGTGCGCCGTGGCCTGGGTGGTGTCCTTCCTGGTGTACCGCGCCGCATTGCTGCTGGTGTAAGGAGGCGCCTATGGAGCTTTTGATTTTGGCCGGTCTCGGCATCTGGCTGGTGCTGGCCCTGCGGTCCTGCATCCGGCGCAAGGGCGGCTGCGGCGGCAGCTGTGACGGCTGCTGCGCCAGCTGCGGAAAACGGAACAAATAAGGACAAACCCCGGGCGGAGAAACCGTCCGGGGTCGTTTTTTACTGTACCGCGCTCTTGCGGACGCGCTCCAACGCCTTTTCCACCGCGGGCACTTTCAGCACGATGACGGTGATGGCGCCCTCCGCCAGCAGGTAGCTGTAATTGTAAATGATGGGATACAGCGCCGCCAAACTCTGTGGGAAGTTCTCCGGCATGTAGTCCATCCAGTACAGATAGCCGCCCAGCGAGTGGAAAAAGCCCCGGGCCAGCACCGCCACAATATACCCCGCCAGCAGGCCGCCTTTCCCCTTGTTCCGGAACAGGCCCGCCAGGCCCAGGGCCGCGAAGGCCAGCACGTAGTCGCAGCACACCTGGAACACGCTGAGCACGTAAGGCTCCTGCAAAAATTGCAGCAGGCCGTAGGCGAAGCCCACCAAAACGCCGGTCCTGACGCCGTACCAATTGGCCACCAGCACGATGAACAGCATACTCATCAGCGTGACAGAGCCGCCGTAGGGCAGCTTGAACAGCTTGATAAAGCTCGTTACGTAGGCCAGGGCCACCGCCATGGCACAGTAGGCCAGCTGCCGGGAGGCGAAGCCCCGCTTCTTCCCGTCCCGGTCCGCCAGGGCCAGTCCCAACCCAAGGCACACCAGCATCAGCACCACGCTCACCACATACCCGGCGGTGGTCAGACCGCCTTCTCCATTGACCAGCCAACTCATTGATACATTCCTCCTTTTTTCTTTGCAATCATGAGTGCACCAGCGCAAAAGCGCCCTCCCGGGATGCCGGGAGGGCGCTTCAGATGTCTATGGATACCCATATCATGATGACTCCCTACGTTGGCATTATCCACCTCAGGTACAAGGGTCGAAGTTCCACAACTTCCTCTCAGCCTGTGCTACAAGCTCCCCAGCTCACGATTGATTCAGTTGACTGGATTCAGCATACCACCATTTCTATTCGAATGCAAGTCCCTTTCACAATTCAGGCAGTTCCCGCTCCACGGTCCTGAGCGCCTCCGCCGGCGTCAGGGCCCGCTCCTCCACCGCCCGGCACAGTGCGTCGTACACCAGCCGCCGGGAACCGGCCAGGGCCACGGCCCGGTCCAGCATATGTCCGGAAAAGCCGATCCTCTCCAGCTTTCGGATCTGTCCCATGACGTTCACCGCTCCACCGCCTTTCTCCTTTCAGCATACCCAGCCAAAAGAAAAGGCACAAGCGGCTTTCCGTTAAAATCCCGTAAAATTTCCCGTGACGATGGGCAGGTCCACAATGTCCAGCCCCCGCATCATGGCGTATTCCACCGTGTACCGGGTGCCGCCGGCGGAACCGTCAAAGGCGGCGATGAGCAGCGAGGCGTGGTCCACCATATAACGGTCCCGCCGCTGCATACAGGTGGAGGTGTATTGCTGGGAGACCAGGGTCTCAAAGTCGCAGGCCGCCACCAAGCGGGCATACCGCTCCCGCTGGGCGGCGGGCCACCGGTCCGCCTGGGTGGGGCAGGGGATGGCCGCTTCCACCGTCACGTCCGGGTGCCGCTCCCGCAGGGCCAGCACGCATTCACAAAAATACAGGTCACAGCCCATGGCCATGCCGCAGAGGAAGTGACGGTAGCCCTCCTCATAAGCGGCCTCCACCGCGTCTGCCATCCGCCTTTTCAGTGCCAGGCAGCGGACGTCTTCCTCGTTATATTTCCAGGGCAGCTTGCCCGGCCGGTGGCCGGTGAAGCAGCAGGATTCCTGCCGGGCCCCCATGGCGCCGCCTCCTTTTCTGATGAGATCGTTTTTAGTATAGAACATCCGTTCGTTTTTGTAAAGAGCGGATATTTGCAAATTGGGGGTTGCATTTTCCCGCGCCCTGCCGTATACTATCCCACAGAAAGCAACTGAATACTTTGTCTTCAGGGCGGGGTGTGATTCCCCACTGGCGGTAAAGTCCGCGACCGGATATCGCAAGATATCCGCTGACCCGGTGAAACTCCGGGACCAACAGTATAGTCTGGATGGAAGAAGATGAGTGCGGCAGAGCCGCGCACATTTTGTGCGCTTCTTTGTTGTTTGTTCACCTTGGAGAAGTCAAAGCGTCCAGGGTGTTTTCAAACAAACAAAGGAGTGTATTTTTTATGTCCAATCCCTCTGTCAACGCCGTCCCCGCCTCCGCCAGCCGGAGCCGCACCCACAAGCTGACGGTCACCGCCATGCTGTCCGCCGTAGCCTTTGTGCTGATGTTCATCGAGTTCCCCATCCCCGCGCTGATCCCTTCCTTCGTGAAGATGGACATTTCCGACCTGCCGGAGCTGCTGGCCGCCTTCTCCCTGGGCCCTGTCTACGGCGTGGCCGTCACCCTTTTGAAAAACCTGCTGCACATCCTGTTCAAGGGCACCAGCTCCGCCTATGTGGGCGAGCTGTGCAACTTCCTGCTGGGCTCCGTGTTCTGCCTGGCAGCCGGTTTCATCTATCAGCTGAAAAAGAGCCGCAAAAGCGCTTTGATCGGCTCTCTGGTAGGCGCCGCTTTGATGGCGGTGGTCTCTGTCCCTCTGAACTACTTTGTGGTCTACCCTGCCTATGTGGTATGCTACGGCCTGCCGCTGGATGCCATTATCGGTATGTACCAGGCCATCCTTCCCTCCGCTGACAGCCTCATCAAGTGCCTGACCATCTTCAATATGCCCTTCACCTTCTGCAAGGGTATGCTGGATGTGCTGCTGTGCTTCCTGATCTACAAGCCCCTCTCTCCCCTGCTGCACAAATAAGCGTATTGCCCCAGGCGGCGTGCCAATATCCGGCACGCCGCCTTTTCTCTTTTCAAACCCGAACAGATGTGCTATCATAAAAGCAGAAAGGAGGGCGGCGCCATGGACCGTATCATTCTTCACTGCGACCTCAACTGTTTTTACGCCTCCGTGGAGCTGCTGAGCCACCCGGACCTGCGGGACATCCCCACAGCCGTCTGCGGAGACCCCACCTCCCGCCACGGCATCATCCTGGCCAAGAATGAGCCGGCCAAACGCTGCGGCGTCCAGACGGCGGAAACCATCTGGCAGGCCAAGAAGAAATGCCCCGCCCTGGTGCTGCTGCCGCCCCACCACGACCTGTACCGGGAATACTCCCGGAAGGTCAACGCCATCTACGAGGAATATACGGACCTGGTGGAGCCCTTCGGCATTGACGAAAGCTGGCTGGATGTCACCGGATCCCTGCACTTGTTCGGCGGCGACGCCAAAGCCCTGGCGGACGCCCTGCGCCAGCGGATGAAGCAGGAGCTGGGCCTGACGCTGTCCGTGGGTGTCAGCTTCAACAAGGTATTCGCCAAGCTGGGCAGCGACTACAAAAAGCCCGACGCCACCACTGTCATCTCCCGGGAAAACTGGAAAAAGCTGGTGTGGCCTCTTCCGGTGGGGGACCTGCTGTTCGTGGGCTCTGCCGCCCGGAAGCTGCTGCGCCAGTACGGCGTGAACACCATCGGCCAGCTGGCGGCTTGCCGGCCGGAGATGCTGGAGACCCTCATGGGCAAGATGGGCATTCAGCTATATGAATATGCCAATGGTCTGGACCGGGACCCGGTACGGTCCAGGTACGGCGCGGAACCGGTGAAGTCCGTTGGAAACGGAACCACCTTTTCCAAAAACCTCACCA
>Ga0129308_1001414_pt1 | contig 25198 bp, 32 predicted proteins | sample L827metagenome_FD_94440 | JGI IMG/M metagenome (GOLD analysis project Ga0129308, IMG submission 94440) | Ring-tailed lemur group fecal microbial communities from Wisconsin, USA - L827 metagenome | ecosystem: Host-associated > Mammals > Digestive system > Large intestine > Fecal | place: USA... | reverse complement strand
TGGTAATCCTTTCCGACAGACAGATAACCATATGAGATTGTAACAAAAACCATGTGCAAGAGTAAATTCCAGATTTGTGTTTTTGGGGGTAATGAAACTGGAATTTAAAAATTCACTTTACGACATAAAAGTAGAGTAATAAATTGAGAAAATAACAATTTCGTTGTAAAATATGAGATATAATCTCATAAATATGTTGTAAAATGACAAAATAAAGATATAATATAAGCAGAATGGAGGGTGAAAGACATGTTGTGCCAGTTTACAGTTAAAAATTTCAAAAGTATAAGAGATGAAATGACTTTTGATATGCAGGCGGCTGCAATCTCAGAACATGAAGATAGAATAATTAAAGATAAAGATGGTGAAGAGTATTTACCGGTGTCTGCTGTTTATGGACCTAACGGTGGCGGCAAGTCCAATGTCTTAGCTGCACTGCATACGTTGGTAGCAAAGATTTTGAGACCTTTGTTTGCAACAGAGGATAGTGAAAATAGGGTACTGTTTCAGAAAAAAATTATAGTAGAGCCATTTGCTTTTTCGGAGAGCAAGAACGAACCGACGGAATTTGAATTATTTTTCCGTACAGAGTTAGCAGAGTACAGATATATCCTACATGTAAAGCGTGATGTTGTTTTGTATGAGAGCTTGGATAGGGTGAAACTTGAAACCGGCAGGCGTTCGGCACTTTTTATAAGGGATGACAATGGCATTGTTCTAAAGGGTGCTTTTGCAAAATTGAAAGTCAGTGACGATTTATCCAAGACGCTGACATTGCTCTCCTATCTGGGAATCGCCTATAAGGGAAATGATGTGGTTAAAGATGTGCTTAGCTGGTTTGAGTATGGTATAGAGTTCTTGAATTACGGTAATCCAATCCAAGAACTCAGAATGGCTGTCTCTAAGTCAGAAGAGGTAAAGTATTTGATACTCGAAATGATTCAAGAGATGGATTTGGATATTGTTGATTTTAGAGTAGAAGAAAAAGAAAACGATATAATAGAAGTGTTTACAAAGCACTGTGTAGATGGGGTGGAAACGGAGATTAATTTATCGGAGGAATCCAGCGGAACCAATAAGCTGTTTGGACTGTTACCGTTTATTGCAGTGAGTTTATTGACCGGAACAACCCTTGTGATTGATGAACTGGATGCAAAAATTCATCCGGTGCTTCTGCGTCATATTATCATGATGTTCAATGATATGAGTATCAACAAGCATAAAGCGCAGTTGATATTTACCTCTCATGATTTGTCAACTATGAATAATGAAGTGTTCCGTAGGGATGAGATCTGGTTTGTGGCAAAAGGAAATTCGCAGAATTCCAAACTGTATTCCCTGGTAGAATTCAAGAACGATAGGGGTGAGTCTGTCAGAAAGGATGCCAAATTTGATAAACAGTATCTCGAAGGTAAGTATGGTGCTGATCCATATCTCAGAAGAATTATAGATTGGGGGAAAGTCAATGCCTAAAAAAGCAGGAATGGAGAAAGGGAATCCAAAGCTGGCAATTCGATATGCAAAGAGAATTATAAAAGATGGAACAGGGAAAAACACCGGCGGAGATTGCACCTGAAACAAAAGTGTATGAACTGGTGGAAGAGTTGGTGAAGTATTTGCCGGAGGAGATACGTAAAAGTTTCTGTGATTAGTACGGAAGGGGTAAGAATGTATATTGATACAATAAAAAAGATGATTCAGGATTTTTTTAAGAAGGTACGGTTACCATAGTTGGCTCGGGTCTTTCTTTGGCAGAAGGAATACCTAGAATGGGAGAATTGGCAAAAGAACTCCAAAGCAGAATAAAAGAAAGAGCCGGAAGCTTCTCAACCAGAGATTTTGGCTCTCTTTTCTATTTTATAGTTTCTGTAGCTTGCATTTTATTTTGAAATCGGCTAAAATAAGATTGCATCTTATTTTAGCCGAAAGGAATTGGAGTTATGACATATATCAAAAGAGATATTGAAGATAAAATAATTTCGTTATCAAAAGAATATGCATGTATTTTGCTTACAGGTCCCAGACAGGTGGGAAAAACAACAGTTTTAAAAGCTATAATGGATGATGAAAGAGACTATGTGACATTGGACGATTCAGAGGAAAGAAAACTTGCTAAAACCGAACCGGCGTTGTTTTTTCAAATGCATGATCGTCCAGTTTTGATTGATGAAGTGCAATATGCACCTGAACTGTTTTCCTATATTAAAATGGAAATAGACAACGGAGCCGAGCCGGGAACATTTTGGCTAACCGGTTCTCAGGCTTTTCATATGATGGAACTTGCGCAGGAATCTCTTGCCGGCAGAGTTGCGGTGCTGCATATGCCATCCTTATCGGCTCATGAGATATATGGAAAAGGAAAATCACAACCGTTTACGGTTAATCTATCCGGTTTGAAGGAGCGTAAACACACAGGAAAACCTGCAAATGTGTCGGAAATTTTTGAAAGAATATGGAAAGGTTCAATGCCGGGTTTAATAAGTGGTAAGTATGAAGATCGAAATGTGTTTTACAGCAGTTATCTTCAAACCTATCTGGATCGAGATGTGGCAGAGCTGGTTAATTTGGCTGATAAGTTTCAGTTTCAGGATTTTGTAAGAGCTGCTGCATGCAGAGTAGGGCAGTTACTGAATGTACATGACTTGGCATCTGATGTAGGAGTGTCGGATGATACGGCGAAACGCTGGCTTGGTGTATTGGAAAAATCAGACATTATTTTTTATCTTCGCCCTTATTCTAACAATCTTTTGAAAAGAACTATTAAAACACCTAAAATGTATTTCTTTGATACGGGATTGGTAGCATATCTTACCAAATATACATCTCCTGCAATCTTGGAAAATGGGGCATTGAATGGGGCAATTTTGGAGAATTATACGGTTTCAGAGCTGTTAAAATCATATCAAAATGAGGCTGTTGATTGTTTGCTTTGGTATTACCGGGATAAAGACAGCAATGAAATAGATATGGTAATAGAAAGTGATGGGGAATTACATCCTTTGGAAATCAAGAAATCTGCCAATCCGGGAAGTGAACTGACGCATGCATTTCAAATTCTGGACAAGGGTTCTGTGAAAAGGGGAAAAGGTGCTGTTTTGTGCATGCGCCCGGAGCTATCCGCTATCGACAATGAAAATTATATTGTGCCTATATGGATGATATAAATAACCACGACTTGCCAAAAATGGGCAAGGAAAGTCGGGAACGCCTTTCTTTATCGTGATAAGCTCTATTTACAGCAGGAGGTGAGGACATGGAATGGGTAGAAGCGGTAAGTGAAGCTATTGAGTATATTGAGAATAACATCATGGAGGATATTTCTGTAGGAGATGTTGCAAAGCATGTGAGCATATCAACCTTTTATTTTCAAAAGGGTTTCCGTCTGCTTTGCGGGTACACGGTTGCAGAATATATTCGCAACCGCAGGCTGGCTCTCGCCGCGGGAGAGCTTGCAGCAGGCAGTGCAAAGGTGATTGATGTTGCAATGAAATACGGCTATGATTCGCCGGACAGCTTTACAAAGGCATTTTCCAGATTCCATGGAGTAACCCCGAAAGAAGTGCAGAGGAATGAAACAATGATTAAGTCTTTTGCACCGCTGAAAATTGAATTATCTTTGAAAGGTGGTTATATTATGGATTACAGATTGACTAAGAAAGGCAGCTTTACCATAATGGGAGCGGCAAAAAAGTTTTCCTATGACGGGGCTAAGGAGACGGTTCCGCAGTTTTGGATGGAGCATTATGAAAAGGGAAACGGCAAATATGTTTGCGGAATGTTTGGCGTAAATATTGATGAAACAATGGGCGGCAGTGAGTTTGAGTACATGATAGCTGATGTTTACAATCCGATTATGGATGTGCCGGAAGGATTTGTTACCAGAACCATCCCTGCGTTTACCTGGGCAGTATTTCCCTGCAAGGGTGCCACGCCGGATTCTCTGCAGAATGTAAATACCAGGATCTTTTCGGAATGGCTTCCGGCGCTGCGGGAATATGAGTTTGCAGCAGGGTATTGTATTGAGATGTATGATGATCCCCGCAAGTATCCCAAGGGAACCGGCGATGAAAATTATTATTCCGAAATTTGGATTCCGGTGAAGAAAAAAGATGAAATTTGATATTATTTGACATTTTAACCATATGGTGTATAATTAGTATAAAAATATTTGTAAATTATCACCAATGAATATACACATCGGATGACGTACTCTCAGTCAGATTTATTGGCTGAGAGTTTTTTAGTCATAAATATTTTAATATACAAAAGGGGGAAAATATGGGATACTTAGCGGAATTTGTAGGAAGTCTTGTTTTTTTACTTGGAGGATATGCATATATGTGCAATATTTCTCTGAAGAAAACATTGGTGGGGACACTCAATTATATTGAGCTGGTCTTTGCATGGAGCCTTGCAGTTGGATTTGGCCTTGCAGTCGCAGCAATTATGGGCGGCCCTGCATATTTAAATCCGGGAGTTGTGTTGGGCAGCATTATTTGGAACGGGTTGGCAGTTGGGGAAGGATGCATATATTTGTTGATGGAGTTTTTGGCAGCGGGAGCAGCCGTGCTCATATGCATGATTTTCTTCTGGGATTCCTTTAAAGCGTCCGGAGATGCACCGAAAAGAGGAATTTTTTCCGCATATCCGGTGGAAAAGAACTTACCGCTTAACTTTGTGCAGGAAGTGATTGCAACTTTCGTATTTCTGTTCATTGTTTTTATGGGAATTGCCGGAGTCAGTGATTTGAAGGCCGGAAATCAGTCATTGATTGTCGGTTTGGTTGGTTTCGGAGCGGTTGCTCTGCTGGCACTGACATTAAACAGTACAGGTTTCAGCATGAATGCAATGCGTTCCGTATTCAGCAGCATCTGGTTTGCCCTTCTTCCGATTCCCAACAAGGGAGGCGAGAAGGTGGACTGGCAGTATCAGGTGGTTGTCAATTTGGTGGGTTCATCGATTGGCGGTATTTTGGCAGTAATAGCAACCTCTGTAATCAAGGGAGCCTTGTAAAGTTACATATTTGATCAAACAGTTATGAGGTGGCAGCCTAATGTGTTATACTTAGGCTGCCTTTTCCAATATTGAGAAAGTGTGGGAGGAAATATAAATGGCCTCAAAGAAACCTATTGTACGTCAGACTGCATGGATATCACTTGTGCCGCAGCTTATAGTTATGATATTATTAGTAGTACTTTTTGGGATTTTGATTAAGCCCTTTGAGTATGCGCTGATTGTGGCAATGCTTTTTTATCTGTTTGTGTCTAATTTGTTGAGAAATCTGGTGCCCAGACATCATCGAAAGGGAATAGCGTTATATAAAGCGGGTAATTATGCGCAGGCAATCTTAGAGCCTTCCCCTATTTGCAAAAGCAGGGCAAGGCAATCCATATGCCATTTATTCCAAGGAATAAGTAGATTACATAATAGAGCCGGACGATTATAGGAGTTGCTTAAATTACTTCCGGCGTTGCGTTCATAAACAGGCACACAACATCTTATCCAGCGTGTAATTACGCTTACACATCCTCTGATGAGTAATCTTATCCTGCTATGTCCTGAAAAATATGTCAATAATTTTGGTACGATTTCGGATATGTAACTTAAGATGTCTTTAATTAGATATGGGAGTAAGAGGGATTCCGTCGTTGTCGGCATTGTGGTCTTTAGTTTTTTATTTCGGAATAGTGGGGTGCTGGCGGTTTATCTCTTGGCTTCGGTTTTTGCTTCTTTATCGTACATGAGCATTGGTGCAGGGTACACCATCCCACTATTCATAAAGCAAGCGGCAGTTTCCGCCTTTTCGGAAACTGCTGCCTTACCATCTGCTTTAATTCTTCTTGTCAACACTATCCTCATTGCCACAACAGCAGCATTGTTCCGGCTCCGTTTCTTCAACAATCTGCATATTACAGCACCCTTTTTTCTGCGGTTTTTCCTCCGCAATTTCCATGCCGCAGCTACAACCGCTGGCCGAACCGCCAAACAGCTTTCCTAAAATTCCTTTTTTGTTAGTCATAAAAATACCTCCTTAGAGAACAAAATTGAAAACATAACCTGTAATGGTTGCAACAGCGAAAATACAAAGCACGAATGCAATCACCATTTTCTTCTTGAATATGGAGTTCAGCAGCGATACTTCGGGAATACTTGCACCTGCACCGCCTAAAATGAGTGCAATCATAACGCCAGGAGCAACACCCTTGGAGATCAGGATACTGGCAATCGGTATCATGGTTTCCGTACGAATATACATCGGGATACCAATAATTGCTGCAAGAGGAACCGCCCAAAGATTATTCGCACCTGCAAAATTAGCCAGCAAGTCAGTGGGAATAAACTCATAAATAAACGCTCCGATACCGGCTCCGAGAAGCAAATAACCGACAACACCCTTAAATAATCCAAAAGAGTCACGGAAAGCAATTTTGAAAGATTGCATCTGTTTTTGCCAAAAAGTTCCGTTTAGGGTTTCCCAACTTCCCCCATCCTGATGCCCTCCTGTTATTCTCACATTTTTTACTTCTTTCTGAAATCCTGCTGCGTCCAAGATCAGCCCCATGACAACCGCAAAAGTAAAAGTGAATATCGTATAGATCACCGTTGCCTTTATCCCAAAAAACGCAACCATCAAAGTAAGGATCGCCGGATTTAGAATAGGCGAAGTCAGCAAAAAGGATATGGCACCGTTGAACGGCGCACCGCTTTTGAATAGCCCCACCAGCACCGGGATTGTGGAACAGGAACAAAAAGGAGTTACTGCGCCTAATAAAGCTCCGAGAATGCTGTTAAGTCCTTTCCGGGGGGTTGTCAAAATCCGTTTTATCCGTTCCTGTGAAATATAAATTTGAAGCAACGCAACTACAAAACTAATGCCGATAAACAAGGCGAACAATTCGCCAAATAGCATGAGAAATGTTTTGCCTGCATGGATCAATGTTTCAGTTGTAAACATATATTGATACTTCCTTTCTGTTTTGATTTGTTTTACCCGAAGAAAATATCAATCAGCTATTCAGAACGGCATCGTAACCGTTGGCCGCATACACACATTTTTTAGCCTCCTATTGCGCCATCTATATTAATGAATATAGTTCGAATTTTTTCGATATGTTTTTTTGATGGAAAGCCACGCAATAAAACGTGGCTTTTGTTCCCATAGGGGAACGAGTCTATTTTGTAGTTGTCAACAGTTTCAATAATTCGCTTGCCTTTTGACTGCCCTCTTTACTGATAGAGTAATACGTCCATTTTCCCTCTTTACGCCCAGAGACGATACCAGAATCGCATAAAATCTTCATGTGATGAGACAATGTGGACTGACTGATTTGCAAGTCCTCCAGTATTACACATGCGCACTTCTCGCTCTCTCGAAGCATTTCTAATATTTGAAGCCGGTTTACATCATCAAGCGCCTTAAAGATTTTTGCATCTGCTGCATGGTTTCTCATATCCACTCCTCACATTCATTTTTTTCGATTTATCATGAGAACAGTATAGCGTACACATCGAAAAAAGTCAATATGATATTTTGTTTTTTTGAACTTACTTTTTTAGAACAGCAAGCCTGCTGTATGCCGTTTTGTTGTGTTACTCTATTCACAAAAAAGCGGCAGTCCCCCCCTTTCTTTAGGGAACTGCCACTTTATCATATCTCTATATTTTTAGCGAATCATGTTATTTCAAGGCTCTTTCAAAAAATGGTGTAGTAGTGGTGTAGTAAGTGCCTTTTCTCGCCATGAAACCATTGATTTTACAGGCTTTTTCAGGACTTTTCAAGATACTGTCGTGACAAATCATATATATCCCTTTAAAATAGAATAATAATGTTGAAGAAAAGATGCCGCTGCCGCTTGACGAAAAGCTTGCGGAATATGCAAGATATATTGGCAACTTTGATACTGTTTTTAATACCTGTCATTGTACAGGTAAGGAATCACTTCACAATCGATCATTTATTTGATAAAATATTATCGTGCAGTAATAATGAACCGGATTTGCCGGATGGGGGAAAAGGGGTGTGACATGACACACAAGGAAAAGGCGGAAAAGCTTTTGCAACAGAAATACCATTGTTCGCAGGCTCTGTTTGGAGCTTTTGCGGATGATTTTGGTTTGGACTTAAAGACTGCGTTTAAGATCAGTACTTGTTTTGGCGGAGGAATGCGGCAGGGAGGAACCTGCGGCTGTATTACAGCCTCGCTTCTGGTACTTGGAATGGCGCTGGGATTTTATGATTCTCAGGACAAGGAACGTGAGGTCTACGGAAATAAAAAGACCGAAGAGTTTATAAAACGCTTTTCCGAGCGGATGGATGGTATGATCTATTGCAGGGATATTTTGGGAAAGGATATTTCCAAGCCTCAGGACATGGCTATTATTCGGCAGGAAGGACTGATTTTGCAGAAATGCCCCAGGGCAATTAATGTCAGCATTGAAATATTGGAAGAGATGCTGAAGGATCATCTGAAGGATGTGACAGAGAGCAGCATTAAGCCTGAGGATATTCCTCAGAATGATGAGATGGAGAGCGTTCTAAAGAGCATGGGCAGGCTAAGGCGTTTTAACAGGAATGTACGAAATCTTTTGTATTCTTCTTCCAAGGGGATTGCTTTCATTCAATTTGATATCCGGAAGTTTAAGATTATCAATGATTTATATGGAGAAAAATTTGGTGATGAGGTATTGGATTTTATTATCAGCCAGTTAAAGGAAATCTGCCATTCGGAGCAGTATTATATTAATCTTCACAGTGATGTGTTTATGGTTGTGACGGAGTATGACAGAGAAGAGGAGCTGACTGAGTTTACCAGACAGCTGGATGCAAGAGTCAGCAATTATAAAAATGTAAAGCTTCAGCTGTCGTATGGTATATACACGGTAGAGGATAAGAAAATGGAACTGCGGCAGATGTCTGATCGAGCCGCAATGACGAGAAAGGCTGTTAAAAACAGTCTTTTGACGAATGTGCTGTTTTATCGGGAACAGTTTAAGGAACTATTGTACAACAGGAAGTTTATTGAGGAAAATATGCAGGCTGCCGTTACGGAGCGGCAGTTTATGATGTATCTGCAGCCCAAGTACAGCATTTCACATAATACAATTGTGGGAGCGGAGGCTCTTGCCAGATGGAGGCATCCGGAAAGAGGTATGATTTATCCGGATCAGTTTATTCCGATTATCGAGGAAAACGGATTTATCAAGAAGGTGGATTATTACATATGGGAAGAGGCATGCCGCTTTATCAGAAAATGTGTGGATGCAGGAATCCCAGCCTGTCCGGTTTCTGTGAATGTATCCAGGGTCCATTTGAAGGATAATGAATGCATACAGGTGCTTTCGGAGCTGATTGAAAAGTATGATATTCCTAAGCCGCTTTTGGAATTGGAAATCACGGAAACCGCAAATGATCAACAGGTAAGCAGAAAGGCCATGCAGCTTAAGGAGGAGGGTTATACGCTTTTGATGGACGACTTTGGAAGTGGGTATTCTTCTCTGAATATTTTGCTGGAGACGCCCTTTGACGTGATCAAGCTGGATAAGAAATTTATGGACAACATGATTGTATCCGATAAGGGAAGGATCCTTCTGGAGCAGGTGGTTTTGATGGCAAACAGGCTGGATCTGGATATCGTGGCTGAGGGTGTAGAGACAAAGGAGCAGGTGGAACTTTTGCAAAGTATAGGATGCGATAAAGTGCAGGGCTACTATTATGACAAGCCTATGCCGGAAGAGGAGTTTTTTAAGAAGTTGGAGGGAGCAAGACAGTAAAATGGCTTCAAATAAACCTGTTATACGTCAAATTGCATGGATTTCAATGATACCACAGCTGATTGTTATGGTAATATTAGTGATGCTCTTTGGGAGACTTATAAGGCCATTCGAGTATGCGCTTATTGTGGCAATGCTTTTTTACCTGTTTGTATCTAACTTGCTGCGAAATCTGGTGCCCAGACATCATCGAAAGGGAATAGCATTGTATAAAGCGGGTAATTATACGCAGGCAATCGGTGAATATGAAAAGAGCTATGCCTTTTTTACAGAGCATGCGTGGATCGATAAGTATCGCTTTATTGTACTGCTTTCTTCAAGCAGAATTTCCTATACAGAAATGGCGTTGTTAAATATTGCATTCTGCTATGCGCAAATGGGTGATGGGAACCGGGCGAAGGAGTATTATGAAAAAGTATTAGAGCAGTTTCCGGACAGTGAAATGGCCAAATCGGCGCTGCGGATGCTTATGAGCGGGGTATGAAATGGAAGTAATACGTGCAGAAGAAACATGGCAGCAGGCAGGTGCATATTATGTTAGAATTCAGGCAATGGCAAAGAGGCACCATATTACCCTGAGACAGGAATTTGATGAACATGATACGCCGGAAACCAAATATATTGTTCTTTTGGAGAAAGATTTTCCGATAGCAACCTGTAGATTCTATGAGTTGGATTCGCAACGTGTCATGATCGGACGGGTCGTTGTCCTGCCTGAATATCAGAAGCAGGGGATTGGTTCGACGGTAATGCAGGAGGCAGAAAAATGGATTAGGGAGCTTGGTTATGACACGATAGTGATCGAAAGCCGTGATGTGGCGGTGGGCTTCTATGAAAAACTTGGATATGTTGCTGATCCGAAGCAGATGATATACGGGGAAACCTTTACCTGTGTTCATATGGAGAAAAAGATTAAATAAGAGAGTAAATGTCACAAACGGAAAGGGCAGAGATGGGAAAAAGAATATTAAAGAGTATTGTGATATTATTGGCTGCAATGGTTGTAATTATTATAGGTTACAATTTATTTGGCGGAGCATTATGCAATAATGTCAGGGCAGCTCAAATTGAAAAGTCCTTTTCATCCTTAGAACTGCCGGAGGGAACGGAATTAATAGAAACAGCTTCATTTGTCGGAAATACCAGTGGAACCGGCAATCATACAGAGATATGGGCAGGTATGCTGGTATATTCTAAACTTGCTGAAGAGGATTTAAACCAATATTTTGAGGGATATGATGTCTATTGTATCTTGGACAGTCAAAAAAATGACTGGCCCCGGGCAATGCGGAATGCAGGCTTTTCTAGGCTGGATGAAGCAATGATAAACGAGGGATACTTTGTCATTGGCAGTTATTATGAAGCATTTACGCAGGCGGATATACGTGGGCACTAGGTAAAGAAAGCTTTAGGCATGCATTTAAGTATGAATTTCCATTAACAGAAAAACAAACTTAGGGTTAAATAACTTGCCATAGAGGAGAAATTATGCAAGGATATAACTTAATTATAGTTTATAACCAAAACCTTGATAAAGTTTTATTATGTGTTCGAAGAAACGATCCATATAAAGGATTGGCCAATTTTGTAGGCGGCAAAATCGAGAGCGGAGAAGACGGACTGCATGCTGCCTATCGCGAATTGGAGGAGGAGACCTCCATAACGAAGGATGATATCACGCTGATTCATTTTATGGATATGAAATACTATATGTCTGATTTTTATATGGAAATATATGTGGGGAGATTAAATAAAGAAGTATCGGTTGTCGGGGATGAAAATGATCTGTACTGGTCAGGACTGGATCATAATTTTTTCGATATGTCCAAATATGCGGGGGAAGGGAATATGGGACACATGTTGGAAGAAATTAATCTATGCAGGGACAAAATATTTTTGTAATCGAAAACCAGGGGAAAGCGATGCATAAGCGAAAGGATACAGGAAAAATACACATTGTTGTTGTGACGATTCTTCTTGTAATGATATTGGCCGGATGCGGGCAGGAAAAGGAGCAGATACCGGAACAGCAAGAAGAGCAGGAAGAGCAGACGGAGGTTGAGTCTGAGCAGGAAACTTCACAGGAAATCCTGATACAGGATGAAACGGGCTGTCTGATTGAGGAAGATTCTGAACATTTATATATTTGCGGAAGCTATCAGCTTCTTAAAATAAACAAGTCTACCGGAGAAGCAGTGACTCTTTGGGAGAATAAGAAGGACTATGGGGAATTGGATTGTCTGTTTTATCAGGAGGGACAGGGGATTCTCGTACAAGACAGAATTTATTTTATAGAGGCATATCGTGACGGAGAGTCAGGTATGGAATGCAAGGCGCTTTCCGTGATCCACACAGACGGCACAGGTTATCAGCGGCTGCAGAAAATAGATACCTATAGCCCCGACATGCTGATTGCGGATGGTGCTCTTTATGTGGAAGCTCCGGATGAGAACGGGAATGATGGCTGGCTGCGTTACCAGGTTCAGGAGGATGGAAGTCTTTCGGAAAGCAGCAGGAGGAGAAAATTGCCGAAAGATGCATTGTGGCATCTGGAGGTCCATAATGATCAGTATGATTCTCAGTTGGATGCTAATATGCTGCATCTGATCGACAGGGAGACGCTTGAAATCAGTAAAACGATTGTTTATGAGAATAATCTGATAAATATCAATGTTATCACCATGGATGAGGATTATGTCTATGTTGAATATCTGAAGGAAAATGACAGTAAACATAAAATGGAGCAGGTTTTTGAAAAGGTATCACTGGAAACATATGACAGAAATGTTATATTTGAACGGGAAAAAATAACAGGAATGGGAATATATAATTCAAGCTATTCTTCGGATTTTGTGGTGAAAAGAGGATATCTTTATTATGTCGGTGCTGATGATTGCAAATTATATATGATGAGAAGAAGTCTTGAAAATCCATCCGGGGAGGAAAAGCTTGGTGAGGCTTTTTATGATAGTGGCGTCAGCGAAGTCGGTACGATACAATCCTATTATGAAAGAAATTATAGCGTAACATCACCGGATATTTGGCTGACGGAAACAGATCTGGAGTGGCTTGAGGTGGATGAGAGGTTTGCCGGGGCGGAAAAGATTAACCTTTTTCTGACAGAAAACCAAAATAGGATTATCGAATATGAAAACGATAATGCGGAATGGTTGGAGGAAATGGTAGAAGAATACGGACAGGAGGGGTTTGTTCATTACACCTATTCCGGCACTCCTTCGGAAATTACTTGCTTTGATGAGCGGTATCTTAGCTTTTACCAGTGGGAAGATGATTACATGGGAGGTGCTCACGGTCAGCCATGCTGGGTAGGACTGACCTTTGATCTTGAGACAGGTGAAAGGCTTACTCTGTCTGATGTGATCGGAAACAGCGAGGAGGAACTAAGCAGTATTGTAACAGAATATTTTACAGCCTATATTGGTGAAAATCCCGAAGATTTCTGGCAGGATGCTCTTGATACCGTACGGGAATCGGTCTGCTATGAGTCCGATTTTTATCTGACGGAAGAAGGGATTCGGTTCTATTTTCCACCCTATGCGTTGGCCTGTTTTGCTGCCGGTTTTCAGGAGGTAACCATACCCTATGATGAGTTTGAAATGAAGATTTCGTTACAGAACTAAAAGACCAAATACCAACTTAACATTGGATTGACAAATGAAATACAAGATGCTAAGATAGCATCATCTTAATGAGAGAGGTGAAAAGATGAGGAGATAATTTACTTTTGGGTACATGAAGGTTTTAAACGGTATGAATGGTAATATTCGTACTGTTTTATCATGTTGTCAAAAGTGGATTATGTTCTCATAACCTCTCTTTTTGTGTGCATAAAAATGTTTTGCAAATCCCATCCCGAATATGAGGTTATAGTATGTAATGGAACTGTTTGACAACAAATAGTTCCTTTTTTTGCCTAAAATGCAGGCTTGAACGGGAACCTTGAAGGGAGAAATGTGTATGGCACAAATTAATGTGAATGATTTGACATTTTGTTATGAGGGAAGCTTTGACAATGTCTTTGAAAATGTTTCTTTTGTAATCGATACGGATTGGAAATTGGGATTTATAGGGCGTAACGGAAAAGGGAAAACAACCTTTTTAAATTTGCTGCTTGGAAGGTATGCGTATAGAGGAGCAATCACTACCAATACAGTGTTTGATTATTTTCCGTACCGGGTTTCGGAAGAACAAATGAAGCTGTCCGCTGCAGATTTTGCCGGAGAAATCAAAGCGGGATGTGAGGTGTGGCGTGTAATATGTGAATTGGAGCAATTGGGAGAAGGGGCGGAAATTCTATACAGGCCCTTTATAACATTAAGTCCCGGAGAGCAGACTAAGATTCTGCTGGCAGTCTTATTTTCCGGGCAAAATGACTTTTTGCTGATCGATGAGCCTACCAATCATTTAGACGAGGACGCCAGAGAGTGTGTAAAGAAATATCTGTGCTCCAAAAAGGGATTTATCCTTGTTTCACATGACAGAGATTTGCTGGATGTCTGTATCGATCATGTGCTGGTGTTAAACAGACGGACGATTGAGGTTCAAAGCGGTAATTTTTCCAGCTGGTGGGAGAATAAAAAACGCAGGGATCAATTCAGGAAAGCAGAGAATGAAAAGCATCTGAAGGAAATCGGAAAGCTGAAGCAGGCAGCAGCGCAGACTTCCCAGTGGGCAGCCCAAAATGAAAATACCAAAATCGGATTTGACCCAATCAAAGAGCATGACAGATGTATAGCGACGAGATCGTTTATCGGTGCAAAAACCAAAAAGCTGCAGAGCCGGGTGAAACAGATGGAAAAGCGGTTGAACCGGGAAATTGAGGAAAAGGAAGGTCTTTTAGAAGACATTGAGGAAACAGTGGATTTGAAGCTTGTGCCGCTTTTGCATCATAAGGAAAGACTTGTGAATATCAAGGAGTATGGGATTCGATATGAGGGAGCAGAAAATCCGGTATTCACCGATCTGACAATGACAATCAGCAGAGGGGAGCGGATAGCGTTACACGGCGAAAACGGATGCGGTAAGTCAACACTTTTAAAAATGATTTTGCAGAAAGCAGGCACTGCAGACAGCCATATGCCGGTTACGGAATCGGGAGTCTGTGACATTGCATCCGGGCTTGTCATTTCCTATGTCAGTCAGGATACATCCTTTTTAAAAGGGGGAATTTCAAAGTTCTGCAGGGAACGAAATCTGGAAGAAAGCTTATTCTGCGCAATACTCAGGCAGCTGGATTTGGAGCGCACACAATTTTTAAAGAATATGGAGGATTATTCGGAGGGCCAGAAAAAGAAGGTGCTGCTGGCGGCAAGCCTGCTTACTCCCGCACATCTCTATATATGGGATGAACCGTTAAATTATATTGATGTGTTTTCCAGAATGCAGATTGAGAAATTATTGTTGAAGTATCAGCCGACCATGTTGTTTGTAGAGCACGACAGAAGATTTCGTGAGAAGATAGCAACGGGGATCATTGAATTGTAGAATGGGGGGAAACATATGAAGAATGTTTTTGTAGAAGGTATTCAGGGGATGGGAAAATCCACATTATTGCAGGCTGTATACACGCAAATTCCTGAATTTTATGTATGCCGTGAGGGGGATTATTCTCCGGTTGAGCTGGCATGGTGCGCATGGATGACCAGGGAGGAATATCATGCGGTACTGGAAAAGTACGGCGCTTTGCGGAAAGAAATTACGGAAAATACGGTTCAGGAAGGAAATCATTATATTGTTTCTTACACCCAAATTATCACTGATACTCCGGGATTTCATAAGGATTTGGAGCAATATGAAATATATAATGGAAGAAAAACACTGTGTGATTTCGAGGAAATTATTTTTTCAAGATATCGGAATTTTGCCGGGACAGGTTATTTATCTGAGTGTGCCTTTATGCAGAATATTATGGAGGAGCTGCTTTTGTTCCAGCAGCTAAGCGATGAGGAAATCATTGCATTTTACCGCAGATTGTATGATGAGGTACAAAGGAATGATTTCTTGCTTCTGTATTTATATGATGATAGAATTGAAGAGAGCACCAGAGCGATACAAAAGGAGCGTTCCGATCATCAGGGGCATGAATTGTGGTATGAACTGATGCTGGCATATTTAGTCAATTCTCCTTATGGTCAGCGGCATGGATGCAAAGGCTTTGATGATCTGACAGCTCATTTCAGACACAGGCAGCAGGTAGAGCTGCGCATTATAAATGAAATCATACAGGAGCATGCAATCATTCTTCCGGCAAAGCGGTGGAATCTGGAAGAGGTTATCAATGTGATTAGAGAATAGGTTTGTAATAGGATTTGTCCGGCAGGTTGGAGATTGGTGCAGAGAATGTGAAACGGTAATATCGAGGAAGTTTTGGGAAGATAAGTCTGAAAAAGTTTTTTGAAAAAAGTTTAAGACTTGAAAGTCGAAAAAGTTGTATTTCTTTCGTATGTTGGGTATAATAGTGGTAAGAAATCAAGGAGGTGTGTTATGTCCGGACTTATCAATCGCCCTGAATATTTACAGCAGCTTATACAAAATAAAGATGTTGATTTAGTCAAAATAGTCACCGGTATTCGCCGATGCGGGAAATCATCATTGCTTGATTTATTTCATCAATACTTAACAGAGAATGATGTGCCGGATACCAATATTATTCACATGAATTTGGAATCTCTGCGATATCGCAATTTGACAGAATATTTGGCTTTTTATGACTATATCAGTGCTCGTATTCCTTCGGAAGGAAAAACTTATCTCATTTTTGATGAGCTTCAGGCAGTAGAGCATTGGGAAAAAGCAATTGAGTCTTTTCGTCTTGATTTTGATGTAGACATTTATATTACCGGCTCGAATGCTTATTTACTGTCCACAGAATTTTCCACGCTTTTATCCGGAAGATATGTGGAGATTCGTATGCTTCCATTGTCATTTAAGGAATTTCTGACTTTTTATGAATTTGATGCAGCAATTACGATAGAAGAAAAATTTCAGAAATATCTGCAGTTTGGCGGTATGCCGATACTCAGAGAGTATCAGTTCAACGAAGTAAGGAGTAATCAGGCTCTGGAAGGCATTTATTCAACAGTGGTGCTGCGGGATATTTTGCAGAGAAATCATCAGGCAGATCAGAACACGCTGCAAAAAATTGTGATGTTCCTTTGTTCCAATATTGGCAGTATCAATTCGCCCAACAGCATCGGTAATGTGCTTTCCAATGAAGGCGATATACAAAACAGCATAGGCAAAGGCGTAGCCGGAAAAACGGTTGATAAGTATATATCTATGCTGCATAATGCTTTTATTTTTTATTCGGTTGGCCGTTATGATGTAAGAGGTAAGCAGCTGTTGAAGACATTAGGCAAGAATTATATTATTGATATGGGATTTAGAAATATGCTTCTTGGTTATCGTGATGCAGATCGCGGACATATCATTGAAAATATCGTATTTCTGGAGCTGCTTCGTCGGGATTATCGTGTTTACATTGGGAAAGTCGGTGAAACCGAAGTGGATTTCGTGGCTGAAAAACCAAATGATAAGCTGTATATTCAAGTGACAGAGAGTATGCAGTCTCCGGAAACCCGTGAGCGTGAGCTTCGCCCGCTCCGCATGATACCGGATAACTATGAAAAAATTGTATTATCAATGGACAGAGACTATATCAATTCCTATGATGGAATCAAGTCGCTGAATGTGATAGATTGGCTGTTAGCCTAATGGAAGTAAAGCGGAACGGCACAGAAAAGACCAAGGGAAAACCGGAGAAAGCATACTGGAGAAATCTAAATGAATAATAATTTTATTCAATACGTCAGCATTGACTGGGATCGAATTGACAGCAGCTCCTATTTGCGAAATATAGAGGCTGTTAAAAGGATGGGAACCCTGGAGTTTCGGAAGAATGTTACTTTTTTCGTTGGTGAAAACGGGACAGGAAAATCAACCCTGATTGAAGCAATTGCAGTAGCGTATGGTTTTAATCCGGAGGGCGGAACGATTAACTATAGATTCAGTACGTTTGATGATGTATCTGAATTGAGCAGTGCAATCTGCATGGGAAAGGGATATCGCCGCGCAAAATCAAATTATTTTTTTCGTGCCGAGAGCTTTTTCAATGTTGCAAGCAAAGCGGAAGACTACAGGGATAATACCCCAAAGGAACTGTATTATGAAAGATATGGGGGAAAAGCCTTGCATGAGCAATCACATGGGGAAAGCTTTCTGGCATATTTTCAGTCCTTTGACCAGGAAGGCCTATATATCATGGACGAGCCGGAAGCGGCATTATCTCCGCAAAGGCAGCTTACTCTATTCATTCAGATAGCGAAAATGGCGGAGAAGGGTTCACAATTTATCATTGCATCACATTCCCCGATATTATTGGGCATTCCCGGAGCGGATATTATTTCTTTTGATGATGGCGCAATGAGGCGTTGCAGCTATGAAGAAACGGAGAGCTATCAGGTTACGGAAATGTTTATTAACAATAGGCAGCGGCTGATAGAACGGCTGTTAGAGGAGGGGAAATAATGGCTATTGCAAGCAGGAAAGTAATATTTACATCTGCGATTGATGAAGTTTGGAACGTTATTACTTCATGCGATGAGTATTCATGGAGAAGTGATTTGAGCAGAATAGAAGTGATTAAGGATCGGAAACAGTTTGTTGAGTACACCAGGGAAGGCTATCAGACGACTTTTACAATCACGGCCTTTGAACCGCATAGGCGGTATGAATTTGAAATGGAAAATGAAAATATGAGCGGACATTGGACAGGATTGTTTTCGGTGGAAAACGGCATGACATGTCTGGACCTGACGGAAACCGTAAATGCAAAGAAGGTTTTGATGAAGCCTTTCGTTCGGATGTATTTGAAGAAGCAGCAGGAAATTTATTTGAGAGACTTGAAAAAGGTTTTGGGTGAGGACGACCAGAGGCATCATTCATAATGAGAGTGTCCCCGTTGATGCCAGGCACTGAAACCTATGAGCAGTTATTTTAGAGTATTGGCTGGTATAGAATTGTTTAGAAATAACTGGCAGATTACTGATAAGGAGAGAGAAGATGCCGAAGATCATTTTTAAAGGAATTACCAAACCGGATGCTGACTTTTTGCAGGAAGTGGAAGTACTGCCTGAACAGGCAGTCAGGTTAAAACTTCCTGAGCATATGATGGAGAAATCAATGCTTTTCGCCATTCCTTTTATGCTGATATGCTTCTTATGCCTCTATATAAAGGTGATAACCTTTAAGGAGTTTCCGTTTATTAAATTGTATATGCCGCTGGGGATTATTACCGGTATCCTGCTTTGCTTTGTACATGAGCTTTTGCATGCGCTCCCACAGCCAAAGCATGCCTTTGTCTACATAGGTTTTATTCCGAAGGGCTTTATGTTTTATATGAAATGTAAAACTCCCATATCGAAAGGCAGATTTATTTTTATGAGTTTACTGCCAGTGATTTTGGGTATTATTCCTCTGATTGTTTTTATGGCTACTCCCATTGAATATAAGGTTTTGAACTCCTTTATGTGGCCAATGGCAATGATCGGCTTGTGCTCGCCTGCTCCCGATTATTTGAATGTATATCATGTCTTAAAAGAAGTGCCTGACGGTGCAAGAATTCAAGACGGAGAGGATGGCTTGTACTGGTATAAACTGGCAGTTTAAAATAAATATCACCCTTTAATGCAGAAGGAGAAAGAAAACATGGAGCAAAATGATTTACTGCTTAATTTGGATAAGCTTCACACAACACAGTTAGGTGTTATGCGGATTAAAAGGAACCTTTCTCTGGAGACAGAGGACGTGGTATCATGGTGCAGACAAAAGGCAGAGCAGCAAAATGCTTTGATAGAGAGAAGCGGGAAAAATTGGTATGTCACAGTGGAGCAATGTGTTATCACGATCAATGCATACAGCTATACGATTATCACGGCGCATAAGGTGAAAAACGCATCAGGAGGCGGCGGGAATATTCATGGCGGAACAGGAGTACTTTAAAAAGGCATTATCTAACGTTATGTTTGATGCGGCAAGCGGCGGAGCAATCCGGCATTTGGCGGACCTTGGCTATACGGTAAAGCAGATTGCCGGGGCGATCAGCTTTCCGGCGCCTTATGAGAAGATTCAGCGGACGGTGTGGAAGCATTTCACAGAGAATGGAACGATATATATAGAAGAGCCGGGAAGCGGGAGAGGGCAGGAGCGTTTTACCTATGTGACGGATCAGGACAAGTTTGGAAAAAGCAGCTTTCGTAGAGTAGCTCTTGGAGGCGGCAGTGAAAATGTGATCTGTTGGAGGGAAAGGAATTTTAGCGAAACGGAGGATGGCAGTTTTTCTGCTTTGCTGGCAGAAAAATGTGCACGAGACGGCGAAGAGTATTCTTATATTGCCTGTGATTTCGGGCTTCGCATGTTCAGGGAGCCTGAGAAGTTTAGGGAAGTGTTAAAGGTGCTTGAGGAGCCCTATCGGGACTATATTCTGGGCCTTCCATGGGAAAGAAAGCCAGTCTATCACAGACTGGACCGCCGTATGCGGGAAATTGCGGCAGGGTTGTATGAAAACGGGGAATATCAGGGGGATTGTTTTTTTATGAAATCCGAAGAAAAAATAAAATTCATATAAAATCAAAGGAGGATATAAAATGTTAGAATTCAGGTACGACACACAATTACTGATCGAGGGAGAGGATTTGGATGAAGATGTAATTTCAGATTACTTTACCGAGAATTTTAAGGGAGATTGTCTTTTGGCAGTGGGAGATGAGGAATTGATCAAAATTCATTTCCACACCAATGAGCCCTGGAAGGTGCTTGAGTACTGTGCTTCCATCGGAGAAATTTATGATATTGTTGTGGAGGATATGGACAGGCAGGCAAGAGGATTAAAGGGTTAAGAAGTATCTGACGGAATATATTTCAAATACGAAAGGCCGGCACAATTTACTGCTATGTGTCGGCTTTTGCATTTGATCCGTCTGAAAAGCAACTTATCCATCTGCCCATTTTTTCAAAAATAAAAATATGCTATGGTTGCCTTAATAAGAATAGGGAGGAATTTACCATGCATAGAAATGAAGAAAAAAGAGAAAGCCGTACAGGGAAAAAGGTAAGCAGATGGATTAAGGTGCCGGCTGTTATTCTGCTGGTATTGATTTTGCTGGCGGCACTGTTTAAAGTGATTTTGTTTCCGCCTTACAGCGGGCTGCCGGTTACGGGAAGCTATACCGTTGAAACCGGGGAGTTTACCTGGGTGGATGAAAGCAGAACAGAAACCTTTACTGATACGGGAGAAAACCGTGAGCTTACGGTAAGATTCTGGTATCCCAAGGAGGAAGGCAGCTATCCATTGGTGGTCTTTTCACACGGGGCATTCGGCATAATCGACAGCAATTATTCCACCTGCATGGAACTGGCGTCAAACGGGTATGTGGTGGCAAGCATCGGTCATCCTTATCATGCCATGTTTGTGAAAAATGTTGACGGCAGAACCACTTATGCAGATATGGATTTTGTGAAAAGCGTATTTGCAGGAAGCGGAACCTATGATCCGGAAGCGGAGCGACAGGCTTATGAAAACAGCCTTGAATGGATGGCGCTGCGCACTGCAGATGAAAACTTTGTGCTGGATACCATTTTAGATAAGGCAAGGCAGGGGGAGTCAGCTCCTTTTTCCCTGATTGATCCTGATAAGATAGGACTGTTTGGACATTCTATGGGAGGAGCTTCATCGGTTCAGCTTGGAAGGGAGCGGACGGATATTGATGCGGTGATTGACTTGGAAGGGACCATGCTGGGAGAATATACCGGCTTTGAGAACGGCATGGAGGTTTATAATGAGGAACCTTATCCTGTTCCGGTTTTGGATGTATATGGCACCAGGGTTCTGGATGCGGCAAGTGAAATAGCGGATGAGATTTTGGATCAATTTCCTGACTGGCAGTACGTGAATTTCTATGTGGGAGAGCATGCTGTGGATTACAAGGGCGTTGAATTTCATGATGCGGGACATATGAATTATACGGATTTGCCGATGTTTTCCCCGGTGCTGGCCAAGCTTTTAGGTGTAGGGGATGTGGATGCCGAAACATGTATTGAGAATGTAAACAAGGTTGTGCTTAATTGGTTTGATCATTATCTTAAGGGAGAAGGGGAACTGGACATACAATCCGAATATTAGACAGGAGGAAGCGGAAAGCAGAATGAAAGTGCATATCAGAAAAATTCCGGATAAGGAAAAGGAGCAGGTGATCATTGAATGTGTGGAGGTCACACCGGAGATTATGGATATTAAAGCTTATGCCACACTGAAGGGGGAGGAGCTTTCCGGTGTAACTGACGGACAGCGGATGATGCGTTTCCGATTGGAGGACGTGTATTATTTTGAAGCATTGGATGAAAAGGTATTTGCCTATACAAGGGAGCAGGTGTGTGAGGTGAAAATGCGCCTGTACGAGGTGGAACAGCTCTATGAAGACCATCATTTTGTGCGCTGTTCCAAATCCGTGGTCATGAATTTGATGCTCCTTGAAGGGATCAGCCCGGCACTGAACGGGCGCTTCTTTGCACATATGAAAAACGGGGAAAGATTGATGATATCCAGACAATATGCACCGAAACTGAAAAGAATTGTTATGGGAGGTGTGGATGATGAGGAATAAAAGCATACTGGTGGAAGAGATGAAAGCCTTTTTTGTGTGTACTACCTGCATTACGATACTGGAGGGAATACTTGGAATGCTGTTTTTTCCTCAGATGAAGCTGGGGTATGACGCCTTTTTTTCACCACCTATATTTGGTTTGTTTTCTGTGCTGTTTGGTTTTGTAAATTATTCGAAAAAGGAGCTGAGCGTAAGGCAGGTTTTGTTTCGAAGGTTCATTCATTTACTGATGATTGAAGGGCTGGTTTTTGGCCTTAACTATGCTTCGGGAATGATATTTCTCCCTTTTTTCGCCGGGATACTTGCGGTTTCCATTGCGCTGGTTTTTATTGCGGTATATGCTGCCCTGTGGTTTATGGACAGAAGAAGTGCCATGCTGTTTAATGAGCAGCTGAAAAGGTATCAGAGCAGGGAAAGCTGACAAGGCTGCGCCTCTTGCTATTTTGGGCAGGTGTGATATGATATCACATGTAATGGAATATTGCAGGAGGTAAGCATAATGGAGAATATTTTAACGAGAGAAGAAGCGCTTGCTTTGTTAAAAAAGTACAATAAGGAGCCCTTTCATATTCAGCATGCACTGACGGTAGAGGGTGTGATGCGCTGGTACGCACAGGAAATGGGATATGGTGATGAGGCTGACTTTTGGGCGCAGGCAGGTCTTCTTCATGATATTGATTTTGAATTATATCCTGAGGAGCACTGTGTGAAAGCGCCTGAGCTGCTTAGGGAAGGCGGCGTAGGAGAGGAGATTATTCATGCGGTCTGCTCTCACGGGTATGGAATTTGCTGCGATGTGAAGCCGGAGCATGAGATGGAGAAGATTTTGTTTGCCGCAGATGAGCTGACAGGGCTGATCGGAGCGGCAGCGTTGATGCGCCCGTCAAAGAGCGTAATGGATATGGAGGCATCCAGCGTCAAAAAGAAATTTAAGGATAAAAAATTTGCGGCAGGGTGTTCCAGGGATATCATTCGTCAGGGAGCGGAAAATTTAGGCTGGGAGCTTGATACCTTGTTTGAAAGAACCATTCTGGCTATGCGTTCTTGTGAAAAGCAGATACAGGAGGAAATGGAATGAGCGGGCAGCGTTCTCTTGAAGAGGTAAGAAAGATATTTGAGCAGGATCGGTTTGCAACGGAAAACGGTGCGGTGATAGATGAGATTGGCGAGTACTATGCCAAGTGCAGTATTGTTTTAGAACCTAAGCACTATAATGCGGCCAAAGCTGTGATGGGCGGCGTGTACTTTATGCTTGCGGATTTTGCCTTTGCGGTGGCCTCCAACTGGGAGAATATGGATATGGTATCTCTAAACTCCACAATCTCCTATATTGGAGCGGCCAAGGGCAGAAAGCTGACCGCACAGGCACGCTGTCTTAAGAATGGAAGAAATACAGCCTTTTACCAGATACAGGTGCATGATGACCTGAATAATCTGGTTGCAGAGGTAAGCACTACCGGCTATCGCAAGGGATAACCTACAGGATGGTTTCCATTCCCACTTTTTGAGGCTTTAGGCCGCATGCCTGATAAAATTTCATGGCGGATTCATTACAGCTCCATACATTCAGCGTAACATTGTAGCAGTCATGCTTTTTGGCGTAGTCAAGAACTGCTTTGTAAAGCTGACTTCCGATATGTTGTCCGCGAAGGGTTTCATCTACACAGAGATCGTCAATATATAAGGTTTTAATATCGGTTAAGATATTGTCACCAATGTGCTGCTGAAAAACGCAAAAAGCGTATCCTAAAACATTTTCGTTTTCATCTACAGCGGTAAGAATGGGACGGTTGTCGTCATGTATGATAGTCTTCAGCTGCTCATCAGTGTATTTTTTGGCCCCGTATTTAAACAGGTCGGGTCTGCCCTTGTGGTGAACCAGACATACCTGAAGCAAGAGCTTATTGATTCCATCCATATCCTGTTCTTTTGCACGTCTTATTTCCATTGTTCATTTCTCCTTTCATCCACATTCCAATATAGTATTTTCAATTGGTACAGTCAAGTGGGAGGGGAAACACTTGACAATCCTCATAATAAAATATACAATTCATATTAAAACAGTCGGAATTATGAAGGGATTGAAGGATAGATGAAAATATCAACAAAGGGAAGATATGCGCTTAGACTTATGCTGGATTTGGCGGTTTATAATACGGGAGAGCCGATCAGTCTTAAGGATGTGGCAAGAAGGCAGGAAATTTCGGAAAAATATCTGGAACAGATCATTTCCCTGCTTAATAAGGCAGGCTTTGTCCGCAGTATCCGCGGGGCACAGGGAGGATACCTTTTGACGAAGGATCCCGGTGAATATACGGTAGGCGCCATTCTTCGCCTTACGGAGGGAGATTTGGCACCGGTGAGTTGCGTTGGAGCCGAGAGCTCGGCGTGTGAGCGAAAGGATAGCTGCGTTACCGTACGGATATGGGAAAAAATTAATGATGCAATTAATGGAGTGGTAGATCATATTACTCTGGCCGATATGGTAGGCTGGCAGGAGCAGCAGGCAGACCAGTACAGTATTTAAAGTAACAGTTCGGCCTTCATGCGCCGTCCCGGATGCGGTACTGTTTCTTTGCCAGCGGCTTAGGACAGTCTTTCGTCAGATTTAAGAGAAACAGGCGGCACAATAATACTGCTGCCCGTAAGGCTTGTCTGAAAAGTCAATCATAGATAAAAGCACTTGATCCTATAACAAATTTTGGAAAAATCTAAGAAATCCGTTTTAGATATGATATTAACACCCC
>Ga0129308_1001413_pt1 | contig 25202 bp, 28 predicted proteins | sample L827metagenome_FD_94440 | JGI IMG/M metagenome (GOLD analysis project Ga0129308, IMG submission 94440) | Ring-tailed lemur group fecal microbial communities from Wisconsin, USA - L827 metagenome | ecosystem: Host-associated > Mammals > Digestive system > Large intestine > Fecal | place: USA... | reverse complement strand
CCCCTATGTGCTGCTGTCCATCCTGTCGGCGCTTCACGAGGGGGTGTTCACCCTGGACGAGGTGCAAGGGGATCTGGAAATGCTCTTTGACAAGCAGTACATCCTCACCGAGACCGTGACCACTGAAACACGGTATCGGACAGAAACGAGGACGGACAGCGAGGGCAACGAGTACGAGGTAGAGGTTCCCTACACCTGGTACATCTGCACCGTCACGCTGGAGAATTTCGACCTCTCCCATGTGCCGGTCTATATCATGGGCGAGGACCAGCTCTCCATGTACGCCGTGTATATGTCCACCCTGGGCAACCGACCGGACCTGTTCCCGTCCTCCGGGTATGTGGGCAAGTACATTGAGAACCCGCCCACGGCCTGGGACATTCCCGCCGAGTACCTGACGGATGAGCGGTTCGCCACCCTTATCACCGAGGCGGAGAAATACCTGGGGTATCCTTATGTCTGGGGCGGGAGCAGCCCGGAGACCTCCTTCGACTGTTCCGGCTTCGTCAGCTATGTGCTCACCAGCACCGGCCTGTGCAACACCGGACGGCTGGGCGCCCAGGGGCTCTACAATATCTCCACCCCGGTATCCGACCCGCAGCCGGGCGATCTGGTGTTCTTTGTGGGGACCTACGATACCAGCGGCATCTCCCATGTGGGCATTTATGTGGGCGACAATATGATGCTGCACTGCGGAGATCCAATTTCCTACACCAATTTGAACACCAGCTACTGGCAGTCTCACTTTTATGCCTACGGCCGGCCGCCGTACAACTGATGGGAGGTGGTAAAGCATCAATATGGTTTCCTACGGGGGCGGTGTCAACAGCACCGCCCTTTTGATCGGCCTGCACCAGCACCGCATCCCGGTGGACCTGATCCTCTTTGCGGATACCGGGGCGGAGCATCCCCACACCTATGCCTACCTGGACATTATGGACCGCTGGCTGAAGGGCCACGGGATGCCGCCCATCACCAGAGTCTACAAGACCACGCGGGACAGCAAGCGGCTGACCCTGGAGCAGGAGTGCTTGCAGAGCGGCACCCTGCCCTCCATCGCCTACGGCTTCAAGCGGTGTTCCCTGAAACACAAGATCGGGCCGCAGGAAAAGTTCTGCAATCACTATTTGCCCTGCCAAAAGGTATGGGCAGCGGGCAAGCGGGTGGTGAAATTCATCGGCTACGACGCCGGCGAGGGCTACCGCAGCGACAAGGTGCTGCTGGGCGACCTGGCCGACCCCAAGTACAGCAAGTGGTATCCCCTGATGGAATGGGGATGGGACCGGGCAGCGTGTATGCAGGCCATTGAAGATGCGGGGCTTCCCCAGCCGGGCAAGTCCTCCTGTTTCTTCTGCCCCAGCATGCGGGCGGAGGAAATCATCTATCTGCGGGACCACCACCCGGACCTGTTCCGAAGGGCCATCGCCCTGGAGGACAACGCCCGCCCCAATTTGAAAACGGTCCAGGGCCTGGGCCGTAACTATTCATGGAAAGAACGATATGGAAAGGGGTTTTGCACACATGGCAACTGTTGAGAAGATCCGCCGTGACATTGAAAAGACCAAGGAGAAAATCTCCGAGCAGCAGAAGCGCCTCCGCACTCTGGAGGCCCAGCTCACCGAGGAGGAGAACCTGGAGATCGTCCGCATGGTCAAGGCGGTAAAGATGGACAACCGGGAGCTGACGGCCTTCCTGAAGGCCTACGCCAGCGGCCTCATCACCCTGCCGGAGGGCATGATGGAGGCGGAGGCTGCAGCGGACCCCGGCGAGAATGAGATGGAGGACACCGAGTATGAAGAATAAGAAGATCATCCGGCTGTTTACGGCGGCCCTGGCCGTGGCGCTCTGTGCCACGGCCTTTGCTGTCCCCGCCTTCGCCGGCGGCGGGGAGGGCGAACCCTACTACACCGAAACAGCCGAGCCGGAAGTAACGGAGGAACCCCAGGAGGAGACCACCGGGGGTATGGAGCCGGAGGGTCAGCCCCTGACCCCGGAGGGCAACGCCACCCTGGTGGACGATTTCTACGGCGACAAGCAGCTCATCACGGTCACCACCAAGGCGGGCAACTATTTCTACATCCTGATCGACCGGGCAAACGAGGACGCGGAGACCGCCGTTCATTTCCTAAACCAGGTGGACGAGGCCGACCTTATGGCCCTGATGGAGGATGGCGAAGCCCAGGAGGCCCCGACGGTCTGCATCTGTAAGGAGAAATGCCAGGCCGGGGCGGTGAACACTTCCTGCGAGGTGTGCGCGGTGAATATGGCCGAGTGCGCCGGCGCGGAGCCGGAGCCGGAACCCGAACCGGAGCCGGAGGAAGAGAAGTCCGGGGGCATGGGCGCCCTGGCGCTGGTCCTGGTGCTGGTGGTGCTGGGCGGCGGCGGAGCCTTCGCCTATATCAAGTTCATCCGTCCCAAGCAGGCGTCCAAGGCCAGCGCGGACCCGGATGACTACGATTTTGCCGATGAGGAGGAGTATATCAACGAGGACGAACCGGAGGAAGAAACGGAGGATATGAAATGAAGCTGGTGATCTGCGAGAAACCGAGTGTTGCGAAAGCCGTCGCGTCGACCCTGGGTGTCACATCCAGGGCCGATGGCTGTTTTGAAGGGAATGGGCTCATCGTTTCCTGGTGCGTGGGGCATCTGGTGTCCCCGATGGATGCGGCTGGGTATGACCCCGGCTACAAAAAGTGGAAGTATGACGACCTTCCCATCCTGCCGGAGCCCTTCCGCTATGTGCCGGCAAAGGACAAAGAGGACGCCTTCCAGAACCTGAAACGCCTTATGGACTGGGAGGATGTCACCGAGCTGGTCAACGCCTGCGACGCCGGGCGGGAGGGCGAGCTCATCTTCCGGCTGGCCTATGAGATGGCGGGATGCCAAAAGCCCTTCTCCCGCCTGTGGATCTCCTCCATGGAGGACGCGGCGATCCGGGAGGGCTTCCAGAACCTGCGCCCCGGCGCGGAGTATGACCCGTTGTATCAGTCCGCCCTCTGCCGCCAGAAAGCGGACTGGCTCATCGGGATTAACGCTACCCGGCTGTTCTCCGTCCTCTACCACCGCACCCTGAATGTGGGGCGTGTCCAGACCCCCACCCTTGCCATGCTGGTGGACCGGGACAGCAAAATCACAATGTTCCGCAAAGAGAAGTACCATCATGTGCGCCTGACCCTGGGCGGGGCCGAGGCGGTATCGGAGAAGATCGCCGCCCCGGAGGAAGCGGAGGCCCTGCGGGCGGTCTGTGCCGGTGCGGAGGCGGTTTGCGCTTCCGTCACCCGTGAACAGAAGAAAGAGGCGCCGCCCAGGCTCTACGACCTGACCACCCTCCAGCGGGAGGCCAACCGCATCTTCGGCTACACGGCGAAACAGACGCTGGACTACGCACAATCCCTCTATGAGAAAAAGCTGCTGACCTATCCCCGGACGGACAGCCGGTATCTGACGGTTGACATGGCGGAGACCGCTTCGGTGGTCCTCCACCTGGCGGCCAAGGTACCGCCCTTTGACGGGTGCGGGGAGTTCTTCCCGGATGTGTCCTTGCTGGTAAATGACAAGAAGGTGTCCGACCACCACGCCATCATCCCCACGCTGGAGCTGGAGAAGGCGGACCTGTCCGAACTGACTGTGGGAGAACGGAACACCTTGCTGCTGGTGTGCCGGGAGCTGTTGTGTGCGGCGGCGGAACCCTATATGTATGAAGCGGTCACGGCCACTTTTGACTGTGGTGGACACACCTTCATCGCCAAGGGGCGGCGCATCCTCTCCGAGGGCTGGCGTGAGATCGACCACATTTTCCGCGCTTCCCTGAAGGAGCAGCCGGAGGGCGAGGCGGAACCCGCCGCTCTGCCGGACTTCACCGAGGGTCAACTTTTTGACCAGGTGGAGGCCGCTGTCACCGAACACTTCACCGCCCCGCCCAAGGCGTACACGGAGGACACCCTCCTGGCGGCGATGGAGACCGCCGGGAAAGAGGAGATGCCGGAGGACGCCGAGCGCAAGGGCCTGGGCACCCCGGCCACCAGGGCGGCGATCCTGGAGAAGCTGGTGGCGGCCGGGTTTGTGGAGCGCAAAGGGAAAAGTCTCATCCCTACCAAGGCGGGGATCAACCTGGTCACCGTCCTGCCGGATACTTTGACCTCTCCCATGCTCACGGCGGAGTGGGAGCAGAAGCTGACCGCCATCGCCAGGGGCGAGGGCGACCCCGCCGCCTTCCTGGCGGGGATCTCTGACATGGCGCGGGAGCTGGTGAAAACCTATTCCCATATCTCCGAGGAGGGGCAGAAGTTGTTTGCCCCGGAGCGGGAGGCCGTGGGCCTCTGCCCCCGTTGCGGCAAGCCGGTCTATGAAGGCAGGAAGAATTTTTACTGCTCCGACCGCTCCTGCCGTTTTGTCCTTTGGAAGGACGACCGCTTCTGGACCTCCCGCAAAAAGGAGCTGACCCGCAAGATGGCCGGCGACCTTTTGAAGAAGGGCCGCACTTCCGTCAAGGGGATGTGGTCCGAAAAGAAGGGCGCCGCCTATGACGCGGTGGTGGTGCTGGACGATACCGGCGAGAAGTATGTCCGTTTCAAGCTGGAGTTCCCCAAGCGGAAGGAGGGCGTGAATGGCAAAAAGTAAATCTGATATTTCTCTGAACGATCTGAAAGCGATGCTCCCCCATGAGGGGAGCCCCGCGGAGCAGGTGGCGGCGCTTCGGGCGCTGTCCACCCTTTCCCCGGAGGACCGGGACCTCCTGGCCGCTGTCCAGGAGTCCCCCTTCCGGCTGACCACTCTGGAACAGTTCCGGGAATTTCCCGCCAATACCGAGTATTTCATCCTGGAGGCCAACATCAGCAAGGTGGAGGATGTGGGCTGGCGCTACTTGGCGCAGCATCTGGACACCCTTTTGCCCCCGGAACTGCTGGATGCCATTGACCCGGTTCCCTTCGGCAAATACGCCGTGCAGGAGGAACAGGGCTGCTTCACCAGCCGGGGATATTTAACGCTGTCTGGGGATGAGTGGCAGCACGACCGCCCCCAGGCGAAGCAGGCGGACCGCAAGCCCTCCATCAAGGAGCGGCTGGAACAGAGCAAACAGGAGTGCAGGAACAAAAATAAGGCCCAGGCGCCCCACAAGGGGAAGTCTGAGCCGGAGCTGTAAGGAGGTGCGTATATGCCCCATTATGAATATGACAAAGATTATCCCTTTGCCGCCTTCATCACCAACCTGGGCAAGTACAACGAGGGCGACCTGGTGGGCGAATGGGTGAAGTTCCCCACCACGCCGGAGGAGATGCAGAAGGTGTTTGAGCGGATCGGCATTGGGCAGAAGGACGACTTCGGCCAGCCCTACGAGGAGTGGTTCATCACTGACTATGACTGCTATGTGGACGGCCTCTATGACAAGCTGGGCGAGTATGAGAGCCTGGACGAGCTCAACTATCTGGCCTCCAAACTGGACGAGATGAGCCAGGGCGAGTATGAGCAGTTCCAGGCGGCTATGGAGATCGGCGACCATTCGGGCAGCTTGCAGGAGATCATCAACCTGACCGAGAACCTGGACTGCTATGACATTTATCCCGACATCCACGACCACGACGACCTGGGCCGGTATTACGTCGAGGAGCTGGACGCCATGCAGGTGCCGGAGCACCTGCGGAACTACATCGACTATGAGGCTTACGGCCGGGACATTGCCCTGGAGGAGGGCGGCGAGTTCACCGACCTGGGGTATGTGCGGGATACCGGGAGCAGTTTCCATGAGTATTACGACGGGGAGCATGGCAGTATCCCGGAGGAATACCGGGTGATGACCTTCCAGGACGCAAAGGAGCTGACCGAGGAGGAAAAATCCGAGTGGGCGATGGACATCGCCTACGATATGGACGAGTTCTTCCGCCAGCACGACCCGCAGTACGCCGCTGAGCACCCGGAGGAGCACGCGGCCAAGGAGGAGATCTACGAAAACCTGATGGCCGGCCGCATTTCCGCCCTGGATGAGAAGCTGGCCGCCCTGGGGCAGACCCAGGAGGACTACCTGCCTTCGGAAATCGAGAAATTTAAGGATGCCACCGGGTATGAGGAATTTCTTGACTTTGATCCGGCGGTGATCCGGGAGGCCATCCAGAACCCGGACAAGTCCCATGTGGACGAGATGCTGGCCTTTGCGGAGCAGGCGGGCCGGGAGTATGAGGCGGAGCTGTCCGGGCAGGCCCCGGCGCCCTCCCCGGATGACCGGGAGACCGGCGAAACGGTACGGACCCCCAGGGGTACCTTTTATGTGACGGATATGAGCCGGGAGCAGATGGAGGCGGCCGGGTACGACTTCCACCATCAGTCTGACGATGGGAAGTACCTCATCATGGGCAACGGTTCCCGTTCCTTCGCTATCCGAAACGAGGAGGCCCAGGAGCACGCCGCCCCGGAGAAAATGACCGTCCTGGTGGTGGAGCCCATGAAGGAACCCTATGTGAAGGAGATCGACTCCGGCCTCCATTCGTTGCAGGCAGAGGTGGGCGGCGATATTGCCACCGCTTATCCCTTCTCTGATCCGGTGGGGCTGGTCTGCAACGATGAGGGCAAGCTCATCGGCCTGGAGCTGAACCGGGGGCTGCGGGATGAGCATGGGGAGATTTACGATATTATGGCCGGCACCTTCCTGGTGGTGGGGCTGAGTGAGGACAGCTTCACCTCCCTGACCCCGGAGCAGGTGCAGAAGTACGCGGAACACTTCAAGCAGCCGGAGCAGTTCATCAGTCTGAACGGGCAGATCATCGCCCTGCCGGTGGAGCCAGAGAACCCTCTGCGCACCGCCGAGATGACTCTGGAGGACGATTACGGGATGATCGACGGGGTGCTGAACAACGGCCGCAGGGGTGAGGAACTGGAGAAGGCCCAGGGTGAGGTGCGCAGGACCACGCCGGAGAAAAAGCCCTCCATCCGGGAGCGGCTGGCGGAGGCCAAACGGGAGTGCGGCGAGCGCAAGCCCCCGGACAAGGTTCAGCAGAAGAAGCCCCCGGAGCATGACCTATGAGCCGGAGCAAAAAGTGGCGGCTGGAATGGTCCTTCTTCCTGGGGGAGAACGGCCGCCGCAGGTACAACAAGATCTGCAAGGGCTGTGTCCATCCCTGCAAGCAGAGTTTCCGGGCAGTCCTTATCGCCTGTCCCCATTACCAGTCCGCACGCTCGAAAAAGTGTGCAGATAGGGGTTGAAAATGGGCTGAAAAATCGTCTGTGGCGGCTTTTCCGGGAGCCGCCCTTTGATTTTCCCATGCGGGCCTTTCCCTCCGATTTAGGGGTGCAGAGAGGCGGTTTTGAACACTTTTCCATAACAGAGCGGGAGCGCCGCCTTCGGTTTGGGCCGAGGGTGACGCTCCCGCTTCTTTTTTTGTTCTCTTTTTTCTCTTTCAATCAGGATCGGACAGGATAGGAAAGATATTCGCCGTAGTAGGCGCTGTGGGAATGTGTGTAAACGGCCATGTCTGCGGAGCTGTGGGAAACGATGTTTGCGGGTTGTGGGAAAGCCGGCGGCTTTTCCATCGGGCCGTGAATATCTGTTTTCCATCGGCGGAGCGGCCGTTTTCCATATTTCCATAGTGCTATTATCCCACGATCAGGCGGTAGATGGTGAGGGGCACATACCAAGCAGCCACCAGCAGGCGCCACACCAGGACGAAGCCCCCGATGAGGCCGCCGATCACGAAGTTCAGCACGAACAGTGCGGCGCCGCCGCCCAGGGAGCCCCCGCCCGGCACGATCCAGACGCACATCCGATGGATGCCGAAGGGCAGGCCGCAGAGTATCCAGAGCCAGAGAAGATCCAGCTCCCCATCCCTCATGCAGGCAGATTTGAAAATACAGTACAGCAGCCCGGCGATGGCGACGGGCAAAACTGCCTTCTTGAAAAATTCCTTAACGGCCTCGGTTCTCGTCATTGGCGGCACCTCCATTCCTGCCTCCCATTATACAGATAAAATCAGACCGCGCCCAGGGGCCTTTGAAAAGTCCGGCAAAGCGCACAATCCTACCTATTCCAGTTCGTGATTCCGCTGCCTCTGCGGTTCGGCTTCCCTTGGCTTTTCCAGCAGGGCCTCCACATTCTGGCGGAGGGTGTCGTACTCCCGCTCCTCCCGCTGGGCCTTCCGATATTCCGATTGCAGGGCGGTCCGCCTGGCGGTGAGTTCGTCCATCTCGGCCCGGAGCCGCTTGGTGGCGGGCAGGGGTACGGCGTCCAGACGTTTCAGCTCCCTTGCCGCCGCCTCAAACAGGATGATCTCCCCCTCATGCCCCCGGAGGAACTTCTCCTTGTCCCTGGACTGGCGGTATTCCTCATACAGAGGCCGGAGCTGGCGGTAGGTGGCGGCGTGCTTCATGGTGAGGGTCAGCCGCGCCATTTTCTTCTCTGTCGCTCGGAGATCCGCCTTCACCCTGGCGGTGGCGGCCGCCGCCCCGTCGCACCGCTCGGACAGGTCCTCCAAACTTCCGATGCCATGCTCCGTCAGGAAGTTCAGTGTTTCCGCGGCTCGCTTCAAGTTCTCAATGGTCGCCCAATGCTTGTAGCCGGCGCTCTGCTGGGCTTTGAGATTGTTCTGGATGTCGATGAGCAGGCTGGGCTTTCCGGTGCGCTGTTTCGGCTGGCGGGAGGGGCTGGGCATTCCGGCAATCCGGGCAGTCAGGGCCTCCTCGGCATAATTAGCGCCCAGGGTTTTCAGTCGTGTGAACCGCTCCTGTCCCGGAGCCCTGGCGGAGATGTACTTGCCCCGTTTCAGTTCGTACCCTTCCCTCTGGAGGCGGCGGAGCAGATCCTCCAGGTCGGCGCAGCCGGGCAGGAGCCGGTCAATAGCGGAACGGAGCTTTGCCTTGTAGCTGGTGCCGTTCTGTTCCGCTTGGTGCTCGATGTAGCTCTTGCCCTTGTCCCGGCCGGGGACGATGACGGACAGGCCATGCTCCTTGCAGATACGGTCGCTGGTGCGGCGGATCTCGTGGTAGCTTCGCTTGTTGGAGTGATAGTGCTTGTGGTCGGTGAAGCTGACCGCGTTGAAAATCAGGTGATTATGGACATGATCCCTGTCTATGTGGGTGGTGAGGACGAATTCATACTTGCCGCCCAGGACCTCCCGCGCCAGCTCCATGCCGATCCGGTGGGCCTCCTCCGGCGTAACCTCCCCAGGTTCAAACGCCTGGATGAGATGCCGGCCCAGGTTCGTACCCTTGTCGATGGCATGGCGGCGGGTCCATGCAAATTCGATGTCGGCGGTTTCCGCGGTGCAGCCGAAGGAGGACACCAGCAGCTTCCCATCCGTCTTGTCTGGATTGCAGATATAGTCGATGGCCGCTTTCAGCGTTGACTTAATAGGATGCGTCTTTGTAACTGCCATATCTGCTCCAATCTCTCCCGGATTTCCTCCATATCGGCCTGATAAGCAGGGCCGCCGGCGTTCACCCTCTTGGCGATCTGGTTGATGTTCCGGCCGATGGAGCCCAGGGCCTTTGTCATCTCCTTGATGTCGGTGGTGTCCACCTGGATGATATACCCGTCAATCGCCATCTTGCGGAGATAGGCGCCGATCCGCTTTGTCTGGAGCTGGGCCATCTTCTGTTCAATTAAGGCCCTCTCCTCCGCTGTTACCGGGCAGCGCAGGACGATGGGCCGTTTGCGGTTTGCCATAGTGTGTGCCTCCGTTTCCTCATAAGGGTCTGGGACTATCCCAGCAAGCAATTTTTGTGTTTAGGGGCAAGGGGTTCCCTAAACCGAAAATTCGCAAGTGTGGCTACACTTGCTGTGCTTGCTACCGTAACCCTTCCCGTACCTTAGTAATACGGAAACGGCAACTTTGGCAACCGCCAGAGCAAGAAAAAACGCCATAAATCTATCGTTTATAGCGTCTGACAGTTCCTATGCAGTTGTACGAAAAATACTACTTTTCCCCATCCTCACGCGCATCCAGAATGGCCTGCGCCGTGGCGATGAGGATTTGTATCTCCCTGTCGCTCATTTCACCCACCAGAGCATCAAGCTGGCGGGACGCGGTGGACTTTCCGCCTTCGGCTTCCCCAAAAAGGATCTGATCCACCGAAACATGATAGCGGGACATGAGCTCCAAAAAGATTTGGACGCTCGGATGCTGCCCTTTATTTTCAATATTAGCCAGATACCGAGGAGAGAGGAACATTTCATTCCCCACCTTGTTGCGGGACTCCTTGCGCTCGGTTCTCGCTTTTTTTACCGCAGCCCCATAAGGGCGCAGGTCAATCTTTTCTACCGGCCTCTTTGCCATATTCATTCACCCAATTACATTCTACTGTTCACCTTTCTTTCTGAATATGTCTATACAGTTCCCCTATATAGCCAATATAATTCATATTCCGGCCATTGCTATTATACGGCTTTCCGTATATAATTAGAGTAATCAGTTTTCGGAAAGGACGGATGGGGATGGAGTATATGTCTTGCCCCGAAGCAGCAAAGAAATGGGGTATATCCGAAAGACGCGTACAGAAACTCTGCGAGGATGACCGGATACCTGGTATTTCTAAAATCGGATATATGTGGTTAATTCCGAAAAACACTCTCAAACCAATAGATGGAAGGACAAAGCAAGGGAGGGCCTTGAAACATGAATAGTGTTTTGATTATAGATGATGACAAGGAACTTTGTGCCTTGATGAAAAAATGCGTGGAACAGGAAAATTTGTCTGCGGTGGTAGCGCATGGCGGTTTAGAGGGCTTGCGGCTGCTGGAAGAAAATAAAGACGCCTGTTCCCTGATTATTCTGGATGTGATGATGCCGGATATGGACGGCTTTCAGGTATTGCAGAAAATACGGGAGAAAAATAATGTGCCGGTGCTGATGCTGACCGCCAAAAGCGACGAGGAAGATAAAGTTTCCGGCCTGCGGCTGGGGGCGGACGATTACCTGACAAAACCTTTCAGCATTAACGAACTGATGGCCCGCGTCAATTCCCTAATCCGGCGCTACACCACCCTAAATCCCGTGACCGGGAACGAGGCCGCCACCATGCTTCTGAAAGATATGGTGATTGATAAAGTCAATCGAACAGTGACTGTCCAAAATATCCCGGTAGAGCTGACCGGCAAGGAATTTGATTTACTTCTGGTTTTGGCGTCCAATAAGGGACGGGTATTTACAAAAAAGCAACTTTACACGCAGGTATGGACGGAAGAATACGACTTTGACGATAACAATATCATGGCCTTTATCAGTAAACTACGGAAGAAGATTGAGCCAAATCCAGAACAGCCGTTTTATATCCAAACCGTCCGGGGTGTGGGGTATCGGTTCAACAAGGAGGCATGAGCATGGAGTTAAATCTTTATCTGCTGCTAGCCCTATTGATTGCCCTGCTGGTGATCGGCTACCTTTTGGCAAAACTTCACCGCGTCCGGGGTCAGCTTTCCCTTATCAAAGACGCTCTGGCAGATATAAAGAACGGGAACTTGAACCGCCGTGTACTGGCGCGGGAAAGCGATCTGACGAAACAAATCTGCTATGACATCAACGAGATTGCTATGAGCAGCCAATCCCGACTGATACAGCAGAAGCAATCCGAGCAGGCTTATAAACGGCTTATGACAAGCCTTTCCCATGATGTGAAAACGCCGCTTGCCTCTCTGGTGGGCTATTTGGAAGCCGTGGAAAGCAAGATGGTGACAGGGGCCGAGCAGGAAGAATATATCCGGGTGGCTATGGAAAAAGCCCACCACCTGAAAGACTTTGTGACCGCCCTGTTTGAATGGGTGAAGCTGGATGCCGGGGAGCAGATTTTTCATTTTGAAGTCTGCGACCTGAACGAGCTTTCCCGCGACATCATGGCTGACTGGGTGCCGCTGCTGGAAAGCCACGATCTCACCTATGAAATTGAGATACCCGAAACAGAATACATGACGAGGGTTGACCCTACCGCATACACCCGTATTCTCAATAACCTGTTGCAAAATACCCTGACGCACAGCGGCGCAAGACAAGTGACCCTGACCGTGACCGAAACGGAGCAGCAGGCAAAAATCATAGTGGCTGATAACGGGAAAGGGATTTCCGCCGCTGATCTCCCCCATATCTTTGAGCGGATGTATCAATGCGACCACTCCCGATCTGCCAAAGGGAACGGGCTGGGCCTCTCCATTGCTAAGGAACTGGTAAGCGTCCATAAAGGAACCATCACGGCAGACAGTATCCTTGAAGCTGGAACAACATTTACCATCATACTTCCGAAAGCTCTGTGATTTCGCAGAGCTTTTTTTGAAAAAATTTTTTCTCGGCAAGGTTATGGCAAGGTTTGCTCTTTATAATGGGAACCATGAAAGGAGGAAACCGCATGACGATCATTGCAACTGAAATCCAGAAATGGAAGCGAAATAAGATTGTCTGGTGTATTCTGGCTCTGACGCTGCTGTTTGGAGCATTTGCGATTGAGCGGGCTTGCAGCATTGCAAGGAGCAGCCCCTACATGGATAGCTTTGGCGACCTTTACACACTGGCGTTTAAGAACCTGTCCAGCCTGTTCCTGCCGATTGTGCTGGGAATGTTCGCCACAACCTTGTTTTTTGACGAACACAAGAACGACACGCTGAAAGAACTGCTTATTATCCCGATCTCGAAAGCGCAGCTATACTTTTCAAAAGTTGCCGTGGTGATCCTGATGTCTATGGGCCTGTGCCTGATTACATTCCTTATGTGTGCTGTCGGCGGTCTGATTGCTGGGGGCTTTCCCGATCTGAACACTCAAACACTTTTGGATGCCGGCCTTTTGTATCTGGCGGGCGGGCTTCTGGTTCCCATAGCCATGCTTCCGATTGTATTTCTTGCCACACTGTCAAAAGGATATATCCTGCCTATTGGTGCAACGCTGCTGTATCTGGTTCCCGTAGTCATTGCCCCGGCCTATCTTACGGGAATACACCCGCTGGCAAGCGTGATGGGAATTTATCCCCATATTTCCGAAGCGGCCGCCGCTATGGTAGAAAGCCTGATGCAAGGCGTTTTGCCTAACACTTCGCCGTTTATTTGTGCCGGTTCGCTGCTCCTGATCGGTGCCGCGTTTGCCGCCGCATCCGTCGTGGCTCTAAAAAAGCAATCTTACTGAAAGGAAAGACCTATGAAACGATTGATTAGTTTATTCCTCTGTGTTCTGTTCACTTTTTCACTTTGCGCCTGCCAGCAGGCCGCCCCATCTTCCAGCGAGGCCCCCGACCAGCAGGCCATTACAGAGGAAGCAACCGAATACTTTAACCAGATGATGGATGGAGATTTTGAAACTTTCTTCAATGCGCTGCCGCAGGGCGTACAGGACAACACTTCTGCGGAGGCGATACAGGAAACATGGGAGGAAGAAGCCGATAAGCTGGGCGGACTGCCGGAGGACGCTTCCCCGGAGGTGTCCTGTTATGTGCCGGAACACTCCGACCAAATCCGTGTTGAATTTGTCATTCCCTGTGAAAAGGGCGATTTCAAAGTGTTCATCAACTATTCCCCGGATGGCAGTCTTTACAACTATGTCATTTGGAAAAATGAAGCAGAATAAGAAAGAGAGGCATCTTTATGAGTGACTTTGTGATTGAAACCAAAAAGCTGACGAAGATTTACGGCGAGCAAACCGCCGTCAGCTCTGTGGATATTCATGTGAAGCCGGGCCGGATTTACGGGCTTTTGGGCCGAAATGGAGCCGGTAAGACCACCATTATGAAAATGATTTTGGGCCTTACGCCAATCACTTCCGGCGAAGTAGATGTGTTCGGCCAGAACATCAAAGGCCATGAGAAACGCATTTATCCCCGTATTGGGGCTATCATCGAAACTCCCGGCTTTTACCCGAACCTGACCGGCACAGAAAACCTTGAAATCTTTGCGAAGCTGCGCGGGACGCCCCGGCCCAACGCCGTCAAGAACGCACTGGAAGTCGTGGGGCTTCCTTACCGGGACAAAAAGCTGTTCAGCAAGTATTCTCTCGGCATGAAACAACGCCTCGGCATTGCCAACGCCATTCTGCATGACCCAGAGCTTTTGATTTTGGATGAACCGACCAACGGGCTTGACCCCATCGGCATTGCCGAAGTGCGAAATTTTATCAAGGATTTAAGCGTGGATCGCGGCAAAACCATTCTGATTTCCAGCCACATTCTTTCCGAAATCGCGCTTTTGGCGGATGATATTGGAATTATCGACCATGGCGTACTGCTGGAAGAAAGCAGCATGGAGGATTTGGAAAAGAAAAATCGGAAATACATCCAGCTTCAGGTGTCGGATGTCCCCAAAGCCTCACTGATTTTGGAACGGCAGTTCCATGTAACGGATTATGCGGTGCAGGACGAACATAGCCTGCGGCTATATGACACCGCACTGGATATGGCAGCAATCAACAAGGCCCTTGTGGTGCAGGATGTGGCTGTAATCAGCTCCCAAATCTGCAATGATACCCTTGAGGACTATTTCAAGCAGATTACGGGGGGAGAGGGCATTGCTTAAACTGATACAGGTTGAATTTCTAAAGCTGCGCCGGAGAAAGTTTATCTGGCTCATGCTGCTGGCAGCTCTGTTTATGCCGCTGGCCGCCGTGTTCTACTTCGCAAGTGTTAAGGGAACCGGCGTGGAACCCATCGAGTTTTACAAGTGGACGGCGTTCAGCTATACCCCGTGGATCATCCTGCCGGTGGTGCTGGGGATGCTGTGTACCATGCTGATGTATAACGAAAACCAATATGATATGCTCAAACAGCTCTGGATTGTGCCGGTCAATAAGATGGCGTACTTTTTCAGCAAATTTGCTGTGGTGCTGGTGTACTCGGTCTGCTTCATGCTGATTACCGCAGCCGCGTCCATCCTTACCGGCGTCCTGCCCGGCTATATTGCCTTTGACAGCGGGAGCGTCCTTTATCTTCTGCGGAAGTGTATGGAAATCTCTCTGCTGACCGCCTTTGCGGTACTGCCAATACTGGCGGCTGCCGCAGCACAAAAGGGGTATATTCTTCCCGTCTGCTTGACACTGGTTTATACATTCCTCGGCTTTATCCTCTTAATGGTGAATATGTACCTGCATCCGCTGTCCAGCATGACCGCCATTGTTATGCGGGATATTCCGGGCGTCGTGATTACCCAGCCACTCAACATTCCGGGGGCGTTCCTCTGCATAGGCGTGTGGGGCGTTGCTTCTGTCCTGCTGGCTGGGGCTGCTTTGAAAAAGAGAAAGTGAGGTGCATTTGAAATGGAGCTTTTACTTTGGGCGGAGCGCCGGAAACTCCGCCGTTCTAAAATCTTGTGGATCGCCGGTTTTGCAACGGTCATGGTGGCGTTGATTGTCTTTGCACAGGGTCAGTTCACGTTCTATGAAAGCCGCTATATTGACGGTGCCGGATGGTTTATGACAGCGGCCCAATCCCTTGCCACCTTTTATGTGCTGCCTGCGGTCATTGCCCTGCTGGGAAGCTATATGATCTGCCGGGAGGAACAGGAGGACACCCTGAAATCCCTGCGGCTCATTCCCGTGGATGAAGTGAAGCTGACGCTCTCCAAAATGGTGCTTGCTCTGGTGTTCAGCGTCTTAATCTATCTCCTGCTTTTTGCGATTACCTTTCTCGTTGAGGCCGTTTTGCACTTTGAAGCTCTTTCCATTGGCCTTGTTTTGGGAAACCTGAAAACATATCTTCTGGACGGGATCGGCGTGTTCTTTGCCATTTCTCCGATTATCGCTTTGGTGGCCCGGATGAAAAAAGGTTACTGGCTGGCGCTGGTATTTGCTGAAATTTATTCGTTTGCTGGACTGTTCGCAAGTATGTCCGGCCAGCTAAAGACGGTATATCCCATGACAGCCGTTTTCAATATCTCTGGCTATTACGATGCAAGCATGGTTCAGGTTTTCATTGGTATCATCGTTCTGCTGGCCTGTGTTGTTCTGACACTGTTCATTCTGAAAGGGCTGAACAGGAAAGCAAAATAGTTTTAATTATCTGCCGGACGACGGCAAAAGAAAAAAGCCGTCGTGCAGCAGGCAATCGCCATGCCCTAAACATATCTACGGCGGCTTTGACAAAATCAAGGCCGCCGTTCCTTATGCCCAAAGAGTGACGACCCTGTTTCAATGGTGACGGCGGCCCAGGGAGGGATCCGCCGTGAAGCAAAGACTGCTTCGACATAATTCGGCAGGAATTTACCTGTCAAAAAAAGCCCATCCAATATCGGGAACCATCTCGCCTATGAATATGAACTGTATGATTACATAATTGCTTTTGCTACTTCTATTGCGCCCATCCGCATCCTGCGGATGGGCGCTTTTTTCTGTTTATGCGAGCCTCCACCATACGGCGGAGCCTTTCATAAAAATTTTCTTCCCTTCGCGGTTGCCAAAATCGCAAACCTTGCATTACTGAGGCGAAAGGGAGGAGATCACCACCCCGCACCCGTGCGGCGCGAAGGGAGGTGAGAAAATGAAAGACTCCTATGAGCAGCGTATTCAAAATCAGTTTGGCGCTTTCTGTGTCAGGGTTTTGAAGAATGAGGCCCGGTACATCCAGCGCGAGCTTGCCAGTCTCCAATCCCAGGAAAAATCCTTTGGAGAGCTGACCGCCTCTGAGCTGGAACAGACCGCCGTGTGGGACAAGCACTTTATGGGCGAGCATGTCTTTGAAGTGCTGGGACTTCCGGTAGTCGTGGCCGGCGATCTTCTGGCTGACGCCTTGGCGCAGCTGCCGGAGGGCAAGCGGGATGTGATCCTGCTGTCCTACTTCCTGGGCATGACGGACCGTGAGATCAGCGAGAAGCTGAACATCGTCCATCAGACCGTATCCAAGCGGCGGCTCGTTACACTGAAAGAATTGCGCGAGTATCTGATGAAGGAGGGATTTGAATGGCCGGACAAGTGAAGCCGATCCCGGTGCCGGTGATCCTGGCTGCCGTGAACGGCGACGAGAACGCCCTTGCCGCCGTGGTCGCTCACTATCAGAAGTACATCCGGGCTCTTGCCACCAGACCTGTGAAGGACGAGTATGGGAACGAGTACCTGTATGTGGATGAAGATATGCGGCTCAGGCTGGAAACGAAGCTGATCCATAGCATCGTAACAGGTTTCAAGGTACTGCCGGTCTAAAATCGTCCGGGGCAAGTTTCACGGCTCCCTTTCCTTGCCCCAGCGATCCGACAGCCAAGACGAAAGTTCCTTGACAAAGAAAGCCCGGCGGGAGGCCTCCGGCGCAGCATAAGGCAGACGGATACGATCTGTCTGCGTGGAGCCGGTCGGCCGGTGCGCCATGACCCTGTTGCAAGTCCGCAGGACGGGACCCCTACCAAACAGGTGAGCGACAAAACTGGGCCGTAAAACAGGTGTGGCAGCTTGTGGGCGATGATATGCAGGCAGGATAATGAGACTCGCGCATTGGACGCCCGCAAAGCATCGTGCGCCGCACCCATCAGCATGGGCCGGGGTGAAATTCCCGTGGAGCTGTGCCAGCAGCCGTCCGTTTTCTGCCTCTTTCGTATTGATCTTTCTTGCGAAAGGGGGTCATTCTATGCAAGAAAAAACTGCTGCCGGCAAGACCGGCACATCCAATAAATCATTAGATGAAAAGACGACCTATCGCTTCGGCAATAGGTCGTTTGTCGTTGAACCTGTTTTTCGGCAAGATGGCCCGGATACCCTGGGCAGCATCCTTCTGCGGCTGATGAAGTCCGAGAGCGAAGCAAAGTAAATCTCCCGGACCCGGCTGACAGGGACGGCGGACGGCGGTATAATGAACATAGACAAGTTATATTTGCTATTCGGCTGTCCCGGAGGAAGGAGGACTGAATGAGACAGTCGAACAACCGCAAATCCCGTGATGTGACCGCGTTCCTCTATGAGCGGCTTTCCCGCGATGACAACCTGGAGGGCGAGAGTTACAGCATCGGCAACCAAAAGAAATTGCTGACCAAGGTGGCGAAGGAAAAAGGATACACCAATCTGGTCCACTTCCTGGACGACGGCATCTCCGGCGTCACGATGGACCGCCCCGGTTTCAACGACATGATGGAGCAGCTTGCCGCCGGCAAGGCCGCCGCCGTGTTTGTGAAGGATCTGTCCCGGCTGGGTCGCAACTACATTGAGGTGGGGCGGCTGACCGAAGAGTTTTTCCCGGAGCACGACATCCGCCTGGTGGCGGTCTCGGACAACATCGACACCGCCGAGGGCGAGAACGAACTGGCACCCATCCGCAACCTGTTCAATGAGTGGTACGCCCGCGACATCAGCAAGAAGCGCCGGATCAGCAACAAGATCAAGGGCAACGCCGGCGAACCGATGGGGCCGCCGCCCTATGGCTACAAGAAAGACCCCGACGATCCCAAACAGTGGATCGTGGATGAGGAGGCCGCCCAGGTGGTCCGCCGCGTATTCCGAATGACTTTGGATGGCTATGGAACGGAGCAGATCGCCACAATATTCTCCGAGGAGAAAATCCTTACCCCCATCGCCTATTGGCGTGAAAAGGGCGTCAATCGTCCTGGGAAAAGCAAACTCCGTGGGCCGTATATGTGGAACAGCTCCACTATCACTCATATTCTCTCTTTACAGGAGTATTGTGGTGATATTCTTAACTTCAAGACCTACTCCAAGTCATACAAGAACAAAAAGCGGCTTGCCAATGACCGGGAAAACTGGGTCATCTTCCAGGACGTCCACGAACCCATCATTGAGCGGGCGGTCTTTGAACAGGTCCAACAGAAGCGGGGCAAGATCCGCAAGCGCCGTACCCACGAAGGGGAGCGCAATATGTTCTCCGGCCTTCTGGTCTGCGCTGATTGCGGGCACAACCTGCACTTTCATTTCAATCAGGGCAACCCCGACATCAAGTATTTTAACTGCTCCAACTACAAAGGCAACCGTGGGACCTGTACTTCCACCCATTATGTCCGTGTGGACTTCCTGGAGCAGGTGGTGTTAGGCGAGATCCGGCGGCTGACTAAGTTTGCCAGCCAGTTTGAGGATGAGTTTGTGAAGGCTGTGATCGGCCATTCCCAGCAGGCGGAGGCCACCGACCGAAAGCTGAAGGAGAAGGAGCTGAAAGCCCTGCAAGCCCGCGATGAGGAACTGGATGGCCTGTTCGAGCGGATCTATGAGGACAATGTTTCCGGCAAACTCTCCGATGACCGTTTCGCCAGAATGTCGAGGCGGTATGAGGAGGAGCAGAAGGAATTGGCGGAAAAGATCAAGGCGCTCCGCGCCGAGATCGACAAGCAGAACAGCCAGTCCATGACCACGGATATGTTCATCTCCCTGGTCCGCAAATACACCCGCGCCCGCAAGCTGACGCCCCGGATGCTGAACGAACTTATCGAGAAAATCGAAGTGTTCAACGCGGAGAAGGTGGACGGAGTGTGGGAGCAACGGCTCCGTATCCACTACAACTGCGTGGGCGCCATCGAGATCGCCGACCTCATCCCGCTGCCCGCCCCGGAGGTGTCCGTAAACACAAGAAAGGGCGTAGTCGTCAACTACGCCCCATCCACCATCGCCGGATGAAAACAATAAAAAAAGACGAGTGTTCTTACAGCGTTTCAAATGCTATAAGAACACTCGCCATGGTGCCGGTGGTGGGACTCGAACCCACACGATGTCGCCATCGGCGGATTTTGAATCCGCTACGTCTACCATTCCATCACACCGGCATATGACAGGATTATATATCATTTCGCAGGGAATTTCAAGCCCTAAATCTCCGCATTGCCCCACATTAAATCCCTACGCCGCCGGAGCCTTTTATTCCGGCAGCGCGGGAATTGCCCGCTAGGGAGCGGCGGTAGGGGAGGGCTCCGGCGTGGCAACGGGGACGAACATCATGTTCATATCCGTAGGCCCCTCAATGCCCGGCACCTCCGCATTGAAGCTGTACTGCCACAGCTCACACTGGTAATAGAAATCCGGGAAAGTCCCCGGCAGGGCGATCCAGAAGCTGTAATCCGTCAGCTGGCTCAGATCAAAACCATAGTAGCCCAGATGGCGGTTGAAGTAAATGCAGGCGTCATAACCGGCCTCTTGGATCCGCTGACAGAAGGCCAGGGCGCACTGGGTCAGCACGGCCTCATCCATATCGTCCGTGCGGGCGGCCACGCCATCCATCTTCTCCCAGTCATAGACTACCGGCATGCTGATGTCATAGCCTTCCAGACGCTCCAGAACAAACTCGGCTTCTTCAATGGCCTCTTCCACTGTAATGGCCTGGGAGAACATATACACCCCCAGCTTCAGCCCGCTGGCGGCAGCACCCTCCATATTGCTCTTATAGTAGGGATCTTCAAAAAGCCCCCCCTCGGTGTAGCCCCGGTAGCCCAGGCGGATCATGGCAAAGTCCACGCCGGCGGCGGCCACCTTGGCCCAGTCAATGCCCCACTGGTGCTCTGACACATCTACGCCGTAAAGCGTCTCATAGCCGCTGCCGGTATATTGGGGCTGGCCGTTGACCACCCGCATTTCTCCCCGCTGGATGGGATTTACGTCCACCCCTTCCAAAGGCGTCATCCATACCATGCCAAAGCCGTCATTGATATATACCTGGCCCTCATGGGGATCCGGTTCCGGCTGCTCCTCTTTCAAAAGCCACACCACCACAACCACCACTGCTGCCAGCAGCAGGATGGAGGCGATCAGCAGCGGGACTTTGCTTTTTTGACGTGTTCTCATAAACTTCTCCAAATTTCTGCACAGATGTACACATGGTATCATATCCTGCCCCAAAATGCAATCCTGCGGGAAAAAGGAAAAGTATTCAAAAAAACCCTGCCCCGTAAAAGGGGCAGGGCAGAGGCGATTGAAAGCAAATCAGAAGATGGCGACCACGGCACCGTTGTAATTGTCGGCAATGTAGGTCTTGACGGCGTCAGTCTGGAGAGCCTTCACCAGAGCCTGAATCTTGGCGCTGGACTCATCGCCGTTGCGGCAAGCGATGACGTTGGCATAGGTCTGGGCGGCGTCACCGGAGGCATCCTCAATGGCCAGGGCGTCGGCCACCTTCAGACCGGCCTGCAGGGCGTAGTTGCCATTGATGACGGCCACGGTGCCGGGGTTGCTGTTGGCCAGCTGAGCGGGAACGGTGTCGGCCTGGACAGCCTGCACATCAAAGCCCTTGGCATCAACGATGTCCAGGGTGGTGACACCCTTCTCGGCGGAGGCATCGGCGGGCAGCTCGATCAGGCCTTCCTGGGCCAGCAGCAGCAGGGCACGGGTCTCGTTGCTGTCGTCAGCGGGGATAAGAATGGTGGCGCCGGGGGCGATGTCGGCTACAGCGTCAACGCCGTTGCCGTAGAGACCGAAAGGCTCATAGTGAATCAGGGCGGCGGCCACCAGATCGGTGCCATTGGAGGCGTTGTAGCTGTGCAGGTAGGGGCTGTGCTGGAAATAGTTGGCGTCCAGGGTGCCCTCAGCCAGGGCCTGGTTGGGCAGCACATAGTCGTCATAGACCACGATCTCCAGCTCATAGCCGTCCTTGCTCAGGGCGTCCTTCACCTGCTCCAGAATCTCAGCGTGGGGGGTGGAGCTGGCGCCGACTTTGATGACCTTGTCATCAGACTTCTTGCCGCAGGCGGCGAAGCAGAAAACGGTGGCGATTGCGAGAACGATAGCGATGATCTTTTTCATTTTATTTACTCCTTTTCAAAATGGATAACAAAGTTAATGTTTGTAAGTTGGTCTGAATGATGGGCTTCAAAATCGGACAGAGCGTCACATTCGCAGCTTACAAAGGCCGGTGAAAATCATTTTCAATCCCTCACTTGATGCGTTTGTCGGTCTTGCGGGCAATGGTTGTGCCCACGATCTGGATGATTTGGACGATGGCCACGGTCAGCAGGACGCAGATCCAGGTGATATCATCGTTGCCGCGCTGATGGCCGTATATGATTGCCACCTGGCCCAGGCCGGTGCCGCCGATGGTGGCGGCCATGGCGGAGTAGCCAAGGATGGTGACCATGGAAATGACTGCGCCGTTAATCAGAGAGGGCTTTGCCTCCGGCAGCAGCACCTTGGTGATGATCTGCATATTGGTGCAGCCCATGGATTGGGCGGCCTCGATCACACCGGCCCCTACCTCCTTTATGGAGGATTCCACCATCCGGGCCACATAGGGGGAGGCACCGATCACCAGCATGACGATAACGGCCCCGTTGCCAAGGCTGGTGCCCAGAATAAAGCGGGCCACCGGCAGCATGGCCACCATCAGGATGATGAAAGGGATGGAGCGGAAGAAGTTGACGATGAAGCCCAAAACCCGGTTCACCCAGGGCATGGGGCGAATGCCGTTCACATCGGTGACGCTGAGGATCATACCCAGGGGCAGACCGAAGAGATAGGAGAAGGCCGTGGCGATCAGGGTCATGTAGATGGTCTCAATTATGCCCATCTGGATCAGGCCGTTTTCCCAAAGCTTATAGAACATTTCCGAGAACATCTTATTTTTCCTCCTTCCAGCCTACCTGGCTGCTGCTGAGCCAGGCGAGAATCTTGTCTGCCTGCCGCTCGTCGGTGGGCAGCTCAATAATCATATGGCCGTAAATCACGCCCTCATACTCCTTGGTGTCGGCAAAGAGAATGTTTACCGGGGCCTGGCAATCCAGCACCAGCTGGGAAATGATGGGGGCTCTGGAATAAAGACCGTCAAAGGTAAGCCGCACCCGGCGTCCGCCGGCGGTGTCCAGCGCGGCCCGATCCTGGGGGAGGATCAGATCCCTGGCAATGTCCGACTGGGGATTGGTGAACACCTCGCTGACCCGGCCTTCCTCGGCAATCCGGCTGTGATCGATAACCGCCACCCGGTCACAGATCTGGTCGATGACCTTCATTTCATGGGTGATGACGATAATGGTGACGCCCAGGGTCTGGTTGATGGTTCGCAGCAGCTCCAGAATGGAGCGGGTGGTGTTGGGATCCAGGGCGCTGGTGGCCTCGTCACACAGCAGATACTTAGGCCTGGTAGCCAGGGCCCGGGCAATGGCCACCCGCTGCTTCTGACCGCCGGAGAGCTGGGCAGGGAACTTATCGGCCTTGTCGGCCAGACCCACCAAATCCAGAAGCTCTCTGGCCCGCTGCTCCGCCTGCTTCTTCTTCACCCCGGAAATTTCCAGCGGGAAGCACACGTTTTTCAGCACGTTTCTCTGCTCCAGCAGATTGAAGCCTTGGAAGATCATGGAAATGCTCCTGCGCATTTTCAGCAGTTCCGCCTTGGAAATGGCGGTCATGTCCTGCCCGTCAATAATGACCTGGCCCGCGCTGGGCCGCTCCAGAAGGTTGATGCAGCGCACCAGCGTGCTTTTTCCGGCGCCGGAGAGGCCGATGATACCGAAGATCTCACCATCGTTTATGGTGAGGTCGATATCCCGCAGGGCTTCCACGGAACCGGAAGCGCTTGCAAAGGTTTTGGAGAGTTTCTTCAGCTCTATCATTTTCTCTGTCCTTTCGATTTTTATTGCCTGACGGGCAATGAAAAAAGGCTTGAGAAACTCACACTGTTTCCCAAGCCTGTAATAGCAGCTTTGTCCATTCTCAGATGGATACGAAACAAGGCGAGTCACATTTTTGCGCGCGCATCATCATGCACATGCGGAACATGTACATCATACCCATCATCATGCAGCTGTCAATGTGGCGGTTACGCATATGACCCGTCTCCTTTCTTTAAAGACTGACTGGATTATATTCCTTATGACCCGGCTTGTCAACAAAAAATTTAGCTTTTTAAAGAATTAAAACATAATCATCATTCTTGGATATTATGTAAATGAAATTAAGTTAACAAAGATATGTAAATTAAATTATGTAAATTAACTAACGAAATGGCGGGAAAAACCTTGACAGGGGAGAGGCACTGGGATAGACTGACAATATATGTTGTAAAGGGAGGATGGAGCGAAGCATGGAGAGAAGAATTGCGGAGCTGTTAAAAAGCTTTCACAGCCTGTTTGGCCAGGCGGAGCCGGTGATTTATTCGGCCCCGGGGCGCACGGAGATCGGCGGCAATCACACCGACCATCAGCATGGCCGTGTGCTGGCCGGGTCTGTGAATGTGGATATGCTGGCGGCTGCGGCGGAAAACGGCAGCCACCGGGTGAATGTCAAGTCCGAGGGCTATGAAATGTTCAGCATTGATCTGGATTGTCTGGAGCCGGTGGCCGGTGAGCAGGGGACGACGGCTGCCCTGGTTCGGGGCATTTGCAGTGAGATCGCCCGCCGGGGCTACCCGGTGCGGGGCTTTGATGCCTGCGTTACCTCCCAGGTGATGCAGGGCAGCGGCCTTTCTTCCTCCGCTGCCTTTGAGGTGCTGATGGGGGCCGTGGTGAACGGCCTGTTCTGCGGCGAGGCGTTGAGCGCCACAGACCTTGCCATCATTGGTCAGAAGGCGGAAAACCGGTTTTTCGGCAAGCCCTGCGGCCTGATGGATCAGATGGCTTCCGCCTGGGGCGGGATCATTGCCATTGATTTTGCCCATCCGGCGGCGCCGGTGGTGAAGCCGGTAGACTTTGACTTTGCCGCTGCGGGCCATAGCCTTTGCATGATCGACGTGGGGGCTGACCATGCAAACCTGACCCATGAATATGCGGCCATCCCGGAGGAACTGGGGAAGGTTTCCGGCTTCTTCGGTAAGACCGTCCTGCGGGACGTGCCGGAGACGGATTTCTTTGCCAACATTGCCGCTGTCCGTGCCGCGGCGGGGGATCGGGCGCTGCTGCGGGCGATCCATGTCTATCAGGAGAACCGGCGGGTGGAGCGGCTTTGCGATGCGCTGGAGCGGGGCGACTTCCCCGGCTTTCTGCAAGTGATCCGGGAGTCGGGACGTTCTTCCTGGACGTATCTGCAAAATGTGGTGGTTACCGGCAGCACAGCGGAGCAGTCTGCCGCCCTGGCCCTGGCCCTGTGCGACAGCATCCTGGGCGAGCGGGGCGCCTTCCGCGTCCATGGCGGCGGCTTCGGCGGGACGGTTCAGGCCTTCGTGCCGGATGATTTGCTGGGTGAATTCAAGACCAGGATGGAAGCGGTTTTTGGCGCCGGACACTGCCATGTGATGAAGATCCGCAGCCGGGGCTTCATGAAAGTGGAATACTGAGGAAGATAAACAGTAGGATTGAACGCAAAAAAGGGGCTGTAGCGAAACAGTCCCAAAAAAGAAGAGACCGAGACGGCTGAAAACAGTCGCCTCGGTTCCTTGTTTGTGGTAAAATGAAGGTGTGAAACAACATCTACCGCAAAAAGAT
>Ga0129308_1001410_pt1 | contig 25235 bp, 33 predicted proteins | sample L827metagenome_FD_94440 | JGI IMG/M metagenome (GOLD analysis project Ga0129308, IMG submission 94440) | Ring-tailed lemur group fecal microbial communities from Wisconsin, USA - L827 metagenome | ecosystem: Host-associated > Mammals > Digestive system > Large intestine > Fecal | place: USA... | reverse complement strand
GTCATATCTTGGTGGTCTTGTAGTATACGACTGAATAGCCTTTAATCCGTATCTCTTTTCAAGAGATTCAACTACTGCTGTTTTGCCTGAACCTGACGGAGCGACAAACAAAAATATTGTATTAGCCATTAGCTTCTCCTTTCTTTTCGTAGCAAGGGAACATTTCTTTGCACTCGCCTACATACTTGCACATAGGAACAAGAAACTCTTTAAATTCAGGATTTGTGTTAATCACTTCGTCACATATCATCTGCACCAACTTTCTTGTCTTGTCCGCAGCTTGAAAGCAAAGTCTTTTGTTGGCTATCTCCATAAGTTCTTCTCCGCTCATATCCCAAATCATTGAAACAGGTGTATCCTGCGGTGCTTTTTCCCTATCGTACTTAGACTGTCTGTCATTTCTTTGTGAGCCTACATACGCTTGTGCATGAACGTGTCTTACTAAATGCGTAGCGACCCAGCTCGGAATATCTTCAAGCAGAAACGAAAATCTTAATCTTCTTGTTGGAGAATGTCTTGCTCTGAGTATATCATGTTTCCATTCGTCATCTGGGGGATTTTTCGCTTTAAGTCCTACTGTAATTAATGCTCTCTGCTTTGCAGCAAACCAATCTTGTTCTGTAGGGTGCTCTAATATCGTTACCTTCATTCGTCCACCTCAAACTTTGCAAACAGAACGTGGGCAATATCGTCTTCTGTTTCATCAACTGTAACTTCAATAGGGTCGCTAAGGTTGAGACTAAACAACCCCATGATAGATTTGCCATCGATCTTATATCTGTTAGACACAACATCAACATTGTGTCTAAATCCATTTGCGATTTTGCAAAACTCTCGTACTTTCGGTATTGTATCAATCAGTATTCTCATTGCTTATCTCCTTTAATATTTAATTTTAGCCTGTGACAAGACTCTGTTTTTTCGCCAAAAGCTTCTTCGTATTCCTCAGCTGTCATAGGTCTTGTAGTCCATTTTTGTGACTGATTATATTTATTTGCTGCCTGAATACTCCTTTCAACTTCGGAACGATAGCCTTCACGCCATCGCATTGTTTGTTCTGCCCGTGTCATTGTATGTTCCTTTCTTACTGATAATAAAAATAATTTTTTGTGCCATCTCCGCTCCAAGAATTGATATTGCCGAACTCATACGTACCATTAAAGTAGGCGTAAACAGCATTGTCAATTAATTCTCTTGACAAGGTGCTGTAGTCTACTCTATAATAAGGAACATCGAACATCTGTCCTTTTTGGTGTACAACCTCGTCAATAGTATCAGGAAATCTGCTGTCAGACACCCTATTCATAATTGCTGCAACAATACACGCTCTGTCATATTCGGTAAGCCAATCACATCCGGCTTCGTGACTTACAACGTTTGCCAACAATATAAACTCTTGGTCTGTAATGGGTAGGCTTGTGGTTATTTGTTCTGTATATTCAGTGGGTTCTATGTATATAGCTGTGGTTGTAACATTTATTTCATCTGTCAACATCGACATACTTTGCTTTACGACAGGTGCAAATGTTACATCACATATAATTGGAGAGGGATTATTCGTAATGTTCTGTGTCGTCTGCCTCCCTTTCTTCAAAGTTGTCGCCGCCGTAGAAGTTGTCGATGTTTTGCTTGTCATGCTCGTTGTTATCGCCTTTAGCGTTGACAACGTTGTGCTTCTTGATGTGCAATTTACACTCACCTCTATTGTTTTATTGGGCGGATTAGGTTCTGTGTCCATTCTGTCGTGTCCGCACCCAGACATTATAGCGATCAGAATAGATGTAATAGCTATTGCTTTCGTTCCCCAAAGGGAACATCGGTTCTTAGTTGAAATCTTCATATTTTTATACTTCCTTTCACGTTTTACTTTTTGTCTTTTGGATTATAAAGAATGTTTTGGAAAAGCATCCAACAAACATCTTTTGCAGTAATGGGTATCATTAAATTCCCACACAGTATCAGTTTCATCACCACATATATCACAATATATGCGCTTTACGTGCTTGTATGGACAAGTATCTCCCAAACACCCAATCTCAGGCGGACAACCCACGCACTCATCTTCATATGCAATCATGTTCTTTCCTCATACTCACTTTCATTCGTTTCATTATAAACACTCCTTTCTTTTTTCTTCTTTTTTCTGAATTGTCTTTTGGTCGATGCTGTTTAAATCACCTCCTCCCTACTATTATAGTATACCACTTTTTATTAAATAATGCAAGTTGTTTATTTTGTCTTTTGCTTTTTTTTTGATTAAGAACACGTAATTGAGGCTTCTTTGTTTATAAGTTTTTCAACTACGTATTCATTCATCATTTTGTCAAAACAATCACAGCACAAGTCAACGTTAATATCGCGACCGTCATAGCTGCTGCCATAGCCTATATTGGAATAATGCAGTCCAAAATTTTCTTGATCGTCAAATACTGTGAATTGTTTTCCGCAGAAATCGCACTTATGTATCAGCATAATCATTTTTCCTTTCTTCCTTATAAAATATTACCTTTGGTTGCTGTTGCCCCCCTTGCATCGTACTTAAAGTAGGCGCGAAACCGTTCGGATCATATACTCTTTTGATTTGGTCTTTGCCTTTTATGTCTAATCTGCCTACCACAATGATTTTAGGCTCTGTGTTGCCACCTTGTCCTATCCCATTAAGCGTGGGGGAAACACCTTCCTGTGAATACACTCTTCGACTTGCTTCAATCCATCCGGGCTTATCAAGCATTCCTACTTGAATAAGTTTGTTTTCTCCACAGCCAGAGTTAGATTTTACTTTCTGCTGTGGCTGAGTGAAATTTTCGCTATTAATAGTATCAAACAATCTATTCAGAGAAATTTCAAAAGCCCCTATTCCGCTGAAAAGACTCGTGAGAGTCAAGCCGTCAAATAAATACGGCATTGCCTTATATATTTCAAGGTATATATAATACAGTACATCAGTAACAATACTGTTCCCTGCCTGTTTGTAAAGTTGACTGTCGGACACTCCTGCGGATTTTGCGGCATTGAAATTTTCATCAGAGAAGCCCATAAGTCGCCAACATTCCTTTGGGGTTAATTTTCGGATACGAAAATTTGATTTAAAATTATTTTCATTGTCATATTCGCTGTTAATCATACGAGGATCTTTATAATCTCTGGCTGATAATGTCGGCGAAAAATCATTATATTCCCTACTTTTACCTTCTCGTTTTGCTTGACAACCATCGCATAATAATGAATTTAACGTGTTTTCTGTGGAGATAAATCTTGATACTACCTGTTCAGACAAATAATACTTATCTTCCACTTCATTATCAAGCACATCTTTAAGGCGGATTCCATTATCGAATCCTTCAGGAAACTTAAACTGACCGTTATCAAGTTCCTTATCTACAATAAAGATATAAACACGCTCTCTATTTTGTGGAATACCATAATCTTTTGCATTAAGAACTTTCCAATACGCATTATACCCATATTCGTTAATCTCTGCAATAAACATATCAAAAGTTTCTTTAAACTGTTTGCCAACGATATTTTTAACATTTTCATACATTGCAAACTTAGGGTGCTTTGCTCTGAGTATTCTTAAATATTCTACAAGCAAAGAAGAGCGAGTCTTTTCAATATGTATCGAGCCGCATTCGGGGCATTTATCTCTTACACTCCAATGCGCTTTGAGAGGATTATATTTATATCCGCAGTCAGAACATTTCCACAATGCTCCCTTTTGCTTTCCGGCTACGCTGAAATCTTGACAAGGACTTCCTCCGCACATCATTGTAAAATCTTCAAGCTGCGTTTCGTCAACCTGTGTTATGTCTCCAAGATTTAGGTTTTCATCTGCGTTATGTACTGCACAATAACTTTTTGCAGCATACTTGTCAAATTCGCAAAAATTTACTAATCTCCATGTTTTATTCAATTTTTTATCTCTCCTTTATGTTTTGCTTTTTATTCGATTTCCCATATGTCAACTACTTCGTATCCCTCGGTCAGTTCATCAACACTAAACTCGTCAATTATGTCGCCCTGTTCTTCATTTTCTATCATTTTAATAGCTTGTTCCTTGTTCTCTGCATCAAGGTAACCTATTAAAACCTTGTAGCCGTGAGCTACTTCAAAACCGTAGCTTTTCATCACATTGTCCTTTCAGCATTATAAAATCGAATTTAATTTTCGCTAATGTTAATCAATTTACTCAAAATATCCTTTTCATCTGCTGACATATTATTGAATTTTTCAATAAGCTCAAGCAATTTTTCAATTTTATAAAAAGATGTGTTGTTAAGTATTTTGCTTAACTCATTGATTTCTTTAATCAATCCGTTAATATCATGCTTACACTTTTCAACTGTTGGCTTAGAGTCAGCAATTTTTCTTTCGCACTCTTCCCAAACCTTATTATTCTTATCAATGGTCTCGTCAACAGCTTTTTCGTATTCATCTCTTACTTTTTTAGAATGCAGCTTGAATTGAAGAAAATTATCTTCAAGGCATTCGCCCATCAATTTCGTATCGTCTGTAATTTTTTTGATTTGCGCTTCAATATCATCGCCATTCAACTTAATACAATCCATTACAATATCAAAATATGGTTCGTATTTGTCTGGAATGTGTACATATGCCATTTCAATTTCTCCTTTTAAATGATTTATTTTCAGCCAATTGCTCAACATCATGCTAATTATTTTGTTTACTTTCCCATCTGCTCCACCCATAAATTTAATTATCACAAACACTTCACAAATTCATATTGTAACATACGCCCATCATCTACTTCGATTTTAATTCTATGAGGAAACTCTCCAGCATTTTTAACAGCACGATATTCTACTTCTTTAATTGATTTTAAACGGGCATGTCCTTTTTCGCAAAATTCACACTCAGATTTACTTTTGTAAACAGTATTACAATATTCACATTGAAATTGTTTTAATTCTTTCAAACTACTCACCTCCATAGAGAACTTTTCCGATCATTCTGATTGACTGAAAAATTCTCTGATATTGAACCACTTTTCTTCCATAAGATTCCCTATCTCGTCAACAGTCGAACCCCAGCCGTTGTCTTTGACTCTTACGTATTTGCCTTCAAGGTCTTCCCAGTTGTCAACTCCTACCGTTTCGAGTATTTTTGAGATTGCTTCCATGCTTTTTGCGCTGTACACTCTTTTTTGCGTTTCTCTGTCATACTCGTCTAAAGCATAACCACCGATACCACAGGCACAACCACAAAATTCAACAAAAATCATAAATGTCATTATGCCGTGATCTTCTCTGCCGAGTTTTGTATCTGTTATTCTTGCGTTTCTGACTTCCATACACGTTGTTCCTTTTTTATTTATAGTTTTTATCTCTTAGTCAATTGTTTCAATATCAACAGGAATCCACATATTAGGATTGAAATTAAGTGAATAACGATAATTTGATACGGCGTTATCTCCTAAATTCAAGTCTTCAATCACATACGTCACATTATCGCTGAGTCCTATAAAATGCTTTACGTATGTGCCGTCGTCCTCAACAATGACTTCAAGTTGGTTATCTACTGTGTCTGCCGTAATTGACATCTTACCTGTCATCTGAAATAATACATCGCCCTTGATACAATTAATAACTGTGAGCTGACGCACAATGTTAAAATTATCTGCTTCTTTTGTTAAATTGTATTGTACTCTTTCTGCCTGAGTGCTACATCCTGCCAATCCTAACATTATTGTTGTTGCTAAAGCGATTCCTAAAAATTTCTTCATGCTTAATTCTCCTCGTATTTCTTCTTGATTTTCGTTATTTCTTCTATAATAGAATCAAATTTTTGACTATCACCACTAAAAGCATCACCGGAAGTTTTGATAATGTAGCGGTATTTGCTTGGCTCAACAATTGCCAACGGATAATCATAGTGAAAGACTGTGCCGACTGGATACTTTTCTGTGATATTTTTTGTCGCTATCTTGAACTCGCCGATTCCAGAAATATACAGTTTGGTATTCTTGCTGTTCAGACCGTATATATATTTACCAACGACTTTATATTTATATACATACAGAATTACACTATCTTTAATTCTGTAAATATCAACATAGTCGGTTTTTATTGGATAGTTTATATTTATCAACCCTTTCTTAAAACGAATTTTTTATTCTATCCAATCCACTGTCGGTTTTCCTTGATACCCTTTTTCCCATACAAACCAACAGTAGCATACTGCCGACGACTCTTTAGCAAACACACCATTTTTGCCGCAATTAACACGATTCACGAAAACATAAATTTTTTTCGGCGGGTATTGCTTGAATAGTTCATAACGTTTCTTTGTTTCAAGGAATTGAATTTTTAAAAACATAGCCACTTTGGTACTATCCATTGAAATATCCAAAGCGTGTCTCGCAAATTCTGTCGCCATCGAATACGGCGGATTTGTTATTATATCTCTGTTAAAATCATTTTTATCTCGGTCTGTATGTAAGAAATCTGCTGTTTCCGTATTTTCATAACCCCTGTCAACTATGTCGGAACACTTCACGTTATGTCCGTGCTGTTTTAACACGTCTGCAATATGTCCTCCGCCGACTGCGGGTTCCCATATGTAATGATTGAATTGTTCTCGTTTGAGAAGTTTCTCTACGGTTTGCGGATCTGTGGCATAATAATCATCTATTACTCTATCAGTATCAGAATGATTCGATGCCGCTAAAGGTGTGAATACGGACTTTGAATTGCCTGTCCAGTCTTTATTCAATTACTACTCTCCTTTGATAATGTTTTCAAACCCATTTCCATATAGAGTTCATCAACGGCATTACCTTTTCTTTGCAAACAGCTATATATCTTTTCATCAATAGTATTTTGTGCTTGCAGGATTATATAAGTACACTTGTTTGACTGACCTATTCTATGTATTCTATCCTGACTCTGCTTAAACTCCTCGTAGCTGAAACTTAACGAGTAGTAGATATTGTAGTTGCAATCTGTAAATGTCAACCCTTTTCCTAAAAGTTGTGGGTGTGCAAACAATAGTTTAATATCACCGCTTTTAAATTGTCTGATTATTTCGTCTCGGTTTCTCGATTTGCTTGTTAAGCCTGTACCGTTGAATTTTTCAGACAATCTTTCAATTTCATGAATAAACTGACACCACACAATAACAGGCTTATCTCCGATTTCTTCGAGTGCCTGAGATAAGATATTATCTTTTTCGGTCGGGAAATCTGTAATAGTTTCATCTTTATTGATTGTAAATCCACTGAGTATTTCTCTGAGCTTCATCAGTTTTGCTGTAAATTCAAACTTGCTCCAACAATTTATATTGTCTTTTATGCTTTTAACCATATTGTCGTAGTGGTTTTGCTGATCTTTATTCATCTTGATTCGCCTGATCTCGAATGTCTTTTCAGGCAAGTCAACGCAGTCATCTTTCTTCAAGAACACGGACTTGTTATCAAGCCTTTTGAAATACGCTTCTTTGTTTTCTTGTGTCTGAAACCAGTGATGAGGGTCAGCCATATCTTGTGTAAAATATTTAGCGAGAAATCCATAGTAGTTGTTTCCGAAAATTTCTTTGTCAACAAGTTTCATTTGCGGAAATATTTCGCTATTATGGTTTGGAGTCGGTGTTCCCGAAAGAACAAATCTATGCGGAATATAGTCAATAGTTTCAAGAATGTCATTGGTGATCTGACTTGTCATATTCTTCATAACGGAACTTTCGTCTACTATGATACAATCAAATCCTTTGTTTCTGATTTCGTTCTTGAGGATTTTAAAACTCTCATAGTTCATAGCATATATCCTTGCTTCTGAATACAAAAGCTTAATGCGTTTTTCTCTTGAATTGCTCCATACATTGACAATCTTTATGTCGGGATAGAACCTACGACAATCGTCAATCCAAGCAGTTTCTATCACGGACAAGGGACAGAGTATCAATGTCTTGGGATAGTGTGCTGCTATTTCAAGTCCCATGATGGTCTTTCCTGTACCAGTGTCGGAAAAAATGCCGTAGCAGCCATCATTTAATGCCTGATTAACTATATTTCTCTGATAGCTCCGCAGATGCGGAGAAAGTTCATACTGAACGATCTTCTTTTCTGCGACAGCTATATCATTTTCTATCAGACCATATTTCTGCAATGTCTCGATAGCCGAGTCAGGAAATTGCCACTTACCATTATGAAACTTTCTGCCTTCAATACTTCTTATGTACGGAATTTTATCAACAGGTATTTCCAGTTTAATCAATAGTGTTCTCCTTTGCCTCGGCACGAATTTTCTTGATTTCGGATTTTTTTATGCCGAGAGCCGCAAGTTCGGCTTCCATAGCCTTAATCTGAGCCTGTAATTCTTTTTTCTTATCGGTAAGAACTTTCTTCTCTTCCTTTTCGGCTTTTGCGTTGGCACTCTGTTCTTTTCCTGCAATCAGTTCAGCATTGAAACGTTTCTTCATCTTTTCGGTAGAATCGTCAGACTCATAAACAGAATCGTCCCATAACGAGAAACGTTTTTCAACAGCAAGGTCATAAAATTCCTTGTTAAGTTCAATGCCGATGGCGTTTCTGTGATTTTCTATCGCTACCTTGTTTACTGTTCCTGCACCCGCAAAAGGATCAAGAACAGTATCGCCGGGACAAGACCACAGTTTAATACATCTCTTTACAAGTTCCTCGGCAAAGGGGGTTGTATGCCCGATACCTGAATTGCCGATGTTCCAAACACCGTCTGCCCAATCTGCCCATTCTTCAAGTGTAATATCCGAAGCCTTAATCAGCTCGCAATCCCCTGCTTTCTTATAAACAAATACATAACCTACATTGGCAGCGAGAATGGTATCTCTTGCTTTCATATTTCTGTAATAGAGATTACCCTGTGCAAGCATAGCTCTCTGAGCAGAATATTTACGCCAAAACGCCTTAGTCCATAGCGAGAAATCATTATCCAGCATGATCTTGTTAATATCTCCCACAAGGCACTCCTGCCCCATTTTGTTATCTCTGCCAAGTGTATAGTTGTAATCTTCAAACTGTATTATGAATTTGCCCCCTGCTTTAAGGATACGTTTACATTCTGCAATAACAAGTCCAAGCAAATAATAGTATTCTTCATAGCTTTCGCAGTTAGACAGGTCGGAGGGGTCGTTGCTGTAAACACGAAGATTGTGATACGGAGGAGATGTAATTACCATATCCACTGATTCATCGGGCATCTCCTTCATCTTCTTTAAACAATCTCCATTAATCCATGTGTTTGTAACTTTCATATTTTTATACTCCTTTATTATATAATTCTTTATTTGCTTTTAAATAAAACCATTTTTATTTGATTAAAATAAATTACACCCACTATCTTGAAAATCTCTTGTCATTTTAAAATATTCTTTTATCGACCAACCCATCTTTTCACACAAACACTTTTTACAAAGAACCGCTCTGTTATCCTCTTGCCCTTCAAAACGACCTTGCGTTTTATAAAACATAGCGATTTCTGTTGGACTGCATTTCTTGCCGCAGGAACAATTTTTTTGAAAATACTTTTCAGCCATTTCCTCCGAAATACCTTTAAGTTCCGCAAGTTCTTTAATGTGTTCTTTTGTAAGTTTACTATTGATTATGTAATATTCTTTACTTAACGCTCTCTTCCATCTGCCGGAAGCCCATTCGTCAAAAGACCATTTAAGAGTTTTCTTTACACAAGTTGCTTCATAATTCTTTTTAAGAATACCTATCCATCTCTCCCAAGCCTTCGGATAATACTTTTGAATTAGTAAATCAACATAATCCTGTTGATACGGACAAATCAAGCACCCTATTCTATGGAATCCAAGTTTATACATACGATTGAAGTTCCATTGTTTTTTTAAGATGAGCAACCAAACTTCTTCATCTTTCATATCAATAATCGGACTAAAATTAATCCATCTCTTTGGAATATTGCTATTGTTAAAATGTGATTTTCGCCACTCATAGTCCATTACCATTTCATAACATGCTCGTTTTGCACTTTCATATCGTCTTACACCAATCATATTAACCGTAGGTCTATTATTGTCATAAGCCTTATTTATTTGACCTTCTTTATATGTGGAGCAGCAATTTCTTACCCTTGTATTCGGAAGAAAATACTTTTTTATATCTTTAAGCCAAACATAGAATCCAATACCCGGATTAAGAATATTAAGCTTATCGGCAGGAATGATTCGCTTTATGAACTTATATGTATCTGCCGTATCATTACTGGTGTTTGCAAAATTCACTATCCATTCAGGTTCAAAATCCAAACGCTTTAATGCTTCCTCCCAAACCTTATAGATCACAAGCGAATCCTTTCCACCCGAAAACGAAATCAAGTAAAAATGTTCGCGATGAGTATTCACGAAGTCTACTGTGTTCTGTACGGCATTTTCAAATATTTTTTCAATACGACTTCCGTTCTCATCAATAAGCACCTTTATCTTTTTTTGTCTTGGTAAAGGTTTAATTTCTTTTTTGTCCTTATAGCCGTTTCTATTATCTTTAGTGATATTTATTTTATTATTCTCAACCTTAAACTGAATAATTGGCTTTTCTTGTGTAAAATCCAAATAGATTTTACTACCGTTCCTCCAACAATCGGTCGGCAACTCAATACCTGTCTTCTCTAAAAAGAATTGTCTTTCATCTTCAAATATTGGTTTGAATCCCACTTTCTCACTCCTTATTGTTTTTACTCCTGCATAAAAACGTGTTTTCATCACCTTGTACAATTTACCTTTAACACTTATAATGTCACAACTTTTTTAAACATATCGTCAATATTATCCATAATAGGATACCTGTCTAACGACAACGAGTTCTTTGCGAAAGTTCCTGTCACCATATCAATATAAAAAGTGTATTTACCGTCATCGCCCATATAAAACTCTTTCCATTCTTCCTCAGTCATCAATCGTTTTACGTCAAGCTGTTCAATTGCAAGATTATCAAAACTTACGACTTCAAACTTACCAATAATATCTGGAAGGTTTTCACGAAGCCAGTCCTGCTTTGATTCAATATTCTGCTTATCAACAGAATACCAATTCGAGCCACGTCTAAGGTTTTTATACCCAAGAATAAGTATTTTTAGACCGTTATTCGCTAACGAACTAACATCTTCATCGGACAAAATGCCATTGATCGTGTGAATTACAGCGTTAGGGTACTGCTTAATAAGAGTAATAAATTCGGAAGTTGGTTCTCTTAACGATACTCCAAGACCAAAAATCAACTCCTTATCAACCAAATCTCTTATCATATCCTGTTTTCTTTCAAAATGAATTTGATTAACCGTCATATTTGCAACAACCTTTTTCTCTTTTAACTTCTGTAAAAAAGAAATAAGGTCTGGATGCGACAAATCGTTACCGTTAAGGGCAAGCTCTGTGTATGGGTGAAGAGTGTCAATAAATTTGGCATTAAGTATATCTCCGTGTTTGCCATTAGGAGTACACCCCTCGTAACACCACTTACAACCACCGTCACAGCAATCTGTGATTTTTATATCGCAGTTCTCTGCAAAAGCAGGAATAAAATTATCTTCTTCTGTTTCTCTGATTTTAGTGCCATCAGAGAGGATTTTTACGGTATAGTTTCCGTTCTTATATACTCCTAATAACTTCATATAATTTCTCCTTAGTCGTGTCCATAATAGCCAAAAGCGACAACGATTTCTCCGTTTGGTGTTGTGAAGCTATCTTCAAAAGTTTCGTAATCATTATACTCCCAATCGTAAAATTGTTCGTATGTATAATACTCTCTTTCATCATTATCTATCGACTCTTTCACTTCATCGGTAACAGAGACAAGTTCCCATTCCCCTCTGTCCCAAGCCATTTCACCATTCTTCCATTTTTCATAATCGGAACTTGTACACATTGTAATGCTATGTACCGAGCTGCTATTGGTCTCGAAAACGCCTCTTCTAATTTGTCTTTTCATATCATTAGTTTCCTTTCTCATAAACTTCATATTCTTCAAACTCGGGCTTTAAGCCTCCGTCTTTTGCGTAACAATCACATACTTCTTTTGTGTGGGCATACATATAGTCGCTGTATTCCCTCGAATTGTCGTTACCTGTAACAATAAAACTATCTCCGAAAAGATACTTGGCTAATTTGATGCCGTCTGTTAAAACAGCATCAACAAATTCTGCTATGTCATAACCATAACCGTGGTCAATATATCCATCGCCGTATTTTTTATCTTTGTCAGGTTCAAATTCGCACTCGACACCGTGTTTTTTTAATAAGGTTTCGAGAGTGCTTAGCTTTTCTTTTTTCTTTTCGTCATCGCCGTAATAAAGACTACATATTGCCTGATAAAGATATGACGCTTTAGTCCAAGTATCTTTGTGAACATCAAACTCCCAGCCGAACTCGCCGTGCGTGAACGTAATGTGCTTTGGCAAACTGCTTGCATCAATATCCTTCTTTGTAATACAGATTGCGTGAGTGCTGCTTGAATTGGTTTCAAACACACATCTTCTAATTTGTCTTTTCATCTTAGTCCTCCTGTTTTAACTCTCAAATTGATCTTGCTCAAAATTAAATCTTATTAAAGTCGTAAGCTTTGCTTTGTTTTTGTTGCTGTCATGTCTATGCCTCTTACCTATCTTTAAAACAAGTATAAAGTGCCGTGATGCCAGTCACTATAATCGCCAATACAAAAGAAATCAACACTACTATAATTTCTAACGCAAGAGGAATCCACATTGGAGCAAGCACCCAAAGCCATGACCACTCTATGTATCCGAGAATTTTAAGTACGATAAATACTATTGTGAGCAGCCCACAGAATCCTATACCGCCTGAACTGCTTGGCGATTTGTTATTGTTTGAATCACTTATTTTTATCATTCTCCTTTTCGTATTGTGTAGAAATAAACTCTCCGCCCACCACTATCCACAGAGGAACTTTCTTCTTAGGTTTGATTTTTATGAAGTCAGGCTTATCAAGGGTTATAACCAATTCCGGTTTGTTCCGTCTGATCTCGCTGAATGATGGATATATGTCTAATTCAACAAGTATTTTGGCAAGATTCCTCTCATTCGTGAAATAGGTCTTGTCCTTTTCGTTATTTGCCCAATCATTTATATCAGACGACAGTAAGTGAATGTGACTACATAGCGGATTGCCGATAACTATGTTTTCAATGTGTTTCATCGTTATCACCCCAACTAATGCTATAATATGGCTCGTTATAGTCCATTTCACAGCGTACCTTATAACCAAGTCTTTTCAATTCTTTAACAGTATCATGTTGTATATATCCACTATTTGATATACTGGACTCTTCCTTTGAAACAGCTTTTATAATTTGCTTTTCAAGTTTATTGAGTTCATTAGCAACATTCTTATTGGTATTTTTTCTTAGTTTCTGTCTTGCATCGTCTGCTGAAATCATATCTTGACCCCTCTTACTTTCCTTTAATCTTTCATCATGTTCTTCGTACCATTGAAGTTTTATTATACATTTATTTCGCCAAGCTAAAAATCTAATGCAACCAATACATTCTTTACAATCTAATATTGGGTCACGGTGCGCCAAATCTTTTATTTCTTCATACATCTTGCACTTTCTACAGGGGTTCTTATCTATAAGACTTGTATTTTCCCATTCCTGTCCCTTATGAAAAGTTTTGTTGAAATCACAGAACATTTTTATCCCTCCATTAAACAACATTCTTAGTTACTATACTGATAATCTGAAAAATCACACCATCCATTTACTAAAAGTTGTCTATGACAATAATCGGCATTATCTTCTGTCTTACAATCTACGACATATACTCCATTGCTTGTGGTTATAAGTAATGCACTATCCGTTTTTGTCGCAAGGGTGCAGAAATAAATTCTCTTTCCAAATTTCACTCTCATATATTTTCTCCCTTTTCAATATGTTCAGCGTACTTACCGTATTTATATGTAAACAATTTCTCGTTTGCTGTTCTCTTGTCCGTAGACTTGATACTTCTGCTAACCGATTTTTCCCACACGCATATAAAATCGTCAGGTGCTACCAATTCACTTACGAGAACAAAATTATCTTTACTCCATTCTCTCATCTTGCTCCAAAACTCTTCATAATCAAAATTAGCAGAATATGAAAATTGCTTTACATTGGCGTAAGGCGGATCGCAATAAATCATTGCTGTGTTTATCGGTGAAATTTCACGGTAATCTTTGGTATCAAGGACTACATTTTTAAGACTTGATATTTGAGCTTCAATATTGTCTTTTGATTCACGGTAGTAATCTCGGTATCTCTGTCCCGTTTTAGTCTTTTCATAGCCTGACTGTGCATATCCCCCATCAAACCAACGACCATTATAACTTGCAAGAAAACCTATATTGCCTACATACCAGTCCTCATATTTACCGCTCTGATAGTTAGCTCTTGCTTCCGAATATAATTCTCTTGAAACTTCTGACAAAAGTTCTCCGCCGTTTTGAAGATGATTGAATAATGCAATTAAGTATTTATTCTTATCAGAGCCGTACCTAAACTGACATTGCACTTTGTCAATTACATTTGCTCCGCCCACAAACGGTTCTATGTATGTAGTTAAGTTATTATCGTTAATACACTTTTGAATTATCGGAACTATGTATTTTGCTATTCTTGACTTACTTCCTGCATATTTAATTGTACTCACTCTCCTTGTATTTTTCTATTCTGTCAATTGCTACATCAGCCCAATTCCAACCATAGTATTTGCTGTTTTTCTTTTCGCAAAAGCCGTTATCCATACCTATATAATTTCTGCCCTCAAGCATTGCTGCTAATGGAATAGAACCTGATCCTGTACAGCAATCAAGTACAATATCACCTACATTTGTATATGTACGAATAGCGTATCTGCATAGATCAATAGGCTTCTGTGTCGGGTGAATTGCTTCTTTCTGTTTATCGGTTGGAAACTCCCAAACACTTGTAGGATAGCGTTCTGTGCTATCGTATGTAGTTAAACCGTGTTTTCCATAGTCCTTAGTAACTTCGCAATTCTTTTTATGTTTTGCTTTGCTGACTTTACGTGTATGACCTGTTGTTTTCTGCGGATTATACGTTGGTAATGATTTATAGAAAACCATTATGTCCTCATGTGTTCTCATTGGCATACGGTTAGCGTTCAGAAATCCTGTAGGAGTTGTTTTCTTCCAGATAATATTGTATCTATGTAATTTCTCATTTGAGAGCATTGTCTTTGCTGTAAACTTGTCCTGCCCGAAAAGAAGAATTGCTCCGTTTGGTTTAATGATTCTTTCAAACTGCCCCCACAGCGGTTCATATGGAATAACCGTGTCCCATTTATTGTGTGTTTTCCCGTAAGGCAAATCACAAAAAATCATATCTATGCTTGTGTCAGGAATTTCTTTCATTCCTACAAGACAGTCTATGTTATAAATTTTGTTAAGTTCAAGCGTTTTTATTACTCCTTTACAAGCCAATTATTTTTACTGCTGTTTACCTAAATACATTCAACCATTCTTCATTCTTACAAGTTTTATTTCCGTTAATACCTCCTTTGTCGCCCGAAAAATTTAACTGTATAGCTTCATCATCTGAAATTTTCTTTTTCTCAGATAGGAAGATGGGTGACAATGTTTTGTCGAATAACTCGCTTAGGAAATCGTGATAATTGAAATTAAAACCATACCCTGTTGTACCCCCATAAGGTGGGTCAATATAGATAACAGCGTTGTCGTTAGAAACAATATCTAATATATTATATATATCATCTCTCAATCCTGTAATTCCTTTGCATTTTTCAGTGACAGTCAATACTCTTGCCTCAAGCACATCAATCATCGGTTGCATAGGATTCACAGGACTTCTTCTTTTGCTTGTCGCCGTAGGTTGCCAATAGTCTCGAAATGATGTATTTTTCCATTCTCCGTTTTCATTCCATATTTGTTTCCCACCAAACGATGCTGCTTGCAACAGAATGTATTTATATACTTCGTCTTCGTTGGCATTTGTCTTAGACAATTCTTTCATATAGGATTGAATAAGAGATTTGTCTCTCGGCACTGTTTTTGAATACTTATAAAACATGTTTATGTCAAAAGTGCCATTGCCTATACGTTTCCAAAACTCGCCCCAACTGCTTATATCCAACATTGTGATTTGCTCTGGTTTAATTCCTCTGTTTAAAAACTCTATTGTAATTGCACCCGAGCCGCAACACAGGTCATAAATTTTGGTGTTGGGATAAATTAGAGTGGTTTCAAATATGTAATCAACTATCTCTTTTGCAACCCTTTGTTTTGCACCTTGATAGCTGCAAGGACATACTAATCTATCTATTCAAAATCATCCTCTCCAATAATAATTTCATTTTATTTACCGATTCTCCATAATAGTTCTCGCAATCTGCATTGCAATTCCATTTGCAACTTTACCGAAATTTTCAATCTGTTTTACTGTTTCAGGTTCTTCCTTAATACAATCCTCATAAACAGCCTTATTCAGATTCTTTGCAATAATAGGCATTTCTTTAGCTCCCCAATCCTCGGGAAGAATATTCTCATCTACAAACTTATTGAGCAGTTTGACAACTCTGGCTTCGGTGACAATAGTTTCTGCAAGTGCCTTGTTTTCTTCTATAGCTTTCAGTTTGTCAGGATCAACTACCTTAACCTTATGCTCTTTAGTTTCTGCGAATTGTTCACCAACAATTTTAACATAAAAGGGCAGTCTGGCGTTGGGGTCGTTAAGCCTTGTCTGATTCTTAATTACAATACCCTCTCCGTACTCTCCGCCAAGTTCAGTCTTTCCTACAAAACTCATACAGTGTTCCCAAGAGATAAATTCGCCATCGTAAAATACAGGGACATATGTTAGACCAAGAGATGAAATAATCTCTTTTACCTTGTCCTGTGGAAGATACTTCTGATTGATAACATCATACACGTCATAAGCATAAAAATGATTATATCTTTCGTCAGGATATTTAACAGAATGTGAAACAAGCCACTCTCCGAAGAGAACGTACTGATCGCCAAGTGTTTTTTTAATAAGTTGTTTATTGAGCGTCTGTGCCCACTCCCAAAAACCTCTAAGATTGTTGCTGACATTAAGAATATTCTTTCGACTCTGTGCAATAATTTCTTCTGTATCAGAAGAACATCTGATAGCTGCATTAGCCCCGTCAATTTTCTCTTGAATTAGTATGTGGTCTCCTGAACGAAAGCCATTTGTATAATTTTCTTTAAGTCTTTCAATATCCATAAATTTCTTGTGTGTCATAATAATTCTCCTATTCGTTTTCTAAATTATTTCTCACCTATTGGATAACTGTTTTGTTTTTTACATATGTGTTTCAGGCTACATAATGGTTCGTAATTCTCGCCGCATTTTTCACATTTACGCACTGTAAATACATGATTCGGAGGATAGTTAGGATTATTGCGTTTATGTATTTTTTCAGAGTCTCTTGTCTCGCATGGGTCTTTAATTATCATATCCTATTACATTCCTTTCACATCTGCATCGCATTGTACCTAAACAATAATGTCGTAGTCATATAAGTACCAGTACCCTGCATTATTTTTTTGTGTTGTCTTTACAAATATCACATCATGTTCTTTAATAGGGTCGTTTTTATAGGTCTTTTCATATATCGTGAGCCTTGAAGATTTACCTGAGCCTATAGATTTTGTGAACAAAGCATATCCCCACGGCTTGCCTGTTTCTTTGCTCTTTAGAGGAACGACTTTTTTGACAAACAATTTTCTTCTATCTTTCTCTTGGTTTGTTGTCAAGTTGACAAAGCCAAGATATTGCATACAGTCAGCAATTTTCTCCTTGAACGAAAAGTAATGAGCAGTTGAAGACTTTATACGACCAACACAATCGTTCAATATACACTTCATAATAGCTGAATGTTCTTCTTTTATTGTGGTGTCATATTCTTCTAATATATCTGCGTATTTGCTTTCAGGCTCTCCGTTTTTAATTTTCTTCTTTATTAACTGCACAAGCTTTTTTGTATCTTTAATCTTTGCGTTTGTAATTGAATACTGTGTTTCGCTTTCTTGGCAATACTTTGACATTATATCGTCAATTTTCATATTATTAATCTTGCGCTTTTTTATTGTACTCGCCTGTCCTTCATTGAAAATCTCATATATTTGCACAGTTTTCAAAAGCCGCCCAACATTGCCAAATTCCGAAAAGAAACCAAGCTTAATAAATATGTTAATTTGATTCTTATTGACTTTTTTACTTATAAGCTCTGATAACAATTCAATAAAGGTTGCATAGTGCTTGCCGGAGCATTCATACATTGCCTCTGCCGATGCTGACGAACAATCCTTTATAAGCGGAATTGCGTAAATAATTTTTCCGTTTTTGACTGAGCATCTTCTGTGGTCGTTACGAAAGCTAAAGCTTTCTACCGTGATATTGTGATCTTCCGCATCTGACATTATTTCGTCCGCATTATCTTTAACAAAACTACTTTTTCCTATGTACGAATTACACAGCCCTGCATAAAACTCCGCAGGATAATATGCTTTTTGCTTGGCTGTCAGATATGCAATGATCGCATACGCAGCCGAATGAGACTTGTTAAAACTGTACTTTGCAAATTCAAGCATTTGTTTCCATAAAGTATCAAACTGCTCTTGTGTCCATCCACGCCCTTTCAGTTTCCCTTCAAGCTCAGGTTTTACCTGTGCAAGCAGTTTGGGATTCTTCTTGCCTGTTGCTTTTCTTAATAGGTCGGGGTTGTGAATTTTTGCAAGTCTGCCTATTTCGATAAGCTGTTCTTGGAACACCATGATACCGCAGGTGTTTTTTAGTATTGCTTCAAGGTCAGGATGCAGATACTCAAAGGTTTCTTCTCCGTTTCGTCTCTTGCAAAAATTATCAATATACCCGATCGCGCCGGGGCGAAACAGTGCGTTTGCGATCGAGAGGTCTTCAATGCCACTTACATTCATTTTCTTCAACGTTTGTTTCATGCCGAGAGAGGAAAATTGAAAAATGCCTACTGTATCTCCATTTCTGAAAATATCAAGAACTTTTTTGTCATTGTAGTTTTGTTTTGGGTCGAGAAATTCTTTATTCTCTCCGCTCATTTCAAGAGTATCGTATTCTTGATCGAGCGTTCTAAGTCCAAGGACATCAACCTTTACAAGTCCCACGTCCTCTACATCGTGCATATCTCCCTGTAAAAACCTTACCCCTGTTGAGTCATAACATGAAGGAAGAAACTCGTCAAGGTCTCTCGTAGAGATAATCTTACCACAGGCATGTAACCCAAAAGATTTTGGCAGACCGTTAAGCTTTTTTACGTAGTCAAATAATTCCTCATACAGATCAACGTATTTTATTGCGTTGGACGCTGCTTTTTCTTTTGGAATTTCGCCGTTAATCATAGAAATTATTTCGTCTAACTCATAATTCTCAAAAGATTTTGCTATCTTGTCGGCATCTTCGAGCGAAATACCAAGAACTTTACACATATCTCTTATTGTTCCCTTTGTTTTATTCGTTCCGAATTTACCGATTGACGCTACCTTGTTTTCTCCATATTTCTCATACATCCAATGAAGAACCTCTGCACAGCTTTTATCGCTAAAATCAAGGTCTATATCAGGCACTTTAAGTTCTTTTGCTGTAATCTCACCTTTTTCAAGCAAGTCTAAAGCACCAACATCAATAAATCGCTCAAAATACAATCCGTGAACAATGGGGTCAATATTAGTAATATTGGTAAGATAATTAATCAACGAGCCTCCACCACTTCCACGAGCGATGCCTCGCCTTTTTCCTACATTAGAATACGAGTACACTAAGAGAATATAGTCAACAAACCCCATTCTTACAAGCTTATCCAACTCGTATTCAAATCGTTCCACATATGTGTTTTTGTCGTTATCCGACAGTACAAACGGAACTTTTTTGATAAATTCTCCCGTTGTGTCATCATATATGTTTATCGTTTTGGTTGGGTCTATGATTTCATATGTGTCAAAATCGAAATTAAGCTTCTCTCTTGCTCCCTGCTTGCAAAGGTCAACAAGCCATTCTGTATTGTTGCTATACCCTTTAGGAATGTCAACCTTTGGCATAATAGGAGCTGAGATTGGCATTTTCACATTACATTTTTCAGCAATTTCATCTGTGTTGCGAATTGCTTCGTCTATAACATCAGGCGACAGATATGAAATTCTTTCTCTGACTTCGGCTTCTGACTGCACAAAACAATCGGTATATGCTTCTCCGTCCTCTTTATAGCTGCCCCCGAAAGCGTATTTGTTCTGATACTTTTTATCCGACTCGTAAACATAATGAGCATCACAAGTAACTATGAGCGGAATTTCAAGTTCTCTGCTTAGTTTAACTACTGCCTTATTTATCTCGATCTGCGTGTCATCTCTGTGTGCTTGTATTTCAAGATAGTAGTCATCGCCAAATTCGTTTTTGTATTTTGTTGCAATCTGCTTGGACTTCTGGTAATCATCAAGTATATATTTGTCTATTTCACCTGCCATACAAGCACTTGTTACCAATAAACCTTCCTTGTATTTGTGTAACAGAGAAAAATCTATTCTCGGTTTGTAATAGAAGTTTTCAGGTTTTCCTGATTCGCTTATAAGCCTATTAAGATTTATTCTGCCTGTTTCGTTTTTGCACAAAACCACAAGATGATAATATCTTGCTGTCTTATCCTTTACAGACAAATCATCGCATATATACATTTCGCAGCCGTGAATATATTTTATATCGTTCTTTTTGAGCAGTTGATATATGCTCACGCCACCCAATGAAGTTCCGTGGTCGGTTACTGCAACTGCTGTTTGTCCGATTTCTTTTATTCTTACCACCAATTCTTCGGGGCGAATAATACTGTCTCTTAACGAAAACATTGAGTGTAAATGAGTATGTACCATAATTGCTCCTTACTGTGGACGTATCGTTCCAAATACTTCATCGTCTTTATTGTTGTCCATAAACTGTGGTGGAGGGAAGGGTAATGAAGATGAATATTCTGTTTTATCCCACGAATACCTGTAATCAAGGTCGGATTTGCTTGTAAAAAACCTTCGTGATGGTCTGTCGTAATAAAGCCCTACTGTACTTCCTTCAAACCCCAGCATACGGTCTTTCAAAATGTCTGCAAGTACATCATATTTAATAGGTTCTTTGTACCAGCCTTTACCATTCTGTTTGGGTTTTCCTTTCTTGTCATCAGAAGTTACTCTGTATAAACTAATAATTCTGTGTGCTAAATCAATGATAGCCGAAATCCCCTGTACGTCCATTTTTGTAAGTCTGCGCATTGTTTCAATCTTGTGAGGATGGCACACCAAGACAACTGCAACATTGAATTTTTTTGCAACGTCAATACATCGTGTAATAAATTCTTCCTGTTTATTGTATTTGTTGTTTTCATTGCATTCAAGGTTTACACAGGTCAGATTGTCAATGATTATGAGTTTTGCACCGTATTTTCTGATTGAGTCAGTCATAGACTGTATCAAATCGGTGACTTTATGAGAATAGCCATCTTTATATATAAAAAGCTTGTTTTTATAAAACTTGTCCATCTGATTCTGTGCTTGAACCGTTACTTTCCAAAATCGCGTTCCATTCACTTGCTTTTCAACAACGTTACGCTGACCTGCCAATATGTAATTTATCCAGTTTTTGCTTTGAAAATTAGGAAGCTCACCCGAATACATCCAAACATTCTTTCCTTGTTCAAGCGACTGACACACAAGTTGAGACAGAAAAGAGCTTTTTCCGCTTCCATTGACACCTGTTACAATATTGAATGATCCGTAAAAAAGCTTCATCAGCTTTCGGTCAAGGTCTTTGATGCCTGTATAAATGCCGTCAATATTGTCAAGGTCTATATTCTTTATATCAGAATAATCCAAAACGCTGTCTACTGGCGTATCTGTGGCATTTGTTATCAATTCAATAACTTTGCTTTTATCCCAATAGTAAAGGACTTCATTTAAGTCTTTGACTCTTACCTGTGTACCATTATCGTTTTTGTAAGAATAAGGAATATTGACTATCTTACACCTCCAAGAACCAAGTCTGTACACGACTTCTTTCTGCATTTTTAGTCCGGCTTCATCATTATCAGAACATATTATAATGCTGTCAAACTGTTCAAGCCATTCCCAACACTCTTCTATCCAGTGAAAATTTCCTGCGCCTAAAGGCACTGATACGGCGTTTGAATATCCACTCTCAATAGCTGCCATACAGTCGGCTTCTCCCTCTGTAATGAGCAAAGGTTTTGCCGTATTGATTCTGTTCATATTAAACAGCAACGGAGATGTATCTGCTCCCTTCTGACACCATGTTTTATTCTCGCCCTTGTTGACCTTTCGTGATGGACGATATTTAACCATTGTCAGAACGTCATTTGTATCGTAGTAATTAAATACAGCGTTACCCTGCTCGTCTTGCCTTACGTCACAATAATCAATTGTTTCTTTGGAAATTCCACGAGACTTAAAATAATCGTAAACCTTTTCTTTGTTTGTACATTTTACTTCTTTTGGGTATCTGTACGAAGACTTTGTTTTGATGTGGCGTTCTCCGAAGCTGTACTTCATGTCTGCCAAGTCGAAAAGCTTCTCAGTAGCTTCTGTAAATGTCGCCCCCTTTTCCATAAATACATCAATAATATCTGCGTTTTTGGAGCAGCCAAAACAATGGAAGCTATATGTTTTACTGTTATAGACAAAACTCGGAGTTTTTTCTTCATGGTACGGACAACAAGCCTTTTTGTTTTTGATGTCATACTTTTCCAATTGAAGCTCATCGGCTATTATCTCTGCATTTCTGTCACCAAGCTTTGCCTTTGCCTCTCCAATTTTATCTTTGTCAATTAACGTTTTGTCTCCCCTCCCTTTTTTTGAGATTCTTGTTTTTAAATTGTCTGAATTGTCTTTCAGGGCAATTTCTCTTCTATACAAAACTTATTCACTCTGCTGCTCCCCTCGGTTACAATGTTCTCTCATGTTACATAAATTGTTGCAGTAAAACTCATCTGGTATTCTTGCAAATTCGCAATCCTCATATATTAAATCAATCGTAAAATCAAACCAGTTCAGGGCTTGTTTAAGCTTTTCTATGTCAAATCGTTCCGTTTCTATCTTGTCAGTGCGAAACATATTAAAACGCAGTTCTTTTGGGTATTCCCCATAAGTTTCTTTTATGTAAACAGAATACAGATAGAGCTGAAGCAAATAGTGTTCTTTTTCTTTCTTGTTCTTGAATCCGCTCTTGCTTTTATGGTCAACAATTATGTATTTATTGTCTGTTTTATCACGCAATATCAGATCAATATATCCCAAAAACGGCTTGCCATTCAGCTTTAGTTCTATTTGCTGTTCTACGCCTACTACTTGTAAATTATCGTTTACACCTTCAAAAGAATTAAAATAATTCAACCCTGACTCAAAGTATTTTTCTGAGAGATCGCAAAATTTAAAATCGGGGAATTCGTGTAATACATTAATATTGTACTCGTCCTCGTAGACTTGACTTAATTCAAAGAACTCCACCTCGCCCTTGAAGTACCTTTCCAAGAGCGAGTGGACAAAACTGCCAAATTCGGCAAAGGCATTGTTTGCTTTAGTCTTTCTGTCTATGTATGACAGTTTAAACGCATAAGGGCAAGTATAATAAGTATTGACACTTGAAAAACTCCACGTTATATTATCAAGTATATCCTTGTACATTTTGTTGCCTTAAAATCAGAAAGGAATATCATCGTCATCGAGTGAGATCATGTCATCAAATAGGACATTCTGTTCCGGCTTATTCTCTGTCTTGCCGGATTCAACAGTGCTGTTGCTCGTTGCCGAACTGCTGTTTTTACTTTCAACAAAATCTACAGCACTCACAAGAATTTCTGTTATCTTGACTTTTTTTCCTTCCTTGTTTTCGTATATACGTGTTTGCAACGAACCTGTAATTCCTACCCTACTTCCCTTCGAGAAATACTTTCCGAGAAATTCCGCTGTCTTTCCCCATGCCACACAATCAATCCAGTTTGCTTCGGAGTGTTCGTTTTCTTTGTTGTAAGGCTTGTCAACTGCAACTGTAAAATTTGCAACAGACTTGTCTCCTATTTGCTTAAGCTCAATGTCCTTTGTAAGCCTACCTACTACTACCGCTGTATTAAGTGCCATATTTCATTACCTCTTCTTTCTTTATTTGTTAAGCGTGTCTGCACTTAGCGTTTTGATGTTATCTAACGCACTGTTTAACTTTTCAATGTCCTTAACATTGCTTGGGTTCTTGCTACCGATCAGACCTTCAACATAAGAGAACAGCTTTGCTTTATCGCAGCCTTCGTCAACTTTTGCTCTAAGCAATTCTATCATTTCTTTCTGTATGTTTCTAAGTTCCTCCTCGTTGTCTGCTTTTTTCTTCTTGGCATTGTCTGAAAGTTCTTCACCGTTCCAAAGCGATAGTCCAAGTCCAAAAAGTGCAAGATTTTTTACAAGGCAGCGTTTAATTGATTTGTTCACGTCAGAAGATGTGACTTTATCAGCACCTATTGCCTGATTTCTAAAATCAAGAACAGGAAGAATCTCGGTTTGGGTCTCGTTATTAATACACATTTTTGTTTCGACCCAACACGTCTTGCCGTCAGTGTGATAGATACACCCCGTATCTGTTTTGATAATCGAATATGTAGCATTAGGGTACTTGTTCTTTACAAAGTCCCATGCGCTCGACCACGGAAGATAGTCCATTTTATTCTTCTGCTTAATCTTTTCTGTGATGTCGATCTCGCTCAGTGTTTGAAAAATCGTCTTTTCCATTTTATCCCTCCATTTTTATGTTTTTACAAAATGATTTATATTATCGGAGACAATCCGTAAAACAAGGTAAATCTATATCAAAGGCTTTCGCCTGAATTACATATTTAGAAATAGTTGTTGTTTTAAGCTCTAAAAACCGCCACTTATGACTATAAAACACTAAGTTCTTATCTTTTGGGCGTTACTGATTTTTAATAAAATAGGATTTTTAGAGGTTGACCTTTTAGTTAATTCTATTCGCTGCAATAATTTCATCAAGAGTTCTTGGTGTATAGTCCATATATGGAAGCATACAACCCACATTGTAACACTCATACGGAAAGTCACGGGACTTCATCTGTTCTCTATATAAATTAAACGGTCTGTTATCTCTGCCACTATGAATATGTCCGTATATGTGTACTGCGCCATAATCTGCTCTGTT
>Ga0129308_1001409_pt1 | contig 25240 bp, 22 predicted proteins | sample L827metagenome_FD_94440 | JGI IMG/M metagenome (GOLD analysis project Ga0129308, IMG submission 94440) | Ring-tailed lemur group fecal microbial communities from Wisconsin, USA - L827 metagenome | ecosystem: Host-associated > Mammals > Digestive system > Large intestine > Fecal | place: USA... | reverse complement strand
GCAAAGAACGCTCGCACAGTACCGCCTTGAACTGTCTTCCGTACTTAGCGCTTGTTATCCATCCGCCTCTGAGATTCAGTCTTTCTCCTTCGTTGACATCGCCCAGATTGCCTACTACAGGGATAAGCCCTTCTTCACAGCCGAGATTAAGTACGGTATATCCGTTTTCGGCATTTTTATATATAACATCCTCCACCGAGCCGCAAAGCTCGACGGAAATATCCGCTTTCTGATTATCCAATATATAAATCCCTGCCTTCAGTTGATTTTATACCTCTGTAGCTTTTGCGTGCCGCCACGCTCACCCTTGCGTGATCTTTACACAGCGCCCTGCAAAGCTTCATGAACTCTTCGTCGCAGCTAAGCTTCTTCGACACAACTATAACAACATCTCCCCTTGTGCCCGAAAGTGCATTTCTCACAAGGCCTTCGACATCGTCACAGCTAAGCGGGCGCACATATACAGGCGGTATCTTCGCCGTGCCGATACTTGTGAGTAGCATCACCGCATTTACCGCTCCCATTACGCCCAGAAAAATAAAAGTAAAGATACATATGTATGCGCCCATCCGACATACTCCTTTCATAAGGTTTACATCAGTATATGGCTGAGCGCCGTTATTCGTGAATATCAGTCCGTATTGCAGGTGCAGAGAATTGCGTTCCAACCCTCTTTTTCCGAGACGCCGTCAACACGGATACCGTTTTCTTTGAGCGCAGACAATACTTCGTCAAGGCGCTCGGAAATTATTCCCGATACGATAAGTCTGCCCTGCTTTTTCAAAAATCCGCTGAAATACGGCGACATTGATATTATAACATCCGCTACGATATTTGCCGTTATGATATCAAAGCCGGTTCCTATTTTTCTGCGCAGCTCTTCATCGTCGCTGATATTTCCGACAAAGGCGCTGACAGTATCGCCCGAAAATCCGTTCTTTTCGGTATTCTCAAGCGCCGTGCGCACGGAATTTTCAAATATATCCACCATAACCGCCTGCTTTGCTCCGAGCAATAGTCCGGCTATGGAAAGTATGCCGCTTCCCGTACCCAAATCAAGCATTCTGTCGCCCTCGTGGATCTGCTTTTCAAGAAGCTCCATCACAAGACGGGTAGTGTGATGCTGTCCCGTGCCGAAAGACGACGCCGGATCTATCTCCAGTATCTTTCTGCCGTCAGCGTCGCTTACTTCTTCCCAGCTGGGCTTAACTATCAGCTTATCACCTACCGTAAACGGCTTGTAGTACTGCTTCCAGTTATTCGCCCAGTCCTCTTCACGCACGCAGTCTATCTCTACATCAAGACTGCCGTAAAAGCCGTCACGGTCGTTTTCTTTCAGCTCGTCAAGCGTTCCTTTGAGCGCCGACAGCATTTCCGCACCCTGCTCATTATCCTGCACATAGCAGGTGATATGAGGCTTTACCGTCTTAAGTCCCATAAGGCTGTCATCAACATAGTCCCAGTTGTATTCCTTGTTTTCGAGAAATTCTTCAAAGTCGGCAGGATCGTGAATAATAAAACCGTTAAAGCCAAGCTCGGAAAGACGCATCGTTAATATCTGTACAGCTTCGCTTTCGGTATAAATATCTACTTGTTTGAATTGCATAACGCTACCTCTCATTTATTACAGTTTCGTTTTACAGCGAACATTTTTCTATTATATATTATCCTACATTTATTATGAAAAAGCAAGCGAAAAATAAAATAAACCCGATTTTTCGCCCATAAATGTCAAAATTGTCATAGTTTTAAGAAGATTTTGTGAAAATTAGCACTCTCCTATTGACAGTGCTAAAAACCGTGCTATAATGTAGTTGTACAAAGAAAGAGGAACCGCCTCGGGAAAGTACAAGGTAGCAAATGATCGGCACTGCGTTTATCACAGCACCGCATATTATATGAATGGAGGAATGACATATGTTACCTGCAATTTTCAATGAAAACTTATTTGACGACTTTTTTGACGACAGATTTATGATGCCGTCAGTATTCGGCAAGAACGATCCGCTTTACGGCAAAAACGCAAAAAATGTAATGAAAACAGATGTCCGTGAAACGGAAAACTCCTACGAGCTTGATATAGACCTCCCCGGATTCAAAAAAGAAGATGTATCGCTTAAGCTCGATGACGGCTATCTGACAATAGGCGCTGAAAAGAGCCTTGAGAAAGAGAGCGGAAAAGACAAAGACGGCAAGTACATCAGGCGTGAGCGTTACGAAGGACAATGCAGCAGAAGCTTCTTTGTCGGAAGAGGCGTTCAGGCAAGGGATGTATCCGCTAAATTTGAGGACGGTATACTGAAGGTATCCGTACCTAAGACAGCACAGCCCGAGGTGAACAATTATATTGCCATTGAATAAGCTATAATGACAATGTAATAAGCGAATAGTGAAACGGCAGACCGAAAGGCCTGCCGTTTTACTTGCTGTTTATTGTGTTATAACATTGCAATATGTGTATCCGCTGTACTCAGCTGTACCGTTTATTGTCTTATATGCTTTGAGCCTGAACTTATATGTTGTGCCGGGTTTAAGTCCGAGTACCGCACAAGATGTAACCGTGTTGCTTGTACACTTCTTTATGCGTACCCACTGCGTACCGTCATAACGTTCAACTATATATCCGCCTGCTGTTGTGTTCTTATTCCATGTAAGCGTAACAGATATCATAGTCACTTTGCTTGCATAAACGCCCGAAACATTATTGGGGTTAGTATTTACGGTAAGATTCGTATATACGCTGTACTGCACCGCAGAATTGATCGTCTTGTATGCTTTTATCCTGAACTTGTATGTTGTGGAAGGCTTTAATGAGTTGACCTTGAAAGAAACATAGGTGTTTGATGTGAGCTTCTTGAGCCGCACCCATTTACCGCCGCTGTAGTACTCGATAATATATCCGTCTGCAGTACAATTCTTGCTCCAGCCCAGCGTTATGCTGTTATTTGTCTTAGCGCTCGCCTTGAAGCCTGTCATAGCAGACGGCAGAGTGTTGACTGTGGTATAGGTATATGCGCTTGAAAGAGTGCTGTAGTAAGCTTTGATGCGGAACTTATTGGAAGTGCTTGACTTAAGTCCGGTCACGGTATAGCTCGTTGTTGCATTTGAAGTTATCTTTTTGACCGTTGCCCATTTTGAGCCGTCATAGCGTTCAAGTATGTAGCCCTGTGCCGTGCTGTTTTTTGCCCAGCTGAGCGTTATTGAAGTATTTTTTCTTGATTTTAATTTAAAGCTGCTGACAGCTGTAGGCTTTGTGCAAGCGGTAAGATTTGTATAACCGCTGTATTCGTAAACACCGCCGAAATTCTTGAATGCTTTGATCCTAAACTTATACTCCTTGCCTGCTGAAAGGCTTGAAACAGTATAACTTACTGTGGAATTAGCCGATATGCGGGCAGCTCTTACCCATGCCGAGCCGTTATAGCGCTCAATAATATAGCCTGTAGCGGATGTATTCTTGTTCCATCCGAGCGTTACAGATGTATCGGTAGAGGTTGTCGCTTTAAGACCGGTAGTATTATCAGGCTTTGTGTTTACGGTAAGTAAAGCATAACCGCCTGAGCAATACGGAAAAGTTTTATCTCCGCTGATATTTCCTTTGTATGCATTAATACGGAATTTATACGAAGTACTTGATTTGAGTCCGGTTACCTTATAGCTTACAGCAGAAGCGTTATTGATTATTTTGTTTGTCCAGGATGAGCCGTCATAAATATCAAGGATAAATCCGTCGGCGTTTTGCTTGTTCCACTTTAATGAAACGGAAGTATTTGTCTTTGATGAAACCGAGAAGCCTGTCGGAGCCAAAGGCACTGTGTTTGCTGTAGTTACCGTAGAATAACCGCCGAACAGCATCTGTTCTCCGTCGTAAATATAACGCTTGATACGGAACTTATAAGTCGTTCCCGAAGCAAGCCCCGTAACCGTATACTGAGTTGTGTTACCGTCTTTGATGGTTATTACTCTTTCCCATCCGTCCCCTACCGCCTTCTCGATCACATAACCTTTTGCGGTAGAATTTCTGTACCACTGCAGAGTAACCGAGTCAACCGTTGCGTCTGTCTGACTCATAGCGGTCATTACGGCAGGATATGTTCTTACCTCAAGCACCTTGCTGTAATCGCTGTAAATACGGTTGCCGTTGTCATTTACATAGCAACGGATACGGAATTTATACAGTGTTGCAGGAGAAAGATCGTAGCATCCGTATGTCATTTCATCACCGGCAGTAAATGTAGCCAGTTTTGTGAACTTTTCTCCGTCCAGATACTCAAGTATATATCCGTCTGCTTTGCTGACTGTTCCCCATTTTAAAATTATTGAAGAATCGCTTCTTGAGGAAAAAGAAAGACCGCTTACTGCGTTAGGCTGTTCAGCTGTCTTGCTAAGTGCCTCAGGCGCATCTTCGGAGCAAAAATATGCTCCGTCGGTAACAGCAGTATCATCACCGCCGGTATAATCTTCCGCACCTGCACACAACGAGCAAAGTGCAGCCGCAATAAAGCCGGCAGACAACAATGTAGCCGCTTTTAAAAACTTCACTGTAACCTCTCCTTTACATACGGCATAGCGCCGCAGAATTTTATACATATTTATGTTATCATTACACAGCATATATGTCAATATTTTTTTAATAAAAACGGTTATTTTTTGGAAAAATTCGTTGTTATGCACACTGTCAGACGCTGCGTTTTGTCATATAAGGCAATATATTTTTTACGCATACAGACTCATACCGTCATTTGAATTTTTCGGTTCAGTCGAGCAATTTCTTATATGTAATATCTATCAGGAACGCACCGAGCGGCGCTGTAATGATTATCGCCAGCACAGCCACAGTAAGCACCGTATTTCCGCAGGCAAGCCCCATAGCAAGCGGTACTCCGCCTATAGCCGCCTGCACGGTCGCTTTAGGCAGATAGGCTATACAGCAGAACAACCGCTGTTTTATCGGCAGTTTTGTTTTTACAAAGCACAGCAGGACTCCAAGCGCCCTGAAAACAAGCACGGCGAGTATCAGTATTACTGCCGCCGCTCCCGCATTTGCCGCATAGCTTATATCGACCGCCGCACCGACAAGCACAAACAGCATTATCTCAGCCGCCACCCATATTTTGCCGAGCTTGCCCGACAGCCTTTGCGACGCCTCGGGACGCACCTTCTTTATGGTTATTCCGCTGACAGTTACAGCCACCAGCGACGAGAACGGCACTATCATGCCGAAGCAGTCCTCTGCCATACACAAAAGGAACGATATGCTGACAAGTATCAGCAGTTTCGCGGTATCCCGTATATGAATAAGCTTCATCAGTTTTCCGAGCGGATATCCTATAATCGCTCCTGCCGCCGCACCGAGAATTATTGATAGCGGTATCCTTGCTAAATCAAGCGCATTGAAGTTTCCGCTTTGTACGAGTGATGAAAAAACAGAAAACATTATTATAACAAACACATCGTCAAGTGACGCTCCTGCAAGGATAAGCTGAGGTATACTGTTTGTCTGACCTCTGCTCTCCTCCATCAGCTTCAGCATCTTCGGCACTATTACCGCAGGAGAGACTGCCGCTATCACCGATCCGAGAAGAAGTGCTTCGGTAAATGAAATACCGAGCAGAAGCGGAGCAAGAAGTGCCGTTGCAAGCATCTCGATACACGCAGGGACAAAGCACATCAGGACAGCCGGCCTGCCGACACGCTTTAAGTCCGCTAAATTCAGCGACAAGCCTGCACGCATAAGGATAATGACGAGGGCAATTTTTCTCAGCTGTGCCGATATATCAAGCACCGAACCGTCGATAAGTCCCAAAGCGTGCGGACCGATGGCTATTCCTACCGCAAGCATACCGATAAGGGCGGGAAGATGAATCTTTTTGCAAAGCTCGCCTGCAAGAAAGCCGAGCAGAAAAATAAGGGCAAGTGAAAATAGCATAGAAATATCTCCTTTTGCAGTAACCGCAAAATAAAAAAGCCGACAGCTACTGCGTAAAACGCAGAAGTCATCAGCTTAAAATTTTATAATTCAAAGCGGTTTGGGCTAAAGCCTCAGGGAGAACATCATTCCCTTTATTACGGGTCTATTATAGCATTACATAGCCCGGTTGTCAAGAGGGCATGAACACAGCGAGAGCAAAAGTCGGCTGACAAAAAATGTTTTTGGAACAGGTTGACAATACCACATTCCTGTGCTACAATAAAACTGCGACACAATTCAATATTTAAACTGTACAAGTATTCATTTTTACTACGGTAAAAGTGCATGCTCTATTTTCGTATACTTGTACAGGATATGAATTGTGTCGCAGCAATCGGAGTTGTGCATTTTTCGGTGCGTGGCTTCGGCTGCGCACTTTTTTATTTCAGAAAGGAATATGAAAATATGAAAGCGAAGAAATTTTTAGCGGTTGCTACAGCAGTAGCACTTGTGATTTCGTTGACAGCCTGCGCAGGCACAGGCAATGTTCAGGCAAGCAGTGCGGATAAAAATACATCGGATATAACTGACAGTGGTGTTCCTTCTTCGGTTGACGAATCATCGGATACGGTCACGCAATCTAAAGAAGAAACGACAGTAAATACCGAGAGCACAACTGTGGCTACGACCCCTGCCGCTTCGGTTGAAGAATCAACTGATACAGTTACCGAATCAAAGGCTGAAACAACGGTAGGTACAGTCGGTACAACCGCTGAAATCCCTGCGACAGAAGCTCCCGTAACGACTAAAGCAGAAACAATAGCACCGACTCTTTCAAAGAACGAAAGATATGTGTATGATGAAGACGGTAATGTGGTTGATAAAATAAAGGTTAAGGTGGTTGACGGGGTTACATATACTGTAGGGGAAAAGTCAGATGATAAGTGTATACTTGATGGCATTCCGCTTTTTACTAATGACCCTGAATTTCCATCGGGCGATATTATTACTATGGTTCAAACCGTTCTGTATATGAAGGGGAAAGAGTTTACTCAAAAAGAAATATTTGAAAAGTACGTTGAGTATCATACACCTGATGAATGGTATGAGGAAGATGGTATTAAGTGTGGACCTGTGTTATGTAAGGAAAAATTGATACAAGATCCCAGACTAAAACCGACGGATTATTTTAATGGCGGAATAGGTAATTTAAGATATTATTGCAATAAAATTTTAGAAGAGAATTCTGTAGAAGTAATTGAATATCAATCAGAACTATATGATTATAATATTATAGATGATTATGAAAAAGTAAAATTTTTAGTCGATAGAAATCACTTACCGTTTGTCTACAGCAATTATCATACGAAAAATATATGGGAATGGGTTAATGATGATATGGAAATTCAAGGGTTTCTTGATGGTGAGCGTGTTTTTTTATCAATAGGGTATTCTAATGGAAAATTTTTTATGTTTGATACGAAATCTAATAAAATTATTGATATTCTGTGTTTCGTTGACGGCGTGTATTCTATTTAAAAAAAGTGGGAATATCCCACTTTTTGTTGATCTTTATTATGTAGACACATTTTATAAATATAATAGATAAAATACATTGAGGTAACAAAGCATTATGCCCTCTCTGCACATACGCAGAGAGGGCAACGTTATATCACTCTATATTCTGTATCTGCTCTCTTATCTTTTCTATCTCGCTCTTCATATCCACTACAAGCCTTGTTATGCGGATGTCAGACGCCTTGGAGCCGATAGTGTTGGTTTCTCTGTTGATTTCCTGTACAAGAAAGTCGAGCTTTCTTCCTATCTCCTTGTCGCTGTCGAGCATATCACGAAGCTGTGCCAGATGCGAATGGAGTCTGACCGTCTCTTCGTCTACCGCCGTCTTTTCGGAGAAAATAGCCGCCTCGGTGATTATTCTCTGCTCGTCTATATCCGAAGAGCCGAGTATCTCTTTAAGCTTATCTTCGAGCTTCTTGCGGTATGCGGCGGTGCTTTCGGGAGAATATACTTCGACCTTGTTTACCATATCCTCAATTACTGCCGCCTTTTCAAGCACATCCGCCTTTAGTGCGGCGCCCTCAGTTTCACGCATTGCAATGAACTTATCAAGTGCGGCACTTGCTACGGATGAAATATCCTTCCACAGCTGTTCCTCATCGGCTTCTTCCTTTATTACGGTGAAAACATCGGGTATTCTGAAAAGGTCGGATGCGGAAAGATCGTCGGTTATGCCGAGATCGGGCACAATTTTGCGTATAGCCTCAATATACTGCGCCGCTACCTGCTCATTTACCGTAACCGAAGTGTCCCTTACATCTATATTGTATACAAGCAGAGAAAGCTCGACCTTGCCTCTTGTTATCTTCTCTTTGAGAAGTGATTTCAGCTGAGCTTCAAGGTACTGAAAGCTTCTGGGAAGCTTTGCGGAAAACTCAAAAAACTTATGATTTACGCTTCTTATTTCGACAATTATCTCCCTGCCGTTAATAACAGCCTGTTCTCTGCCGAAGCCGGTCATACTTCTTATCATATTGATAGATCCCTTTCTTATAGCTTAAGCTCGCCGCTTTCGAGCATTGACTGTGCGGCAAGCAGTATTCCTGTTTTGCCCGACGGGTAAGTTATCCCGCCCTGAAGCCATACAGCATACGGCTCTCTCAGCGGTGCGTCGGCAGACAGCTCTATGCTTGCGCCCATCGTAAACGCCCCTGCCGCCATAATGACTTTGCTGTCATAACCGGGCATATCCCACGGCTCAGGTGTCGCCATAGAATCAATGGGCGAACCGTTCTGTATGCCCTTGCAGAAAGCACAGAGTGCATCGGGTGTTCCGAGCTTTATTGCCGCAATTATATCCGTTCTTTCGCTGTTATACGCAGGGAAAGTCTCATATCCGAGCAGAGAGAAGAAAGCGCAGGCAAACACCGATGTCTTTACGGCACTCTCCACTATCTGCGGAGCAAGGAAAAATCCGAGATACATACCTCTATTCTCGTCAAGCGAACAGCCGACCTCCTTGCCCGTTCCTACGGTAGTAAGCCTGTAACTGCAAAGCTCAACAAGGTCTTTTCTGCCTGCGATATAGCCGCCCGTACGGGCAATAGCGCCGCCCGGGTTCTTGATAAGACTGCCGATTATAAGATCGGCTCCGACCTCGGTCGGCTCACGCTTTTCCACAAACTCGCCGTAGCAGTTATCCACCATTACTATGGCGTCGGTATTTACACTTCTTACTGCGTTTATTATTTCTCCTATCTTGGAAACAGATAAGGAATCTCTCAGCGAGTATCCTCTTGAACGCTGAATATAAGCCACTTTACAGCCTTTTGCGCAGGCTGTCTTTATTCCTTCAAAATCGGGTGTTCCGTCGGAAAGAAGGTCTACCTGTGCATATTTTACACCAAATTCCTTAAGCGAGCCGCCGTGCTCTCCGCCAATCACCTCCGACAAGGTGTCGTAAGGTGCGCCTGTAAGGCAAAGGAGCGTATCTCCGGGTCTTAATACTCCGAACAAAGCGGTAGACAGCGCATGAGTTCCGTTTACGAAGCTGTGGCGCACAAGAGCGTCTTCTGCACCGAAAACCTCAGCGTATACCGCATCGAGCTTGTCCCTGCCGTCATCATTGTAACCGTAGCCGATAGTACCCTTGAGGTGCATTTCGCTTACTCTGTTGTTTATGTAGGCAGAAAGCACCTTGTTGCCGTTATACTCGGCTATTTCGCTTATTTTTGCAAACTGCTGATTTGCAAGTTCTTCTGCCTGCGTTGCCTTTTCAAGCAGTCTTTTATCAATGTTAAAAAAGTCCATATACTACCTTCTTATTTCATAGAATGTCTGTATTTTTTCAAAGCCGATTTTCCGATAAAAACCGCATAGTTCTTCACGGCATAAAACGGCAGTATTTTCATATTTATCAGCCGATACAGCCGCTATTTCTCTTACTACAGCCTCGCCATAGCCTTTTTTCTGCATATCTTTCCTTACTGCTATATGCGACAGATAGCAGTTATTTTCGTATCCGTAAAGCATTATGCCGCAGGCGGCCGGCACTCCGTCATAAGTTGCAAGCATAAGTTTGCTTATACCGTGCCTTACCATATGACAAGTATCCGTGTACCAGCTGTCAAAATGTTCGTCAGATAGGTCAAAGCCGCTTTTCAGTATACCGAACACGGTTTTATAGTCTTCGGTGAGCTTTGCAGAACCGCACTTTGCTATATCCTTTGTGCGTGCGGTCATAAGGCAGAGCTTTTCCGCAGTATCACCGAGATCGATATTAGTCAGTATCGAACTGCATCCAAGCGTTTCTCCAAAGCATATAAGCGAATCGCTGTCGCCGAAGCTTTCACTGCAGTACGCATAAAGCTCACCGCCGTAATACATCGCCAGCATTCCGTCACCCTCGTAAAAAGTGCAGAAGTCATATCCTGTGCCGTAAGCCTCATAATACGCATATATCCGCCCGACTATCACATCTGATAACGGATAATCGGGCGGTAACGAGCCGTATATTCGTTTAATCATGATTTTTCACATAGTGCAAGATACATTTCGTATGCAAGCTTTGCTGTGCTTTCTGCGTCGCTCTTCTTTATCGTACAGGACGGCGAGTGCAGATATCTGCACGGTACTGAAAGTGCTACCGTTCTTATACCGCCTACGGAAGTATGGATAGCTCCGCTATCGTTTCCTCCTGCAACAAGAGTCTTTGTCTGACAGGGGATATCCGACTTATTTGCTAAATCAAACCCAAGGCGGTAAAGCTCTCTGTCATAGATAGTGCCTCTGTCCATATAGCTTATTACACAGCCGTCTCCGAGCTGGCAAACCCGTTTTTCTCCGTCATTGCCCGAAAAATCGCAGGCAGTAGTAGTTTCAAGCACTATCGCATAATCGGGATGTACCGTATACGCCGCCGTTTTTGCGCCCCTTGTACCTATCTCCTCCTGCACGGTGAATACGCAGGTCACATCGTAAGGAAGGGGCTTGTTCAGCATATCTATCATTATAGCACAGCCTACCCTGTCATCAAGTGCCTTCTCACGAAGATATCCATTGCCAAGCTCTGTGTAGTTGCTCTCAAAATAAGCGCAGTCGCCGAGCGACACATATTTCTCTGCCTCCGCTTTTGATGAGGCTCCGATATCCATAGTAAGAGAATCGAGTTTTACAGGCTTTCCCCGCTCCTCTTCTGACTGCTGATGAACGGCCTTTCCGCCGATAACGCCCACCGTACCGTTTGAAAAGTGAAGCTGTCTGCCGACAGCGACCTCGTGATTTATACCGCCGACTGCGGAGAGCTTCAGCAAACCGTCATCGGTAATATATGTCACTGTAAAGCCGACCTCGTCCTGATGTGCGGCAAGCATTACTTTATTCTTCGGCGTTTTCTCGCCCTTTTTAAAGACGATGATGTTTCCAAGAGCATCGACATTTGCTTCACAGTCATCGGGGAGCATTGACAGTATGAGTTTTGTGACTGCTCTTTCATCGCCGCTTGTGCCGTCTGCGGCACAGAGTTCTTTTATTATCTCAAACAGCTCAGGCATTATCGGCACCGCCTTTCATGGCAAATTCAGCAATAAGCCTTGCCGTAGACATAACATCTTCGGTATCGATTATTTCTGCCGGAGTGTGCATAAACTTCAGCGGAATTGATAATGTGCAGGCCTTTGCGCCCGACTTGTTCACGCTGATTGTATCCGCATTTGTGCCTGTCTCTCCGCCCATTACTTCAAGCTGATACGGTATATCGTTTTCTTTTGCAAGACAGATAAGACGCTCTGACAGCTCACGGGACAAAGACGGAGCAATTCCTATCATAACGCCCTTTGACATATCGGCGCACTTTGCTCTGTCGCTGTCGGGAGTTTTTGCAAAGCTGACATCCATTTCAAGTACATAATCGGGATCAAGGTCGTATGCGGCTATCTTTGCACCACGCTCGCCTGTTTCCTCCTGAACGGTAAACGAAACATCGATATCAAAAGCAAGCTCCTTGCCGCTCATCATTTCAAGCGCACACAGTATCGAGGCAACACCGCACCTGTCATCAAGCGCACCTGCGCAGTATCTTGTGCCTATCAAAGCTGTCGGCTCGCAGTCAAAGGTTATCATGTCGCCAAGCTCGACTATCTTACTGAGCTGCTGCTTAGTAAAGCCGGTATCTATAACCATATCCTCTATTTTTACAGCGCTGTCGCCGCCCTTTACATGAGGCGGAAGTACCGACACCGTACCTTTTATCTTTTCTTTACCATGAATAGTCACGCTCTGTGCGGCAAGCACACGCCTGTCAGGACCGCCTACAGCGCCGACCTTTATAAATCCTGCGTCATCGATATAAGAAACGATAAGTCCTACTCTGTCTATATGGGCATCAAGCAGCAGTTTAGGCTTTTTGCCGCTTTTGGCAATATGTCCGATAACACTTCCGAAATTGTCAATATAGCAGTCATCGGTAAATCTGCGGAGCATTTCAAGTGCGGCTTGTGAAGCACTGCGCTCGTCGCCCGATACTCCGTCAACACTGCAAAGGGTATACAGCATCTCATTTATATTCATTGTCATCTTTCTTTCACAGGCTTAGTACAAGCCGTCCATTTTTATCTTTTCCTTTACTCTCTCAAGCTCGGCGATAAACTGCTCGTCAAGCTTGCTAAGGCTGTAGCCCTTGGGGAATATCAGGACATCCTTATTCACTTTATACGGTGCGTCGCATCTGAGCTGAACCATTCCGTGCTGTTCAAGACAGCTCTTAGGAACGGGAGATACCCACATATATGTGTTGTTGATATTTCCGAGCAGGTCGAACTGACTTCCTCTTTCATAAACATATATGCGCTTTTTGCGGTGCTCCGCTACGCTTGATTTTGACACTTTGGAAAAAGACAGCGACGGTACGGAAAGGTCTCCGTGAACGATTTCGATATAATCTTCAAGATCGGAATATTTGACGATCCCGTCGGGATTGTTCTTTGCAAGCGGACTGTCCTTGTTTACAAGCAGACGGTATTCAAACTCCCACAAAGGACGGTATTTCAGATTCTTGCCGTCAAGCATAGCAAAATACTGCTTTTCATGGATGTTCTGATATCTTATTATGCCCAGCTTGAAGTCATAATTCAGGATGTTGTTTACGGCATCCATCGAGTTTGTTTCTTTGAAGTTTATCGATATCTCCTTATCGGTGTCAAGCAGACTGACAAAGTTTGAAAACGCCTTTGTGATATAGGTCGCTCTCGGAACGGATATGCTGAAGCGTACACAGTCGTCTACCTTAGGCTTATACAGCGATACCATTTCGTCAAACTGTTCCAGTACGGCTCTTGCATAGCCTAAAAACTCGCCGCCCTTTTCGGTAGGTGCGACTCCCTTTGTAGTCCTTCTGAAGATAGTTATTCCTATCTCGTTTTCCAGCTCTTTTATAGCCTTGCTGAGATTAGGCTGTCCCATAAACAAATTGTTTGCTGCCTTTGTGATCGAACCCGTCTTTTCTATCTCGACCGCATACTTAAGATGCAGAAGATCCATTAAAAGCCATATCCTTTCTTACAGAGGCAAATTCCTCTGATTAATTATAACCCGTAAATGCTAAACCGTGCAGTTATTTCTGCGGATTAGCGTCAATATCAGCAAATGTCTGAATAGCCTCTGTTATGGTCTTTTCGTGAGCCAGCATACCATACTTGTCAACTTCCGACTTGTTCTTTTCTCCGTGAGTAAGACAGCCTGCACCGCCTATACATCCGCCTACGCACGCCATACCTTCAATAAAGTTATTCGGCAGAGCGTTCTTGGAAGCACGCATAAGCGCACGCTTGCACTCTTCAATACCGTCGCAGGAAATGCCGTTAAGAACAAATTCTTCGTTGCCCTGCTCCTTGAGCGCCTCGGCTACCGCATCGGCAAGTCCGCCGCAGCGGGCAAATATTCTGCCGTAATATGAAGCGTTGTCAAGCGCTGTACCGTCAAGCTCCGACAGCTCTATATCCTTGCTGTCGAATATAGCCTGAAGCTCTTCAAATGTCATTGCAAAGTCCACATAAGGCTTTACGGTGTCCCACTTGACTTCCATTTTCTTTGCGGTGCAGGGACCTATGAACACTATCTTTGCCGTAGGATCGTTTTCCTTTATGTAGCGTGATATTTCCGCCATAGGCGAAAGATTGTGCGATATATTATCGTTAAGCATCGGGAAGGATTGCTTGATATACATCACAAACGCAGGACAGCACGAGCTTGTAAGGAAACCCTTTTCGGCAAGCTCCTGTGCCTCCTTGTATGCTACCATATCTGCACCCAGCGCCGCCTCTACAACGCTGTGGAAGCCGAGCATCTTTATGGCGGTAACCACCTGGTCGAGCTTTGCGTAGCTGAACTGGCTTGCTATAGAGGGCGCAACAACGGCATAAACCTTATAATTGCGGTTATTATCGCTCTTCTTCAGCATATCAATAATATCCACAATATATGACTTATCGCTGATCGCTCCGAACGGGCAGGTATACACGCACGCACCGCAGGAAATGCACTTGTTGTTATCAATATGTGCGGCGGCAGAGCTTGCGTCGGTCGCCCTTGAGATAGCGCCTATCTTGCAGGCTCTCTCGCACGGACGCTTGAACTCAAGTATTGCTCCGTAGGGACAAACCTTTGCGCACTGACCGCAGTTTACGCACTTTGACTTGTCAATATGCGCCTTCTGATGATCGTCAAATGAGATAGCGCCCATACGACACACATCTTCACAGCGGTGAGCAATACAGCCTCTGCACGCCTCGGTGACATCATAGCCGCCTACGGGACACTCATCGCAGGCAATATCTATTACTTCTATTACATTTGGATTTTCGGGATCGCCGCCCATAGCGATCTTTATTCTTTCGGATACTATTGCTCTTTCTTTATAGATACAGCATCTCATGGTGGGCTTATCCTTGACGATGTTCTTTGCTACATCGTTGAAGAAGCTGAAAGAGTCAGCAGGCTTTTCCGTACCCTCGGTTGCCCATGCGTGCCTTGCAACCTCTCTTAACACCTTATACTTCAGATACTGCACCTTTGTGTCGAATTTTTTCAGTTTCTTTTCCATAGTTCTCTTTTACGGCTCTTTGCCGTATATGCTCCTTTCGTTGTTACTTTTTCTTTTGTTCCGTCTGTTCTGCTTCTTTCTACGATAACTTTTGTTATCAGAAATAACTTACTTTTATCTTTTTGCCCATTGATTTAAGGCATTTGCTCAGCTCGTCAACGAGCTGCATTTTTATATTGAATGTGATAGGAAGATTCGGGTTCTGATGAGCCGCATTTACCGCCCTTCCGACATAGAAATTGATGTCGGTAGCGTCTTCAAACAGCATCCTCGCAATGCACGAAGCACCGTCCTGCAAAATCGTCCAATCGTCATACAGCTTGTTCTCACCGAGATAGTCCTTTGCATAGTCAAGCACTCTGCTTATCGTTACAACGCCCTCTGTTACAAGGTCAACGCCCTCTATAGTCGCCATCGGCGGTATGTCGGGGCTGATATAATCAAGACAGGGTATTACAGGCTTGCCCAAAAACTGACCTGTCAGCGTGGAGGTCGTTCCGCCGCACACGATATGCTTTCCTTCTTTTGAGAAGAACAGCGTCAGCATCTTGTTTAGGTCTTTAGGATCGGAGGGAGGGCCTATCATAAGGTTTACCTGCTCACGCTCACGAATCTTTATTACGCCTACCGTAGTATCATCTCCGGGCGAACCGCCGTACAACCTTACGCACTCATCAAGCAAAATGGTGGCAAGCGCCTTTGCGGAGTATTCTCTGTCGTATACGCCCTCCATAAATTCTATTATATTATCTCTCTGCCATCCGAAATTGAGCGATGAGCCGACTCCTGCATAGATAGCGCCGTCGCTGGTCGTGATAAAAGTATCATCAAGCTTCAGCGGTATCTTGGAGTGATATATCGTCTTTCCGTCTATCTGATTTATCGTTTTGGGATAATCGTAGTTCTTGCCGTCACGCAGCATTATCACCTGCGGATTATCATACTGTATTATCTCTGCCTCTTTGTTGTTTACCACTCTTATTATGGTAAATGTTGAATATGCCACCTTACGCACATCGCAGACCGGAAGAGTCGCCACCATAGTAGCAACGCAGTCCTCAACGCTCATGCTGTTCGCCATCATAGTGGATATTATCTTTGAAGTCAGAGTGGAAAGTATCGAAGCCTTGACTCCGCTTCCCAGTCCGTCAGCCAGCACGAACACTATAGAGTTTTCGTCCTGTTCCACAAGCTCGACATGATCTCCGCAGAGCTGTTCGCCGTGCTTGTTGACGCTGAGATATCCGATATCGGTGCAGAAGCTGAACGCTTTACTGTTCATCATTTGACAGATTCTCCTTGAGCTTTGTCAGTGCGACCTTTGTTTCGGCGGTCGTTTCACCGAGAAGCGACGCAATCTCCTGTACTACACGCATCTGCTTTTCAATTACCTTGTCGGTTACTGCGATAGTCTCGGCGGCGTTCTTCTCACGCTTTGACCGTGAGATCTCTTCGCCTGTAATATCACGCATTATCGACATTATGATATGATAACTCTTATCGTAGATTATCGTCTCTTCAACATATTTTCCGTATTCGGCAAGATATGTACGCTTGTTATGGATATCAACGCCGGTGCTCATGACCTCAAGATAAGCAACCGGATCGAGAATACGCACTACAGGACATCCCATGATATCCGACAGGCTCTTGATATTCATTATTTCTCTTGCAGCCTTGTTTATCTGCTGTACTTCAAGGTCTTCGCTCAGCACCATTATACCGTTGGGAGTGTTGTTTATTATGTTGTCGGAGAAGCTCTCGGCCTTTTCTTTAAGATACGGCAGGCACATGGTAAGGTCTGCCTTGCCCTGAAGTATTGCTACCGCTTTTTCACGGCAGGTATCATAACCGCAGCTGCCGCAGTTGAGCTCCTGCGAAGGATCGCTCTTGTTCATCTTGCGAAGTATCTCTTCTATTGCCTTACTGCCCGGCATAGTCTTAGGCATACTGATAAACGGCATTGACTTAGTCATATCGCTGAGCTTTGGCGTATCGAATCTGCCGCTTCCTGCAAACTCATCTACCGCTCTTCTCTCGTGGATAACGCCTTCGTGCTTTTTATCCATAGCAGGACCGCCTATACAGCTGTTAACGCAGGCAGACATTTCGATAAAGCACTTTCCTACATTGCCTTCTATTATATCACGCAGTGCGTTGCGGCAGTTCTCCACGCCGTCAATAGCCATATACAGATATTCCGGATTGTCCTTGTTCATTGAACGGAGAATGCCCGAAGTCGTGGGATACAGCCTTGTTTTTGCTCTGCCTTGTTTGTCTGTGCCGTCGCCTGTGGGGGAAACTTCTATGTTTTCATCCTTAAGCCAGCCTGTCAGCTCTTCAAAGGTAAGAACACAGTCTACCGCACCCGAATAAGCCTCAGCCTCAGCCTTCTTTGAAAGGCAGGGGCCGATAAATACCGTCTTGCATCCGGGATACTTCTTTTTCAGCACCTCTCCGTGTGCAAGCATAGGCGATTTTACCTGTGCAAGCATCGGGAGCGCCTCCGGATAATATTTCTGAATAAGTGTGTTTACCGTGTGACAGCAGGAGCTGATGATAACATTATGCTCTCCGTCCGCAACCAGTTTTTCGTACTGCTCTGTAACGAGCTGTGCGCCTTCTGCGGTTTCCTCTGCGCCGGCAAAGCCGAGCTTTTTCAAAGCCTCGTTCATTGACGCAAGTCCGACGCCGTTATAGTTTGCCACAAATGACGGCGCTATGCTTACATAAACGGGGCTTCCCGATGCGATAAGCTCTTTTGCTTTGTCAACATCGTTTCTTATCTGCTTTGCGTTCTGAGGGCAAGCAACAAAACACATACCGCACAGTATGCACTCATCCTCTACTATATTCGCCTGTCCGTCAGAAAATTTAATTGACTTGACGGGGCAATGTCTTATACACTTGTAACAGTTTTTACAATTTGATTTTTTCAGCTTTAAATAGCTCATATATATTACACCTTGTTATAAGTCTTTGCGGTAAATTTTTCTGCGTTTACAATAAAGCGCTCGTGGGTTCCTTTGCCGATAACGCCTTTTTCATCCTTTGCAATGACTGCAAACACAAGTCTGCGATCATCTATTTCGATAAGCTCCGCTTCCGCCGTGACCTTCATACCTACGGGGGTTGCCGCCGTATGCGCTATATCGAGCTTCGTGCCGACAGAAGGCATACCCTCGCCGAGTTTGCCTGAAAGCACATTGCACGCCGCCTTTTCAATAAGTGCTATCATAGCGGGAGTGGCAAAAACATCAAGCGAACCGCTCCCCATAGACTTTGCCGTGTTGCTTTTGTCAACCGTAACTTCCGAAACCGCTTTTATGCCGGTTGTAAGCATTAAAATTCACCTTTCCTTTTCTTAAAGCGCCGTCAGCTTAGATCCGCCAGCACCTTTTCGTCAAAGATCTGTCTGAAGTTGCCTTCGGACACTCCGCAGATTATCTCATCGTCGATCTTGACGGAAACTCCGTCGGTACATCTGCCGAGGCAGAATGCGGCGCCGAGATTAACCTTATCTTCGAGATTGTGTTCAGCTATGTAAGCCTTTGCCAGCTCAATAATTTTGTATGAGCCTTTGAGGTGGCAGGAGCTTCCTACGCAAATGCTGATATTTTTCATATTATCCGTTTCCTTTCGATTTTCAGAGCGTATCAGAACTTATTTCCGTCCTTGATCTCAAACTCCAGATTTTGTGAAAGCACCGCAAGAGAAGCCGCAAGATTTTCATACTGGACTATTACATCGGGCGGAACGACAAGATGTACCGGAGCAAAGTTCCATATAGCAAGTATTCCGCACTCTACCATACGGTCGCACACTTCCTGAGCGTGTTCGGGCGGAACGCATATTATTCCTATATGTACCTTCAGCCTGCTGCACAGATCCGGCATTTTATCAGCAGGGAAAATGCGCTTGCCGTCAACAACGCTTGCATCGGTGTCAAACGCCGCTACTATATTCAGTCCGTAACGGCTGAACTCCTTATATGAGAGCAATGCCTGTCCGAGTTTTCCTGCGCCTGATATTACCGCCTCTTTTGTATTGTCATATCCGAGAAAGCTCTCAAGGTCACGGATAAGCTCGCTTGCAACATAGCCTGTCTTGGGCTTGCCGCCGGTAAGGCTTACCGTTGCAAGATCCTTGCGCACCTGAACCTCGTTCAGCTTAAGGTCATTCGCAACGGTCGTTGCGGATATGTTGCGTATTCCCTCAGCGCTTTTTTTCTTCAGATAGTCAAGATAGAAGGGCAATCTCCTCAGTGCCTGTTTAGAAATTGTACCGTTCATTTGTTCTGCCTTTCTGTGCGGAAGATATAATTCTGCCGTCTGTCTATACTTATATCATTATAAAATAAAAAGCAAACAGTGTCAACCGATTTCGGCGAAAATCGTTAAAAATTTATCGATTTCGACAAAGACAAGATAAAAGCCGCAGATAAAAACCTGCGGCTCCAGCTTGTAGAAAAAGTCTATATTTTAAAGAATTGAGCAAATTCTCTATCCCTATCCCTTTGCGAGCGCTGAGTTTGTGCGGCGTCGTGCCGCACTCTGTGCGCCCGCTGACAAGCATCCTTGCCTGCCTTCCCCCAAGGGAAAGGGGGCTAATTTTCGGGGGCTCAAAAGCGAAGCTTTTGAAAATCAGCCGCAAGGCTGATAGAACCGCACCCTCAGCCCTGTCGGGGGCTTCGCCCCTGCGACCCCGTTTTGAAGGAAATATAGGTTTATCGACAGTCAGAGCCGCAGATAAAAACCTGCGGCTCCGTTATTACTACATCTCAAATATTACCTGCGCTATCTCCGGCTCTGTAATCTGTTTAGCATAGTCATTGTCGCCGAAGCACATAACATCGCCAATTTCCTTCTGGAAAACCATGCGGAGCTTTCCGTCACGCACCTTTTTATCGGTGTACAGCTTTCTGATAAGAGCATTTCTATCAATGTACGGCGGTATATTTACGGGGAGCTTGGCTCTCACGCACAGATTTATTACACGCTGTACATTTTCGTGAGAAATAAAGCCGTATTTCTCGCCGAGCCGAGCCTGAGCAACAAGTCCGATAGCTACCGCCTCGCCGTGAAGCAGGTTGTAATCGCTGACAGTCTCTATAGCTCTGCCGACCGTGTGACCGAGATTAAGCACTTCTCTCAGTCCCGACTCACGCTCGTCCTTCATAACTACCTTGTACTTGACGGAGCAGTTATGCTCGGCTATATATTCGCACGCTTCCTTATCGTTTGCGAGTATCTTCTCAATATTTGCTTCAAGATATCCGAAAAGCTCTTCATCTGCTATGCAGGCGTGCTTTATCGTTTCGGCAAGACCGCTTGAAAGCTGTCTTTCGGGGAGAGTTTTCCAGGTATCTATATCAATGTACACCTTTTTGGGCTGATTGAACAGACCGATAAGGTTAGTTGCAAGCGGAGTATCGACCGCCGTTTTTCCGCCGACAGACGCATCTGCGGCAGAAAGCAGTGTTGTAGCGTAATTTATAAACGGCACTCCTCTGCCGTAAGTACCTGCAACAAAGCCTGCAAGGTCGCTGACAACTCCGCCGCCTATTGCTATGATACAGCAGTCACGGCGGTAGCCCTTTTCGAGCATCGAGTCCTCTACAAACTCTTTCATTGCCCTTGTCTTAGACTTTTCGCCCTCGGGTATAACGAAAACATTTGTATCATATCCTTCGTTTATAAGCCTTGCGAAAATATTTCTTACATAAAGCGGCTCTACTGTCGAATCGGTTACTATTGCAAACTTCTTTATCTTGCCGCAAAGACCGCCTTTTATATCGCTTATCAACGTTTCGGCAAGATCTCTGCCTATCTCGATATCGTATGAATCGTCTACTACTTTTTTAAGTTCACAGTAAAATTTCATATTGTCCCTCCGCTTTGTGCGTCTATGGATATTATCCTGTCGCTTCTGAGCTGTCCGCAGGCGGCGGAAAGCTGTGAGCCGAACTCTTTTCTCCGTGTGACATTTATTCCGTTTTTCTTAAGCTCATCATAAAAAGCTCTTATTTTTTCCTCGCTGCTGCGCCTGTATATACTGCCATGCGAAGCGTTGAACGGAATAAGATTAACAAACAATCTTGCTTCGCCGATAAGCTCTGCAAGCTGTCCGGCATTTTCCCTGCTGTCGTTTATTCCGTCAAGCATAATGTATTCAAGCAGAACCTTACGGTTGCATTTTTCGGAATAATATTTCGCCGCTTTAATGACCTCGCCTACTTTGTATCTGCGGTTTACCGGCATCAGCATATCCCTTATATCGTCATTCGGTGTGTGAAGACTTACCGCAAGATTGCACGGATCTTTTCTGTCGGCAAACTGTCTTATCCTGTCGCATAGTCCGCAGGTCGAGACGGTTATATGATTTGTTCCCATCTCAAGTCCGTGCGGAAGCGTTGCTATATCAATAAAGCCGCATAACGCCTGATAATTGTCAAACGGCTCTCCTATACCCATCACTGTTATATTACTAATCGTTATATTCTGATGTTTTTCGACAAAGAGTATCTGCGAAATCATCTCACCGGCGGTCAGGTCTCTTTGCTTTTTCATCCGACCGCTGCAGCAGAATTTACAACCCATATTGCAACCGCTCTGAGTCGAGATACACACGCTGTTTCCGTACTTCTGCCTCATAAGGACGGTTTCTACTCTGCAACCGTCAGAAAGCTCAAAAAGATACTTGACGGTATCTACTGATTGTAATATCTCGTCGATTTTTAACACTCCGAAATAAAAATTGTCGGATAAAAACCGTTTCAGCTTTGCCGATACCGACTTCATCTCATCAAACGAGCCTGCTTTATTCTTGTATATATCCCTGAAGATATTAGCCGCCTGAGTAGCTCTGAAGCCGTTTTCGCAAAGCAACGCACAAGCGTGTTCATATGTCAGCGAGAATATGTCCGTCACTGTTCATCATCCGTTTCTTCGGAGATATCTTCGATTATACTGCGTATCTCTTCCACGCCCTCGCCGTTTACTGCCGAGAACTCTATCATATGGATATCCTCTGCACAGGGGATCTCGGAAAGAAGAGCTTCTCTGCGCTTTGCTCTTTCGCTTTTCGTCAGCTTATCCGCCTTTGTCAGTACCACAACGAACGGTATCCCGTTATCAATGAGGAAGTTAATCATCATAATATCGTCGGCTGTCGGCGGATGTCTGAAATCTACCAGCTGGAACACCAGAGCAAGATTTCTGTCATCGGCAAGGTAGCCTTCGACAAGTCCTGCCCAGCGCTCTTTTTCAGAGCGTGATACTTTTGCGTAGCCGTATCCGGGCAGGTCGGCAAAATATACGCCGTCTACCGAATAGAAGTTTATCGTTACGGTTTTTCCCGGCATTGAGCTGACTCTTGCGAGAGCCTTGCGGTTCAGTATCTTGTTTATCAGCGAAGATTTACCGACATTGCTCCTGCCCGAAAAGGCTATCTCCACCCTGTCGGACTTTGGTATCTGCTTGAAAAGACCGTAGGATGTAAAAAACTCAGCCTTGTTAAAATTCATATTATATTTCCTTTACAGGCCTTTTTCCTGTTTTTCTTATTGTCTGCGGCTTCTGCGCTGTAGGAATCTTCTTTTGCGCAGGTCTTGCCGCCGTGACATTGGGTTTTACGAGCGCAGTGCCGAGAACCGTATCAATGTTATCTGCAAGCACAAAGTTCATATTGTTCAGTATAACATCGTCAAGCTCTTTCATATCTGCCTTATTCTCTTCGGGAATAACCACCGTCTTTATACCTGCGGAATATGCCGCCATAGTCTTTTCACGAAGGCCGCCTATTGGCAGTACCTTGCCCCTCAGCGTTATCTCACCGGTCATTGCAACATCTCTGCGTACGGCAATGCCCGACAGCGCCGAAACAAGCGCAGTAGTCATAGTTACACCTGCCGAAGGTCCGTCTTTGGGTACGGCGCCCTCGGGTGCATGGATATGTATATCCTTGTTCTTATAGAAGTCGGGATCTATCTCATATTTGCGTGAAAGCGACCTTGTAAGGCTGACGGCGATCTTTGCGGATTCTTTCATAACATCGCCCAGCGAGCCGGTAAGCTCTATCTTGCCGCTTCCTTCCATAACAAGCACTTCAAGCGGCATCAATACACCGCCGACAGAAGTCCACGCAAGGCCGTTGACTGCTCCGACCTCATCCTGCTTTGCTATCGTTTCGCCTGTATATTTCGGCGCACCGAGATACTCTTCAAGGTCTTTTGCCTTTACCGAAATCTTTTCAGCTTCCCCTGAGGCAAGCTTTTTGAGCGCTTTTCTGCATATCTTGGCTATATATCTCTCAAGCTTTCTTACACCTGCTTCTTTGGTGTAATTATCTATGATAGCATACACCGCATCGTTTGCAAAGCGGAGGTTAGGCTTTATACCGTGCTTACCGATCTGTTTCGGTATAAGGTGTTCCTTTGCTATATGGAACTTTTCTTCTCTTGTATAGCTGCCGAGCTCAATGATATCCATTCGGTCAAGCAAAGGCGCAGGTATCGTATCGAGCGTATTTGCCGTAGTTATGAACAGCACCTCGCTCAAATCTATCGGTATCTCAAGATAATGATCTCTGAAAGCGACATTCTGCTCGCTGTCAAGCACCTCAAGCATTGCGCTTGCGGGATCGCCCTTATAGTCGTTGCCCATCTTGTCGATCTCGTCAAAGAGGATAACAGGGTTCATCGACTTAGCCTGTTTAAGTGCAGTTACGATCCTACCGGGCATTGCGCCTATGTAAGTCTTTCTGTGGCCTCTGATGTCGGCTTCGTCACGCACGCCGCCCAGCGACACTCTCGCATACTTTCTGCCGAGCGCCGTTGCTATCGACTTTGCAACAGATGTCTTACCTACTCCGGGAGGGCCTACAAGGCAGATTATCTGTCCTTTTTTATCTGCGGCGTCCCATTCGTTCAGCGCTACTACTTCAAGGATACGCTCTTTTACCTTTTTCATGCCGTAATGGTCTTTATCAAGCTGTTTTTCCGCCTTTGCGATATCCGTCTTTCCTGTGGTATATACATTCCACGGCAGATCAAGCACGGTATCAAGATAAGTCCTTACAACCGCCGCCTCCTGAGAACCGGGCGACAGATGCATCAGCTTTTCACATTCTTTTATCAGTTTTTCTTCGGTATCGGGGTCAAAGCCGCACTCCTCTACCCTGTCCATATACTCATAGCTCTCAGTCTGCGGATCGTCAACCTCGCCCAGCTGTCTTGATATGGCTCTCATCTGCTCACGCAGATAGAACTCACGCTGGTTTTTATCCAGAGCCTCCTTGACTTCTTCGTTTATATCCTGCTCAAGTCTTACTATATCCACTTCTCTTGCAAGGTATTTAACAAGAAGATCGGCACGTCTGCGAAGAGTAGTGCAGGCAAGCAAAGACTGCTTGTCTTCAACCTTGAGATATACATTGAACACGATAAGCTCTATAAGTCTTTCAAGGTCCTTTTCGCCTAAAATGCCTCTGTAAAGCTCTATCGGCATTCTCGGTGACATCTCGCTGTACTGTCTGAACTCGTTTAATATAGCACGGACAAACGCCGTTTTTTCTGCACCCGTCATATTATCTATGAGTTTAGGCAAAGGTGTGATATCGGCAACCATATAAGGCTGCTCGAATGAAGCCGATTTCAGCTTTGCGCTGTAAAGCCCCTGAACAAGCACTCTTCTTGCTCCGTCGGGAGTGTTGAGCGTCTGGCGTATCTCGGCTACCACGCCGACTTTATAAAGATTTCCGGGTACTACATCGTCAATCTCTTCGTCTATCTGCGTTACAAGAAAAATCTTTCTGTCGTTATGCTCTATAGCCTCGTCTATCGCACTTACAGAACGCTCTCTCGCAACATCAAAGTGCAGTATCATTCCGGGGAAAATTACAAGTCCGCGCAATGCGAGCGCAGGCATTGTTATGAAGTCGTTTTTCATAGTCGTTATCCTTTCCTGTTGTTCTATATAATTTTTGTTTTTATCGAATTGTAATTCCGTATCTGTCTTTCAGTACGGTATTTTATCTATTATACTATATTTCCGATGATTTTGCAAGCTAAACGACTTTCAGCCGCCTTTTACAAGTGTTCAGTTGTCAATGATGGGTGACACTTTCTCTCAAAAAAATAAAACGTTAAGTAGGATAGCGCAAATTTTCATTTTGTAGGAGCCGTAGGTGACGAAGAAATGAAAATTTGCGAGCGG
>Ga0129308_1001407_pt1 | contig 25246 bp, 29 predicted proteins | sample L827metagenome_FD_94440 | JGI IMG/M metagenome (GOLD analysis project Ga0129308, IMG submission 94440) | Ring-tailed lemur group fecal microbial communities from Wisconsin, USA - L827 metagenome | ecosystem: Host-associated > Mammals > Digestive system > Large intestine > Fecal | place: USA... | reverse complement strand
CAGGGAAATGAACCAGTTCATCTCCCTGCGGGAGAAAGCATTGGGGCTGTGAATATTGTCAACTCCTTAAATTCTCCCTCACTTCGTTCAGTCCGATTTACCGTTGACAATAAATTTACTTTTCCGGCAAATTTCAGAGGTGAACTCGGTTCACTTAGATTAATATTTGACAAAAACGCTGTTTTTGCATATAATACATTTTGTCGAACAGATGAAGAAAGTACCTCTTCTCTGTTAGGCTAAGCATCAGATAAAGGAAAGTCGTCACTAACAGGACGGCTTTTTTACGTTTACTGCATGTCCCTCTGGCTGCTCAGTTAGTACACTTCATTGCCAATATTTTCCTTTTCTTACCACTATTATAATAGTAATTGTCTCAAAAAACAAACGTTCTTTTTTACCATTATCTTGTTAAATTTACGATTGTATGATAAAATTTACCAAAATACTTGTACGTGAGGTGTTACTATGTCATTTTTTCTAAACGTTTCCTTCCAGGAAAAAGATATTGCCAAAAAGCTCGGTGCTTGTTGGGAACCAACCCGCAGACAATGGTATGTACTCGACAAATATGATTATCCCAAATTTCAAAAATGGTTTCCAAATGATACTTCCCTTATTGTTTGTGATTACTTATACATAATCGAAGGTGTACGTGAATGTTATAAATGCGGCAGAAACACTAAAGTAATTGCTTTCGGCATTGAAAATTTTTATGAATTTGCAGACCCAAATGAAATCGGAACTAAGTTTGCCTATAATGAAGGAGTCATCCATATTCTCCCACATCTTTCTCCTTTTCCGGACAAACTGTTTGATTATGTGTCTCAAAGATACAATTACCATAAAGCATATTCTTATACAATAAAGGCTTCCTATCTTGCTAATAATTGCGAACATTGTGACGCCTTACAAGGTGATTGGTTTCTATTCCAGGAACCAGATAGCCCGTTTTTTATTTCAGCCGAGGAAGACGCTGCCAAACTTACTTTATACAAAATACCTTTAATCTACGATATTGCTCTGGCAAATCCTGATGGGATAGGGTTCAATCCTGAAGATTCTCTAATTAAAGAACATGGTAAAATAATAACCCTTGACCCACTAATCCTTTCCTGATTTGACAATGCTGCCTGTTTGGCATATAATACACTTAATAAGGCAGTCGGTAAGGTGAGTGCACTTCACCCGTCCCGGCAAGTTTATATCTAGTTACACAAAGTAGTCGTTCCTAAACTTTTGCAGAGAGCAGGACGGCTACTTTTTATTTTTCATATCCAGAATTGATACAATCAATAACGCTACGGTCAAGATTATCATAAATTCTTCGTATGTACTCATAAGCATCATCCCTTCCGTAAGGCTCGGAATGAATGAGAGCACGTCCCCCGACTACCCTGTTAAGTGTATTATATTGTCAATGTACTTATGTGTTCCCCTGTTTATATCATACTACAGTATGTGTCCAATAAATGGGACAGTTTCTTTCAACCATGAAATTTTTTCTTACCACCTCCCTTAATCATGCTGCTTCCGGATATCTTCTATTTGTTCTAGCATTAACACTGCATTTCCGCCATAATACAGTTCTACAGCATCTTTTATTTTATTCTGCCGGTACTGCTCTAATGTAATTGCTGGGTAATAATACGTGTATCTTCCCTTTTTCTGGGCGGTCAGATACCCCTTATTTCTCAACCTTATTAAGAACGTGGAAACAGTCTGCGGTTTCCATTCATGTTTATATGTCGCATTGACTTTACTTACAATTTGCTGCAAATCAGGCGCTTCCTCACTTTTCCATACAGCAAGCATAGTCTGCTCTTCACATTTTGAAATTTCTCTCATACAGTTCCTTCCTTTTTATATTTTTTATTTTGACTGCTTATGCAATGGTTCGTGGAATATGTTCCAGACAGGGAACTAAAATTTGATTGAAAAAAGGTATCAGATATGCTATATTAATCTTAAACGGAGGGAAACCAAAGAAGCGGCTTACCCCGTATAACGAGTAACTACCCTAACGGGCAGCCGTCACTATTCGTGGTAGTGGCGGCTATCTTTTATCCTTGAAAATCTGATAACACAGACCTACAAGGGCAACAATGAATATTCCTATTTGGATTAACTCCGCATATGTAACATACATTGCATCACCCTCCTTTCTTATTCCGGAGGGTTGCCCCTCCGAAAAAATCCGAGGGTAAGCCGCCTGGCTCTTTGGTTTCCCATGCCGCTATTATAACAATATTCGACACAGGTTTCAATCTTCAATTTTCTTCTTTATTTCAAATAACTTTTATATTTTAATTCCACGCCGCATAATAAATCATATCCTGCTCCACCGGCACTGAAAAATCCGCCTCATAATCGTTGACATCTTTCCAGCCGCTAAATGCAGCTCCTTCTTTTGCCGGTGCTGCCGGAATTGGAATAGTTTCTCCCTCCTGCAGATGATATGTTTTGTAGCTACCTAACCCCAGGTTCATATCCTCTTTTGACAAATAAAACCTTACCATAAATTCTCCCGACTGCGGTTCATCTAATCTATTTAAAATAGCAAGCCTTTCACAAGATACTGTTCCCTCCTTTCCATTTGGATGAGAAAATGTCTCTGTCACTTTCACTGCAAGTACTGCCCTTTCTGTATCCGCCTTCTGTATCTCAACCAGAATATCAGAATCCGTATCCAGCAAATCAGACAGCTGTTCTGTCATATCGGCAACATATTCCTCTGCATTATGAATCGTATACTTTGGGTTTAACGCCATATTCTCAACAGTTTCTTCCACCGCGGAAGATAAATTGCTTTTTATCTCTGAGCTGCGGTTCATTCTGCCTGAAATTGATATAACAATCAATAATATCAACACCCCAAGCGTGATATTTACAATTATTGTGATTATATTTTTCAATTTGCCACCTCACTCATTCACCGGCACAGCAATTTCTGAGACTGTTTTTCTGTTTTCTGAATCAATGGCGTAAACTTTCATTTTATAAATTCCTGATACAGCAAAATCAATCAGTCCACTGTCCGCTTGGTACGCTGCAGTCACATCATTCCCAACCGGGTCTTTTATTTCAAGGACTTTTACGGGAAGTGCATGACCGCTGAAGTCTATTGCTCTCATATAATTCATGATAAAAACTGCCCCTGCATAAATTGCACTACTTCCATCAAACACAATTTCCGGCGCCGCTTTCTGGCTTTCCACTTCCACCATATCAAAATCCTGATATGTATTATAATCCTGGCTCTCCGTGTTCAAATGCGCGCCTACTATCTGGAAAATTCCTCTGTTTCCCTCATTGTCTGTGATAGTTTCGAATATCAAAACCATAAGCAGAACCACCACAATGCCAGATAATAAAAATCCTCCATATGCCTGAATAATCTTTTTCATATTGTCTCCTAATGCCTCCTACGTTCTATCCACAAATACTGCTCATAAAATTCTCCACCAGCTGAAAAAGAATGCCTCCACTCTTTAACATAACCACAAATACGCCAAAAAAAATGACAATAGACAAAATAGCAAGGAAGCCACTTCCGAAATGTTCTATGATTTCCTCCATATATCCCCCTTTCAAAACGATGTCACATAATTTAACACCAGCGCAAACATGCCAATCACTGCACCTCCGGCAAGCAGTTCAAGCAACGTTTCGCCTGCTTCTGATATCACCTTTTCCATATTTCTTCTTACCCTCCATTACATATGCAATGCAAAATTAGTAAAAATATCATCAATCAGCCCACATACACTTTCTCGAAAAAATATTATCAATCCCATAAGCACGACGATAATTAAAATGATTTCAACAATACCTATCCCTCTATTATCATACCTCACTTGTCTCACCTCGCAATTCCCCGTGTCGTCTTTGTCTGAGAAATTCCAAACACTGGAATTTCATAAGAATATGATAACACCACCTCTGCTGACTGTATTTCATTATTCACATCCTGGGAAGTTGCCACCTGGAGCGTATACCCGGCTGCCGACGCCTGGGATATGCAGCTGCTAATGACATTAGGATTGAAATTACTGTTTTCAATTTCCGCAATCACATCCGCCTTATACTCTTTGGCAGCGGCAACGTTACCGCTGACTGTCAGCACTCCAACGCAAATAACCATATTTATCACCAGTACCATCAATGTACCAAATGCACTTATGATATGCTTCATGATACTTCACACACCTCCCATATTTCCCAACATCTGGAACATATAAATCATTCCAATCGTCAAATCAATCAACAGCTTCACTGTTGCCCCTGCCACCGGATAGACAAATATCATTTTCATCTGGAAAGAAATGCTCCTGTTTCGGATTTCATCCGCCATGCTCTTCATTTCATTTACCCTTTTTAAGAGGTCACTTATCTGCACCTTAGCATTTCCAGTGCCAGTTTCTGAAATAGAATGCAGCATTTTCATACAGCTTGACGCCTCCGGAATATCAAAATCTTTACAGAAATCCGTGTAAGATACCAGCTTGTCCGGTGCGTCCTGCAGCCGCTCCATCAGCTTCTCTAGTTCCGGCTTTAATATATCCGGCGCGTCCGGATATGATTTTTTAACCGCCACATGAACGTTATTGCTCTGCATTAAAAGCGCTAGCTGCATTAACCATTCCGGAAATGCCACATAGAGTTCGTCTGTGACGTCTTTCTTTGCCAGATTGTACCCAACCCTGTGCTGAAACAGCATGAATGCTGCTATCAGCAGTAAAATCACTGCCAACCACTTCTTATAAAACAAAAATACCGGAATTGCAGCTATTAAAAACGGTGCAGCCCAAATCAGACTTTTCCGTTTTTCTTTACCTTCATCAAAATTTACTACCGTCTGATAGCTCTGTAATATATAATCTATTCCTCTGACGCCATCTTCTTTCAACCAATTCCTTGTCAGGCTTTTCATGCTTTTTGCAAATACATAAAGACTGAATATGATAAATAACAGGGAAGAAAGCTGTATTATTGGCACTTCAAAGATATCAAAAGGAGCAGCTGTTACAAACAATGATTTCATTGCGCCTAAAACATACAAAGCCACCGCACACAGGATAGTTGCCACCACAATAGATATGATGTTATCCGTATGGCTTGTCTTTTTATCTTTCTGCAGTCTGTAGCCCCGTCTCTTCCAGTCCTCTAAGTCCTGCAGCAACAGCAATATTGAATTTTCCGTATCGCCACCATATTCTTCCGCACTAGCTAAAAGCTCATGCACCATATGTATCTTTCTGCACTGATATGGTTCTTTCACCAGTTCCAATGCCTCCCGCAGCATACCTTTGCCTGTCTTGGTTTTTCCCTCTTCCAGGTAATCAATCGCAGCTGTCAATGTCTGGTACATCTGCCCGTCCTCAAACAGTTCCCTTGTTTCTTTTAGTGCAAGAAGAATTTTTCCGGATTTCTGGAAAGAATATAGCATCTGTTCCATATAAGTTGAGGCGTCTGCGAACCGCTTTTGCTCAAACATCTTTACAAACACATCCAGAACCAGCACCGGGAGCACCACAAACATTGCAATGACTGAGATTACCAGAAATGCGGGTTTTAGCTGAAACAAAAGTCCTACCGCCGCTATTCCCAGCAAAGAACACAAGGTCAATACTGCATGGGATTTCGCAGACCAGTTATAACCATAGGTATGTACTTCTTTCTCCAGATTTTTAGGATTAAACAGTTTTAACCGCCCTTTCCACTTTCTCTTTTTCTTTTTTTCCATCTACTTTCCTTCCTCAATATACTTTTTCATATTTTTACAAAGATACGGATTTTCAATCCCGGCATATCGGAACATCTGCAAAATATCCTTTGGCAATTCTTCTGAAACGATTTCCCCATCCTTCATAATTACATAAATTTTGTTTTTATGTTCTTCCCTGGCATAAAAACACAGCTGGTCAATAAAACGCCCGATACTACCATCCTCTTTCTCTGCTTTCCGTATCAGGACACCTACATTTACATAGCGGTAAATACGGTTTTCCATACGGTCAGCATCATTAACGTTATTCATCATGTTTTGAATGCGGTCCGGCAGTTTACGCAAATCATCTAAATGAATGGTTGTAAATCCCTTTACTCCGGTACTCCACTGCTCTAACAGGGAAGTCACCTCCACAGAACGCGCCTCTGACAACATAAGCCATTTTGGATTTTGCCTTAAACATGCCTTAATTGCGTCTGTATAATCAAAGCCTTGGGAAACCCGAAGCTCCACCGTATCTGCCTCCGGATTAATGTCACCATAATGGATTTCATAGGAATCCTCCACCGTAATAACCCGTTCCTCCGGTGGAATAAACTGCATAAAGAACTTCGCACATTCTGTTTTCCCGGCTCCCGGTTCTCCACCAAATACAAAGTTCATTTTTGCCAATACGCAGTTTATCAGCAGATGGAGTATTTTTTCCGGACAATACCCACTTTTTATCATGCCCTGGATATCATTTCGAATTAAAGGCGGTGATTTTCTAATACAAACCGAAATGCCCCCGGCAGTCACAGCTTCATGAAGAATGCTGATACGCAGTTCCTTTGTATCTGCTTCCAATACCTTATTGGCATTGTTAAACTGCTTGTTGACACTGTTTGCTATGTTATGGGTAAACGAAGATAAAAAGCTCTCTGTAATTTCTTCCTCCGCTTTATAACGCCCTTTTTCAAAGTCCGTTATCCATAAATCCCGTCCATTATAATCAATGTCTGTAACAGACGGATTTTCAATGTATTTCCAAAACGCCCCGAATTGTTCCTCTGTGGGCGTAAAATTCATTAATTCACTCATTTTTTCCTCCTGTTTTCCCCATTAAACCAGGAAGAAATCAACGCCCGGCACCAGAGACCTCTGACGTACCCAAACGCTGATTCTTCCCGTTCCTATACCACTACGGCGTAGGTGTCGGCGTTGGCGCAAGACCGCTCATGTTACCGAAAAATCCGGTTAAAGCTGTCTTAAACTCACTTGCTACATACCCATCAGACGACAAAGCTGCAACGATGATTGCACCAAGTGCCAACAGCACGATTACCGCAAGAATTGCATTGCCGTAGTGCTTCATTACCTGCTCCATTGGACTCACCTCCCTTCCATACAAATGGTGTTACATTTTTATATAAAGTGCCGTTTTACAGGCAGTTTATATCACAATAAAATTACAGCTAAAATCGCTACAAGTGACAGCAATACAAATACTGCAAAAACTGCCTTCCCGTAACCTTTTATCATTGGTTCCATAATTTTATCCTCTCACATTCAGTAGTTAGGTTATCAATACGGTTGTTCTGATATTTATATTGCTACACTTAATATACCCAACAACAAATCCCTCGTTGGTGGATAGAGAATTGCCGTCATTCCAACAATAGAAAGTAAAACCAGGCAAATCAAAATTAAAATACTTACTATATTCCAAAATCTATGTACAATACTTTTCCCCTGGGGTACAGACACTATATCTGCTGTTTCATTTTGTTCATGCAGCAAATGATTTCTTTTTAAAAAACCAACATACAAAATGGGGTCTTTTTCCTCTTTCTTTTTCATTCCCGTTGCCTCACTTCTTCCTCTTCAAGAACTTATCCCGCAGCCTTTTTTTCTCCGGCTCTATTTTCTCCGGCAAACATTCCGCAAAAATTTCTTCTGCGTCTGCAAAATCAGAACCAGAAAACGGGTCTGCTGTATACTTTAAAAAATGCACATTTTCAATCTGGCCCATCCCCTTACGAATTGCTTCATAATCTGTTTCCGGTGTAAAATTAAAACAGAAAATATATTTCATCAAAACATCTTTTGACGCCTGTTCAAATACCCGGTCTGCAGCTTCCATCTCCCAGGATTTTGAACCGGCTATTATCAGCCTGTCCTCGCAGCGCTCAAATAATATCCTGTCGCAACCGCTGTAATTTCCAAAATCAATCAAAATGATATTGTAAGAATGTTCCAGCACTTTCGGCAGTTCCTCTGTCTGCAAATCAGCATAAAAATCAATGCCATTCAATGTGAAATACCCTTCCTGAAATTTCTTTTCATCATAGTCCCTACATATCCGGTCAAATGCCCCGGAGGCATTCATTTCCACCAGCGCCACCATAAATCCGTTTTTCCGAAAAAAGTTAGCAAGAATAATTGCATTATGGGTCACTCCAATGTTTGTTTCCACACCGGCAATTCCAATCATTCTTTTGTTTACTACGCGTTTAATCTCATGTTTTACAATTACTTTTTCCTTTTTGGTATCCTTATATTTTGCCGCCTCACGATATGTTTTCCCTGTGGTGATACAATGTGTCAACTCCTGCCGGATTTCCAAAAAATCACTGGTATTAATGATATTTAAAATTCCCATGTGAAGGCATCTTGTAAGAAAATCATCCCCTGCCTCACGATATGGGGCAAACACAATGATTTTCATGTCATCATACATGGTACGCACCATCTCAAGAGCTGTAATCAATTCATCTTCCGTATTTCTGCAAGCAGATACATCAAGAATCATCACATCAACACTCTCATATTTTGCGATATTCTGCCGGACTGTCTTTAAAAAATCTATCTCGTTTGACACCTCTGTTGGCAAAATAACATGTTCTTCTTTCTCTGCAACTTCTTTTATTACCTGGGTAAATGTTGTCCCGGAAAAAAATACGACCATTTCTGCCTCCTTACTCACTCTCACTGATAGAAAATTCTAACTGACTCTCATTTTTGTTATAAGCAATCCTTAATCTTTCCCGGTATCCATCCATATAACAGCAAAAGGATATTTCGTTTTCCGTTTCCCTATAGCTCTCTTCATCAACATACAGCTCCGTAACATCTTCAAAACCGCTGCGGTTTAAATATCTCTGCGCCGAAAGCGGCAGCATGGAATGAGCTTCTATCGGCAAATTTCCTTTGTCAATTACTTCTGTATTTGAAAAATATACTTCTACTGGAATCCCCTCTGTATAAGTCTCATTTGCGCTTTTATTTTCATAGTCCGGTAAAATTACCGTACCTGCTCTGTTTAAATTTTCTTCCATCTCCGTCCCCTCCACTGGTACATATACTGTATTTTCATCTTCAACATATGTATTTCTTTTACTTTCCCTGGTCCTGTCATAAAAAAATGTCATATATATTCCTAAGATAGTTAGCAAGACACAAAACACAAAGGTAAACATCCTCTGGCTATTCTTCTTCATGCTGTTTTTCTCCTATTCACAAACCCACATATTTTTACATTCCCTTAATATCAGGCTTGCCTCAAACTCTGTATTAACATGATTCTTTGAGGCACTGTCATTCGGGTCTTTTACCTTTATTTTTCCCTCAGATGTGATACCTGACAATACGATGAAATGTCCACCTTTTGTAAAGGTTCCCGGTCCCATACTGGCGATTACCGGCTTTCTCTGTTGCAACGCCTGTACCATCAATGCCTGGCTCTTTCCTATGCTGGTACATTTTACATTCCATTTTTCATATGTGTTTCCAAAAATTGCCCAGGATGTCCCTGCACCATTGACATAGTAACGATTCCCACACCACGCCACAACATCATCCGGATGAATCACCGATTGTTTCAAATACGAAAATACCATTGCCAGACAAGTCGGACAGCAGCCATTCTTTTTTATTGTGCCATTGCCATAAGATACGCCTGCCCATGCGCTATCGTATTGAAGATACAACGGCACATCCAACAGTGATGTATTAGAATAAATTCCCGAATTGGCCGTACTGTCTACCGCATTTCCCTCGTACAGCTGCACTTTTGCTGTGCTTACATCAAAAAACTGGCTGTATGCGTAACATGCTGCCTTATATTCCTCCCGCTCCGTCTCCGTAGTAAAATACTTTTCTGCAATCTCATCCAAAGAAAGAAATGTATTCGTGACCTCATACTCTTTTTCCTGCTGATTTACGGTTATGGAACAAATTTCACTCAAAAACACTTCCGCTTTTTCTTTATCTATCTGTGCCGTATCAATATCCATTCCCTCTTTATAAACCAGATATGCTATCAAATACGCATCCCCCAAATAGTTCATCCGGATTGTGACTGTCACATCACATATTTTTTCCGTTTCTCCCTCACCAACTGTTTCCGTGCCCTCTTCCGTACTATCTAAGGATACTGTGGTAGTATTGGCAGCCATAATCTCATCCTTTTTTTCTTCCATATCACTCCACAGCTCATCATAATAATCTTCCGTAGCTTCTTTCACGTTCTGATAAGCAGCTGTCTGTGTCACATCATATTCACCGGCATTTTTCACAGCTCCGTCCGGTGTAAATGCAGAAATCAATTTCATAAAGCACAGCATGATGAGAAAAATTGGTATTGCTATTACTACCGCAATTCCGATACCTGCTTTACTTTTTCCCACATCAACGTCCTCCTGCAGTTCCCATCATTTCCAAAAATTCATCACAAACATCCACAGTCAAATCAAACCTGGTATTTCCCGCAAAAAAGATACCCTGCCCTCTGTTCTTTTGACGAAGTATGGAAACTTCTTTGTCTGTCAAATCAAGCAAATCCTGCGTTTCCTTTAAGTTTTTCCCATCACACCCCATAATGAATTTGTAACATGCGTTATCAATAATAGCCTGTCCAAACCGCTTTACTGCCGGGTCTAACACATCAACCACCGCATGAGTAATAAACATAAAGCCTGCTTCAAATTTTCTAAACTGTTTGCTCATATTCCTCATATATTTCATGATATCCGGAAACTCCGGGTCTACCAGCAAATATCCTTCATCCACTCCCACCAAAACAGGCTGGTTCCTGTTTTTCATTGCCTCATGGTTGCACCATGTCAAGATATTAAAATACTGAGCCCGTTTCACATTTTCGTCAGTTTCCTGCAATCCGGACACTACCAAATCCACAAAATCTGCATCCGTTTCCAGCGTAGTGTGATGATTCCACAGCCTGTCAGCTCCTTTTCCTGCCTTAAACAATAAAGCTCTCAGATGTTCATAATTGTTTTTCATGTAATCAGAAACATCCTTCTGCCGGCACTTTTCTTCTGCAGTTTTATATAAATCCGGAAACAGCGGCCATTTTCCACCTGGAACAGCCTCAATATCTGTTTCCCAGGTGATATCAAATTTCTCATATGTATCAATCAGGCATTCCTCCAACGCCGTTGTAACTCCTGCCGTCCACTCTTCTTTTCCAAAATACCCCTTAAAGAACATTCTTAAGAATTGGATATACAATGCCAGGTCAGAAGAATCATCTTTTTCCTCTTCCATTTCCAACTGAAAAAAATCTTCCATTTTCTCCCCAGGTTCTAAGTCACTTTCTTCTACAAGGGAAAGTTTCCTTGCCTGCAAAGGATTGATATAGGCCTTTATTCTTCCTTTTTTAGGCTTCTCTCCGGCACAATAAATAACATCTCCATTTATATCCGGGTACTCTGCCAGCTCAACAAATTCCTCATTCGGGTCAAACATAATAATTCTTGCTCCAAGCCCGTACTCCATAATCAGAATATCCTTTAAGGTAGTGGATTTCCCTGTTCCCGGAACGCCGGAAACAAACCAGTTTGAATTTGTTCTGTCCTTCCCCCTAAGCCATTGATTCAGCCTGACGATTCTTCCCTTTCCTTTATCTGTTTTTCCCAAATAATAGCCGCCCTCATCATTTAATCCGGCACTCGCCATAGGAAAGCCGCCAATAAACGTGGAAATCGGCATATTCCGCATTCCCATATTCGATACATCACTATCCGGTATCCCATAGGGTGCAATCACTTTTAATGCCATTCCCTGTCGTTTTGTCAGCAGTTTTATATTGCATTGCTGCACTGCAATTATCCCGGAAACACGTTTGATTCTCTCTGTAAGATTTTTCTCACTTGTATCCTGGATATGCAGCATGATATTCACATACCCCACCGGCTCCTGCTGTACCGCCAGACGCCTAATCAGCTTCTGCAAATCCTCAATCTGCTTTTCCGTTACGATTTTTTCGCTTTCTACCTTGATTCCGCTTAGTTTTCCCTTAAGCTCACTGATGGCCGCATTATACGCAGCGATTAAGTTATCTGATTCTGTGTAGTGAAATTCAATGATGGTGGAAGTTCCTTCCAAATTGCACAATGGCGCTAACCATCCATAATCATTCCTGTCCGGATACCTTGTCACTGCATATATCTTTCCTACATTTTCTCCCAGTGCTGTTGTTCTGTCTCCGAAGTCAATCGCTGAGGGCTGTATAATATTCAATAAATTTTCATTTACCGGATAAACGCTCTGCTTTTCTTCATTTTCCTTACTTTTTAATGGCATACTTCCATTCTCCTTTAGTTCAGCTGCATTACAGGAGAATATATGGCATTATCTTCCTGTATTTCAAAATTGGCTTGTGTGGAATTTGCAAACAGATTACAAAGTTTCAGCAATTCTTTTTCATCCAATATCTGCGTCTGGATTCCCGATTCTTCATACCTGACTTTAAATTCCGTAATTCGTTCTAACAGTTCTTCTTCCGCCTTTTCCCGGCTGTTACTGAATTTCCATATCCGGATAAATTGCTGATGTTCATAGCTTCCATTGATACTCAGATAATTTGCCTGCTTCATCATAATGGATATAATATGGCGCCGTCCGATTTTTTCCATCTCACTCTGGTATTTGTCCTTCAAAAAATTTTTATAATCGTCTAAGTCAATTTCCCTTGGAAATGAGCAGTATATAAAGTCCTTACGGTCATCCCTGAATTTAGCAGACAATTTTTCCGTTTCTGCCTCCTGTTCCTCATGACTGAGCAGATTAAAGTTATAGGGAAAAATTCTTAAGTAAGATAATATGTACCCATCTTTCCGGTAAAGAAAATTTCCGCGAATATCAGCCGCATCAATGAAATCTCTCGCTGGAAGTGTCATTTCTTTTTTCATTCTTTCATTTTGTGAATTTTTCGTTCACTTCCTCCTTTTTAATTTTTTCCATCCTCTGCTTTATTTCATCCACATAAACGTAAATAAAATGCTTATCGGAATTTTTATTTTTTTGCAATATTCTGATTTTATCAATCATATTTTCTGTATAGATATCCCGGTGCCATATCATAATTGCAGCTCCAACAAAAAAAATGAGAATCGCAACGGCAATAATAGAATTATTGGTCTTAAAAAAAGAGATTACTGCAGCAATCAGACCGACCCCCCCGACAACCGCCATATTTCGTATATCTATTGCCGTAAACCCATTAATTACATACTTTAGTGCCGGACAATTTCTTGGAATAATCAACGGCTTTTTTTCTTCGCTCATTTTTCCTCCTCTTTTGCTACCTGTAGAACAATTTTATAAATGCCACAAAACTTCCCACAGTAATTGCTATTATCACTGCAAATATCCTGTTTTTCATTTTTTTTAAAGCAGCTTTCAGGTTTTCTTCTTCCCCGTAAGCAGCTATTACATCTCTTACGACCCTAAAACTCACCAATCCGCCGAGTAATCCTGTCGCTGCCAGAGTAAATTTGTCTATCGTTTCCACCGATGTATACAGTAAAATGGCTTTTTCCATGCTTACACCGCCTTAATCATAACTGTCTGTGCAATCATCCGGATGCCGCTTGATGCTGCATTGCTGACGCCTGATTTATACATGTATTTCTCCAAAAATTTCGGTGCCCGTATCGCAAGAACCATCCAGATACACGCAGCTATCAAATTCATCCGATTAGTAAAGTTTGCTCTGACATACGTTTTCATCGCCACAGTGTAAAATAAAATTTGAATAGCATAGGAGAAAAACGCCAGCATATATCCCATAAAAAAATTGTTCCAACGCTCCCTGTTGGTCGTCAAAAGGTCAATCGCAAATATTGGCATGAACAATTTCATCGCTACAAGCTCTCCGCCCCTTAGTCCTGAAACGAACATAAACACAAGCATTGCAATTAAAATTCCCAATATTAATATCACATATGTTGACATGCTGGCTCCTGTAGTTGCCAGCACCGCCGACGAAATCAAATTCTGCGTCTGGCTGCTATATCCAGGAACATCTGTTGATGATATAAAATCACTTGCCAAATCCTTTGATAGCTGCAGCGTAAAATCAAAAATCCATCCTTCACAGCTGATAATCGCTGTTGTTTCAGATATCCTGACTAATAAATCAAATGGGTCTGCATCCGAATCATAATCTGTCTCCAAAAGATATCCTGACATAACCATCTTTACAACCATAAGTGAGACAAGAGCAAATCCTAATGCAACCATTACCTTCTGCGCATTTTGTCCGTATGGACTGCTAACTGCCATATCTACAATATAGAAAAATATGTTATTAATAAGTTCTCCGAAAAAATCCAGTACACTCCCTATAAAATCCGTTATAAAAGAGAGCACATTTTCCATTATCCAGCCCATCTGCTTTTCTCCCTATGCGTAAAATGCCAGAACCCATGTCACAATACCCGAGGCACAGGTTCCCAATACTCCCAAGACCAATGTCGTAATAATTGCTTTCTTTTTCTTCGGTTTTTCTTCGTCCTGAGCAACCTGCATTTCCTGAATGCCTTTGACTGTATAAAAAGTTGTAATTGCACCAATTAACACTGTTAAAGCACCTGTACCTGCAGCAATAAGATTTTTCGTTCCACTAAATAATTTTAAATTAGTATAATCTGGTGTACTCGCAAATACTGGTACTGATACGAATAAATAAGCAGCAAAAGTCATAACCGCTATCTTCACCTTCTGATGTGCTGCTTTTACAAACTCTATAAACTCATTTCCTTTTTTCTGCGTTTTACAAAAACGATACTTTTTCTTCATCTTCCAATCCTTCCTCTCTGTTTTTCATTCCATATTCTTCCCAGATGCCCCATAAAACAGGGGCAGTTATTTCCCTGCCTCGTCGATATTCCATGCGCATTAAGAACAATTCTTTGTTATATTCCTCATCACCCATGCCAAAAATGTTATTTGCATAGTATTCCGATATGTCCGGTAAATTGACAATCGCTTTTTTACCTCCATATAAAATCAGTGCTTCCGGTTTTTCAATATCCGCTATTTCACTTGGAAACAAAAGCGGCCTGCCACCCATATTGGAACTGCTGGTATAACTGGATGTAGAATTTCTCCCGTCTTTTCCCTCCGATTGACTGGAGGAAGCGGCATTCACTTCGACCGTGTAATTCCCCAGGCGTTCACTTATCTGCTTTGTTGTCTGTGGGTCAGTAACTTTCAGGCAAATGGTAAGCTGGCAATTAGTCCGTATATTTCTATAATCATCTTTATATCTACTTTCTTCCTGCTGATAATCCTGCCAGACCAGTTCAAAAAATATATTTCTTCCTGCTCCTGCAGAAAGCATTGTCCCCAATCCTGGAATTATCGGAAAGTTTCCTATCTCATCTGCTCTGAATATAAATCTGCGGTCAAGTTTCCCACCTTTTCTTAAGGCCTGCTTCACTAAACTTTCATATAACTGTTTTATGAATATTGCTCCTATTGGGTGGTATGTCGTTTTTTCATCCGGCAAAATCAGATAATATATCACCTTTTTATCATCCGTATCATCCAGACTGTAATCTGACCTCTTTGTTACATCTGCCACATTCCATGCTGTATATAATCTTAAAGTTGCCAATGCAGAAGTGAAAAAGCTGCTTCGTGTTCTGAATGGTGCTATTTTTGCAATCTGAAATGCTCCCCTTGCAGGATGATTTGCAGGAAGATTTTCAAGATATTCATTTATTGGCATTTCTCCCGTCTCCGGGTCCGGTTCACACATATAGGCAAGAAAATAATACACATTCGTTAAATTCTTACAGTTTTCCGGCGCATCTTGCGCTACAATTAAAATTGCAGCCGCTATTGTCGCACACTGCCCGTCGTTCCAAATTTTCTCACCTTTCGTCTCGCCTACCAAAACAGTCACAATATCCCATGCCTGGTCTACTGCCTCGGATACGTTGCCCGCTCTCAGCAATTCGGTAATGATACTTAGATTATTAAATTGAATGGATTTTTCCGGATAGCGAAAATCCAGAACGCGTGCTTCATATCCCATCGCCTCGGCAAACGGATGTGTATATGCGTAAATTTCTCCCTTGACATCAATTTGCAGTATATTGACTCCTGCCATAATTGACAGCCAGGTAGAAGTCATCAGCAGCCTTCTCGTTTTTCCGCATCTTGTAGCGCCCAGTATTTCCACATTAACCGGCTCTGTTAAGTAGCGGATATATTCTGTATTCCCTACCTTGCTATAATCTACAATAATGCCAGCATCCGGTAAAAGACCCTTTACCTTATTTCCTCCGGTATACTCTGCTGTGGCAAATGCTTTATCCAACTCCTGCTCTGTCATAAAGCGTGATGTACCATACTGCCCGTTTCCTACCGAAACCGGAGTAGCTATTCCACTTGCTACCTCTCTGGTTTCCACTTTTACTACGTTCGGCTGCACTGTACTGCTACTAACATACATTACAAATGCCATCACCATATACGCCAGTAAAACCAGTGCCTGCCTTTGTTTCTGTATGAAAAAGAGCTGCAAGCATGTTCCATATTGAAAATCATATTCAAAATTTCCAAACTCCCGAAACAAACCTATCATCGTCTTATCAAGCACTTCTCCCAGCAGCGGAGCTGCAGCAAACGCTATCATACAGGTGACAATCCAGAATATTCTCCGCTTTTTCTTTCTTCGTTTTAGTTCATCATTATTTAATGTTGCCACATCTAGTTTTAGCCTCCTTCAGGTGAACCCGGTTCACCTCTTCACTTTTTTCTAGGTGAACTGAGTTCACCTTTATATCTCTTTTCAGGTGAACCCGGTTCACCTCTGTCCGAAGTTCTCAGCTCGATTTTTTATTTTTTCCAGTTTCAGAAGCATTTTCTTTCACTGGTTTGCTCTCTTTCTTCTCATTCTCAGTTTCCTTTTTTTCAGGTGAACCCGGTTCACCTTCGCCCTCAGCAATTTCATTTTTTTTACCAAGCAGCTCCATGTATTGAATAGTCATCTGGAAACCATATACCTTTTTCCCATCCTTATCCTCGTAGTTATTGTTTCTGAGCGGACCCTCTACATAAATCTGCTGACCTTTTTTTACATATTTTTGTAATCGTTCCGCCATTTTCCCAAACGCAACACAAGGGATAAAATCGGCCTGTACGTCATTCTCTTTGGCACCAAACCGGCTTACTGCCACTGATAACCGGGCAACAGATGTCTGCACCGGATTCCCATCCACATAAGTATCATAGTAGGAAATTTCCGGGTCGGCAGTCGGTCTGCCGATTAATTCTAATTTGTTCATAGCAACCTCCTTATAAAACCGGACAAAATAACTATTCTGTCCGGTTTTTAGAAAAAAGTTTTTACATAAGAAGTTTTGATGTATTCTTTCTTAAAAATGAAGTAAGGAGAATCAAAACATGTACGAAGGAGAAACTATCAAATACTTAAATGATTACGAAAAGGAGGCGCTATTTCGGGCAATACAAAATGATAATTCCATACATAAAGTACGGAATAAAGCAATCTTCTACCTGGCTGAATACGGTGCACTTAGAGCCAGTGAAGTAGGAATGATAAAAGTATCAGATTTCAACAAGCAGGCACGCACAATTTATTTTAGACGCCTGAAAGGGAGCAAAAACAACACGCTGCGTATTTTAGAACCATGCGTCTACGATTCTCTGATGGAATATTTAGAATATCGCCACAGCACCGGCGTCGAATCCGATTTCCTGTTTCTTTCCCAGAAAGGAACTCCCATATCCCGCAAAACCTTAGATGACATTATGAAAAAGTACTGCCAGCTTGCGGGGATTCCAAAAGAAAAAGCACATTTTCATGCACTGAAGCACACAAGAGCTGTTCGCCTGGCAGATATGGGATTTGATACAAAAGAAATTCAGTATTGGACCGGACATAAAAAAATTCAAAACACAGAAATATATTTTCAATTTACAAGCCGCCAACAGGATGCACTTTATCAAAAATTCAACCTGTTACTGGCGCAGTACGGAGGTAACAAATAAATGCCAGATATACTCTATAAAACAGAACATGATTTAGAAGAAGTAATTTTAGATTTTCAGAAAAAGTTTGGAATTGTAGATGAAAAAAACATTGTAACTAATGATGATTATGAGTTTACACTTGATTTTTCCCTTTCCGGGAAGGAGACTGCCCATGAATAAAGTCTACGATATTGTAATGAATGACCGGAAAGAACTGGTTGATAAACTCATTGAACAAATGGAACTTGGCAAAATTCCAACCAGGGCCGCATGGAATAACCTCTTTTCCGGTTCCCCCTACAATCCGGTTTCAAAGGTCAGTTACCGTGCCGGCAACCGTTTCCGCCTTATGCTTTCCGCAGCAATAAACGGTTTTTCAGACCCTCGTTGGATGACATATAAGCAGGCAGCGGAAAATCACTATAAAATTCTTCCCGGTTCTAAGGGCGTTTTATTGGAAAAATGGATTTTCTATAAAGAAAAACCTTTATTAGATGAGAACAAAAATCCGGTTATTGATTCAAATTCCGGAAAGCCGGTTATACAGCGGGAACTTTTAAAAACACCATATGTCAACTATTTCCGAGTTTTTAATGGCGAACAGATTTCCGGTCTGCCTGAACTGACCCGACCACAGATTACAAAAGATAACATATACCAAATGGAAACACAGTTTGTAAATTCCAGCAAATGCCCCGTTTATTACGAAAGCATTAATTCTGCTTACTATTCCCCCAGCGAAGATGCCATTCACCTTCCATCCAAAGAGGCATTTAAAAGTAATGAAGCCAGACTCTCCGTTTTATTACACGAAATGGCACACTCTACCGGGCATGAAAACCGCCTGAATCGGGATATGCACAATAAATTCGGCAGCATTGATTATGCGAAAGAAGAATTAAATGCAGAAATCAGCTCCTTATTCATGGAAAGCGACCTCGGCATCCGGCTTGACGTCAACACTGAACTCATGGAGGACCATGCAGATTATATCAAAAACTGGATATCACTTTTAAAAAATGACCCAAACGAATTATTCCGGGCATGTGCTACTGCAGATAAAATCAGTGAATATTTAATTAAAAATTATGAGGAGGTTTTAGAAATGGACAAAAATTTATCTTTAGAAAAACACCTGGACGATAGCTGCTTTCTCAATGTTTCCGAATGTTTCGATACATTAAGAGAAAGTATCCTGAACGCTCCTGACCAGAGCATACATTCCAATATGGATGACTTCCCTGCCGGGCGAATTGTTAATAATAGTTTTCCCCAGGATTACATCGACATATATGTTTCAAACTCTGATAAAGCCACCTGCCATTCTTCTGCAATACATTCAAATGAAGTTATTGATATAAAATCTTTCGATTTTAATGGTGATTTTTCAGAAACTCTCCGGGAGCAGCTTTCCATGCTTGATACCGATTACGAAGCTGGCTTCTCATTATACTCGGATATTTCAGCTTCAGCATTTTCTTTAAATGAGCATTTTGAACTTTTAAAAGATGCCGGTTACGAAGAATTTCCTGATACAAATGCTTTTTTGCAAAAGGATTCTATTCCCCAGCAAACGGTTCATGCCACTCATCCGGAGAATATACAAGACGCAAGCTATGCTTCCAGCTTAAAGGCTAGTTTTAAGAAAAATCACTTAAAACCAACAGAAAAAATTCTTGATTCGATTGAAAAACTCAATAAACTCACCAATACCCAAAACAGTTTAAAAGATATCTGCAGCATGTATAAAAATCCTGATTCTTCCCATTCTGCAGAAACCCGTACTTTGGTAAACTCCATTGGTGATGAATTAAAAATGCAAGAACTTCATATGCAGCAAGTGCTACAAGCCGGTGTGGAAATGTAACAAAACTCCTTAATATAGAACCATGAGCCCCTCCATTTCCTAACAAATAAATGGGCTGTTTACACTCCAGTAACCAGCCCATTTCTGATATTATTGTTTTTTAATTTACTTTCCCTATATCTTTTCTCAATTATTTTCGTGTTAGGGAAAGGGTATAACCCATACTATGCAAAATTTTAAATAGAGTATGAATAGAAGCATTTCCTCCATGTCGCTCCAAACGCGATACTTCCTGTTGTGTACAGCCAGATAACTTCGCCAACTCTTTTTGTGACAAGTTTAACTGTTTTCTTGCACGAACAATGTCACTAAGTAAAGTATATTCATCTTGACTACTTTCCCATGCACTTGCAAATGCAACATCATCCGCAACTTTCTTATTTATTATTTTATTTTCATCTACTTTGCAAAATGGCATATTCGCACAACCTCCTTATCTTAGATTTCAAATTAATCTCTCCTTATTGCGATAAATTATATAATTATATCGCCTAATCATAAATCAAATTACTATAGCAATATTATTTTTCGCTATAGTAAAAACCATATTTCTATTGCGACAATTCCTCTGCCGCTTAAATATAAACCATATCCTTATTGCGATAAATTATATCGCTTATTCATTAATTGCACATTTTACTTATGGTTGTAATCATTATTTCGATTTCAAGCTACATATCAATTCCTTAAATCGACTTCTAATAATTTTCGCATCTTTTTTTTCTGTTTTATTTTTTTGTTTTCTACATATATGTAAAATATAAATATCTGTTCCATGAGCAGCTACATAAAAAATTCTATTATCTTTATAGAAATAGACTTCCTTTATCTTTCCCTCCCATGGTTTAATGGTTAGTAAGTCCGTTTCTCCATTTTGAAGATTTTGCAAAACATGATAGGCATCAACCTGCTCATCCTTTGTAAGTTTCTCAATATAATCTTTTATCACATCCTTCCCTGAAGAACTTTGATAATGATGTATTGTTATTTTTTTCACATAATTACCTCAATACGGACTCAGTAGCCAGATGAATATATATTATATATACAACACATATGTTGTATTGTCAACTCCAAATATTGCTTTAGTACATAATTTATTTACTAAAATATTTACCATATATCCTGTTCTTTCTCCTTGTCGTGCATAATCTTCTCCTTCATAGCCTGCTTAGAATGCGTTTTGCTTAACTGCTCATATTGGTCGGCAGATTGCCTATTTAATGTTTCCATCGCCGATAACGCACCTTTCAAAAGGCAGTAAGAATACCCCATCCCCAAGACCTGTCCTTCCAAAATATCCTTTGCAAATTGATTTCCCTGGGCTGAAGCTCTGCCAAGCCAGTATTTCCCCAGTTCCAAATTACGTTCAACATCTTTTCCAAAATAATAAATGCACCCTAATTTACATTGTGCAAATTGATTTCCCTGTTTTGCAGCTGCTCCCAGATACTCTATAGCTCTATTTATATTATATCTTCCCGGCAGCTCCGAATTTGAATGTATCATACCTAATCTGTATTGAGCAAACTGATTTCCCTGGTCTGCTGACGCCTCCAGGTATTTAATTGCTCTATCTATGTCCTGTTTTCCTGGCAGTTCCGGATTTGAATATACCACCCCTAGCCTATATTGGGCATATTCGTTTCCTTGTTCTGCTGACTTTTCCAAATATTTAATTGCTTTATCTATGTCCTGTTTCCCTGGCAGTTCTGGATTTGAATATATCACCCCTAACCTGTATTGAGCATATTCATTTCCCTGGTCTGCAGATGCCTCCAAACATTCTACAGCTTTATCTATATTATATTTCTCCTGCAACTCTGGATTTGAATATATTACTCCTAACCTATACTGAGCAAACTGATTCCCTTGTTCTGCTGACGCCTCCAGGTATTTGATTGCTTTATCTATGTCCTGTTTCCCTGGCAGTTCCGGATTTGAATATATTACTCCTAACCTATACTGGGCAAACTGATTTCCCTGTTCTGCTGACGCCTCCAGGTACTTTATTGCATTGTCCATATTATAAATTTTATCATTTTCTGAATCTGCATAAATACAGCCCAATTTATACTGGGCGAGAGAGTTTCCTTTTTCACTTGCCTCCGTCAATAGTTTAACAGCCGTATGTTTTAATATCTCATCTTCTTTATCCAAATAAATTGCAGCTAAACGTATTTTTGCATTGTCATTTCCCAATCTGGCAGCTGCTTCGATATACTTCTCCCCTCTCTCTGCGTCAATTTCTGTTCCTTTTCCCGTTAAGTACATATCCCCAAGCCTGTAAAACAGCGCATCATCTGTACTTTTTTCTGACATATTGAGAAAAATACTTAATGCCTTTTCATACCATAAATGTGCTTCTTTTTCATCTATCTCTACATAATTTCCCATCTGATACATATTTCCAAGCTCATACGCAGCAAAAGGATTTGCCTTTGCTTGTGAAGCAGAATCTAATAACAAATGATATGCCGCCTCTTGATTTTCAGCCAAATCCCGCTTTTCTGATACATAAATTTTTTCACTTAAATATAACTTTGCAAGAGAATACTCCGCATATTTATTATTACCGGCCTGTTGATACCATTTTGCAGCCTTCTCATAGTCAACCTCTATCTCTCCCTTTCCAAAATCATACAGCTTTCCAATACGATATGCAGCATACCTTTTCGTCCATTCTTCTCTGGATTTCTTGCAGCCGGGATGAGCATACACATAATGGAATCCTTCTAAAGATTTGTTATAATACATTGTTTTCTCTTCCTGCGGAGCATCTATTAATTCCCGTTCTGCCAATTTTGCCAATTCATGTACTGCAAGCACATTCCCCTTTTGCGCCTCCTGCACCAGTAAATGAAACGCTTTCTCTATATCCGGTTCCTTAGAATAAATACATTGCATTGCATTTTTATAATCAGCATTCCACTCCATTACATATCTGCCTGCAGTCTCTTTTTCCACGTTCTGATTTTCCTCTCCCGGAAAATCTTGTTCCACAAAAATTTCTTCGAAAAAATATTGTTCTGCAGCTTCATACTGCGCCAAATGCACCTCTTCCTCATCCTCCGGCGACATATTTTCCATATAATATTGCTCTAATAAATCTGTCCATTCTGTTGTTTCAAAATATTCCTCCCGTAGTCCCTGAAGTGTTTCTTCCTGAACACTCTCCATTACCGCCGTATCTTCTATCTGCTGTTTTCCACAAAAATCCCCTTTGCTGTCCGTTTTCTGTTCCGATACAGATTCTGGCTGCTGTAATTGCTGAACGACAGGTTTTATCTCATTAAGAATCCTGTTTCCTATTCTTCTTCTGATATCATTTTCTGCTTTTTTCACCTCTGCATCAATTTTTGAATGTGTCTCCCCATATAGTTCATGTGTTTGCTTTACACTATTCAAATAATTTTCAAAAGAATTTTTTAATTCGTTTTTTTCTAACACTATATCTATAATCTTATGAAGTTGCTCTTTCAATTCTGGCTGCAGATACTTATATGCAAGCCTTCCATTTCCCGGCAGTTCATTCACAAAATTCCATGTTTCGTCCGCAATCTTTTGCAGATACTCATTTTCAGGTCGAACCGGCAGTCTCTCATAATTTATTCCCGGAGCAAATCCCGCTTCCTGCATTACATTCTGAATATTCGATAAGATACCACTTCTATCATGATTCCGAGTTTTCTTTAATTCCTCCAATTCTTCCATGTGCGCCATCCTGACAGCCCGCTCGTAATTATCATCAAACATTTCATTTTCAAGATAAATCCGGATTTTCTGCTGTGTCGCCTTATGTATATAGGGACTTTTAACACTATCCTTATTATCCCATAACATATAATGCACGTGTGGATGCGTTTCTTCTGCATGAAATGCCGCCACCCAGGTATTGTCATAACTTATCCCTAATTTATGTGCTATCTCCGGCATTACTTTCTGCAGATAGTTATTCCAGGCATCTATACTGCGAAATCCTAATTCTTCCCCATCCCTTTCGCTTAATGATATAATGCCCCTGTAAATAATTTTTCCTGATTGCGTCAAAGAGGCTATTTCTGAAGATACCGCCTTTAAATCATCTGTGTTTCTATTTCCAAAAAGTCCCTGGCTTTTGGGACGTCTTGCCATATACTCTACATACTCCTGATTTCCGGCTTCATGATGAATTACTTCCTCATTCAAATTTTTAGTATTCATTCCCTCTAATTGCAGCAAATCATCTACGCTGCTTATATTTTCCAAAGAGACTCCTTCTCTGGTGGCAATGTATATCACATAATTTCGATTTGCATTAGATGAGCCTTTCTTATTTGGATTATGTATTCTGATTTTCGATATTAATGGGCTAAATGGCATAATATTACCTCACATTCTCCTAATTAATTTTCCTCCATATTAACATGGGATTTCATATAAGCCACTGCCTGCTTTCTTGCTTTTTCATAGGACTCCCGTACTTCCTCACGCTGCTCCCTTGGTACAAACTTTAATATAGCGTCTGCTGACAAATAAGCTGCAGTTCCCGCCTGTATACATGTTTTTGCTGTTAGCGCAATCTGTCGTTCCATTATTGGCTCAATAACACTTTTTGTTACTTCTCGAAGTGCCGGAATTATTACCTCTAAATTCTGTTCTGTAACGGTTCCATTCAGCGCCTGTATTGTCCACTCTCTTACAACATCACTCATATCCCGGTTCTCTTTATGCGCAATCGCCTTGATTTTTTCATATGTATCAATATCATATGTTACATTAATCCTTTTTCTGTCTGCCCTCATTTTTTCTTCGTTCTCCATGTATTTTTCTATTTTGTTACACAAAAGATTAGCCTGTTTCTTAGACATTTTCAATATTTTAGACCAAAGTGTTACACATATATTTTCAAATTGTCACTCTGTGTAACGTGCGCCGAAACCCTTAATGTTGCCGGCTTGCCGGCAATCTGTGCCCCCGGCGTGTAACGCCCTATTCCTGCCATCAAAAATCTCGATTTTTGATGGTAAGTCCAGAAAGGCGTTCTGGTCGGCTCAAGGGTCGAAATCCCTTGCCGGGGTCCGGGGAAAGTTTCCCGGTGCTGCCACTTTTACCCTTTTGTTTGTGGGATTAAAGTGGCAGCAATGCGCATTTGGGGGCACAAAAACTGATAAGCAGGTTCAGGCGGTAAGCTCTGACCATTTTTAAGACCCAAAATCCAACAAAAAATATGGCTGTGGCAGACTTTCCTAATTTTTAAGATTGTACACCAACCTGAAGATGCAGCGGCGCAGCCGATGAGCGGCTTTAGACGCGTACATCTGAGGGGCGGTAGCTTGGGGGTTCGGGGGAATTTTCCCCGTGCCGCCGGAAATTTCCTT
>Ga0129308_1001404_pt1 | contig 25276 bp, 17 predicted proteins | sample L827metagenome_FD_94440 | JGI IMG/M metagenome (GOLD analysis project Ga0129308, IMG submission 94440) | Ring-tailed lemur group fecal microbial communities from Wisconsin, USA - L827 metagenome | ecosystem: Host-associated > Mammals > Digestive system > Large intestine > Fecal | place: USA... | reverse complement strand
CCATACCGAACCCGGAAGTTAAGCCGGCCAGCGCCGATGGTACTGCAGGGGCGACCCTGTGGGAGACTAGGGCGCCGCCGGCCCCCGGGGCGCGTTGCGCGGGCTCGGGGCGGGGAGGCGCGAGGGAGGCACCTGGGAGAGGGGGACCCTTCGGGGTCCCTCTTTTCGTTTATGTCGGCAATGTGCGCCCTATACCTCATATCTATATTCATGTTCACTTCAGCTCACTTACCTATGATGCTTGGTACCGGGAACGCGGAGTAACCGTTGACAGCGCGGAAGGATTTGCTGTCAGCCCGCCCTATTGACCCGGCATATCTTTTCCGCCTTCGACAGCCCTGCCTTTCTGACATCAGGCCGTTTCGTTGGAAGGATAGGTATGTGTGACTCCCGTTCTTCTCAGTGTGACTCTAAAACCATTTCCCAATCTGTTGAGGCGACCTCCTTCGCCACTCTCTCTCGTCGTGCATTTGTAGGCGCGGGCGCCGCTGCTCTGGGGTTGGTGCTGCTTTCTGGTCTGCCGGGTTCTGTGGACTTCGCGCGTCGCGCCTGGGCTGATCAGGCGTCTGCTGCTTCGACTTCCCTCGCTCTAGATATGTCTGCCTGGAATCTTGACGCGGACAATGGAGTTTGGTGGCAGGTGGGAGTTCCGTATTGCGCTAACCCAGCTACGCTCGATTACGAAACGCTCGGAATCTATGTTCCGCAGGTATACATGACCGGCGCTGTAAACAATGATGGACGCTTGGGGAATCCCAAGGCGGCGTGTGCATGGCAGGGTCATACCATGACTGCGTGCTTGACCTTGTGAACCGATCGCTCAACAACTTTTTGGCGGATACGACCTTCCCCTATAGCCCGTCCAGTCAGGTAATGGGTGATGGTGGCTTTGGACAGGGGCTCGGTGGTCCTGGTGCTCCGATGGGGCTCGGTGGCCCTGGGGACGGGCAGGCTCCTTCTGGTGCCATGACCCCTGATGGGAGCGCTCCGTCAGATGGCGGTGTTTTGCCTGATGGCACAGCTTCCAGTGGCAGTGCGGCGTCGAATGACGGCACAGCGGGCAGCAATGCTTCGGCGGGCGAAGGTATGGTTCCTGACGGCAGCGCGGCACTTGCTGGTGCGGCCCCTGCCGACGGGGGAGCCGCGCCTGGGGACGGCACCCAGCCTGGAGGACCTGCGTCTCAGGGTGGCGAGGCGGAATCTGTGACCTACGAGACGGTTGCCGACTACATCGCCTCTCTCAACGTCGATGAGGAATGGGTCAGCTATGATGCGGCGTCCAACACGGCCGTTATCAGCGATTTGGGCGCGTTTGTGCGCCATTGCAAGCCCGCCACAAAGGCAGTGGGCGCGTTTGACGCAACCGATCGTTCCCAGGCGGAGAACGACTTGTTCGGCACTGCCGAGCAAGATGCCGCCCACTTCGATTCGACCCTGGCGGCCCTGCTCAGCGAGCATGCCGATGAATATGCAGCCCTTTCTGGCTGGGATGACACGCTTCCTCAAGCCTATGCAGCCGATCTCGACCTGGTAGATGACGAGGGTGCCGACACCGCGCGCCGCGTTGCCGTCTACAACCCCTTGTCGTACCTGCTTGATTCGTACGAGCTGAAAGGGGAGTCAACGGTGGCGCCGCATTGGCGCATTCGTACGGGAATTGCCCAGGGCGACACGGCTGTTACGTGCGAGATGAACCTTGCTCTCGCGTTGCAGGCATGCGAGGGAGTGCAGGACGTGGACTTCGAGACCGTGTGGGGCCAGGGCCATACCACCGCGGAGCGTACGGGCTCCTCGACTGACAACTTTATCGCGTGGGTGAAGGGAATTGTGGGCTAAAGAGTGCGGGGCGCCTTGCCAATCGCGCGTCACTGGAACGCGCGAAGGCGCCAGAAGAGACTCAAGGGACTGACCCCGGAGGAGTTCCGGAACCAGTCCCTTGAGGTGCAACCTTATTTAGCCCGTCCAAGTTTTGGGATGCAGTTCAATCTCTCCGGCCGTACCGCCCCCTATTCGGGCGGCGAGCTTTGCCTGCCTTACCTACTTAGCGTCCCAGCTGCTCCAGGGCGCTCATGGCCGCGAGTCGGATGGCGGTCGAGGTCATTGTGGCGCCGGCGATGGCGTCGATGTCGGTGCCGTTGGTCTCGACGATCTTCGCAGGCAGCTGCTCGAGGGCCGGCGTGCCGATGCCCTTGGTCTCGTGCTCGTAGACCACCTGGCAGTCGACAATCGTGTCGCCGTCGAGCGTGATCATGACGTCGAGCTCGCCGCCGATGCTGGAGCCGGTGCCGACGGCCTGGTTCTCGGCGAGGTCGTAGGTCCTGACCTCGGGCATCTCGCTGCTGCCGCTGCCTAGGGTGTAGGTCAAGGTCGACTCGACGGGCTGAGCCTGAATCTCGGGCAGCGGGTCCTTCTCGGTCGCGGCGTTGATGCCGGCGATTTTACCGAAGACCACGCACTCGGTGACGTTGGCGGCGCCCTCGTAGTCCTTGCCCGTCAGGCCGCCGAACTCGCCGGCGCTGTAGAGGTGCGGGATGGGGTTGCCGTCGGTGTCGAGCACCTCGGCGTTGGCATTGCGCCGCGCGCCACCCTGCGTGTTGAGGATTGCGCTGACGAGCGGCATCGCGTAGAAGGGCGCCACGACGATTGGGCGCATGGTCTCGGGTTTGCGGCCGAAGGCGTAGTCCTCGCCCTGCTCGCAGAACATGTTGAACTTCTCGACGGTGTGCGCCAGGACAGCGGGGTCGGCGCCCATCTTCTCCGCGAGTTCCTCGATGCTGTCGGCGCTGACCGTGACCTCAGGAACACCCTGCATCCAGGGGAAGGGGTCGGCGTCCATGTCGGCGTACTGGGCGGCGTCCATCACGAGCAGGCCGCGGTAGGAGCATTTGGGGATGAGCCACTCTCCGCAGATGGGCAGCCTGCCGTGGCGGTCGGAGCTGGTCTCGTTCTGGAAGCGGCTGCCGTCGGCACCGGTCACGACGAAGCTGCCGCTCGTGAGGCCGGTGGGGAGGCACTGGATGCTCTCGGGCATGACCGCGTGCTCGCCGAAGGACGTGTCGATGTCGACGCAGTAGGGGAAGTGCGTGGCCGTGTTGTAGCAGCCCATGTGCCACAGGTCGGCGTTGATGTCGAGGGCCATCTTGACGCCGTCGCCGCGGTTCCACAGCGAGCCGATCGGGCGGCACCCGTCGAGCTCGAGGTAGCACGCCGCCATGTCCTGGTTGTTCTCGAAGCCGCCGCACGCCATCACGACGCCGTTGTTCGCGCGGATTCTGCGGGTCTGACCGTCCTTCTCGATCTCAACGCCGACGATGGTCTTGGTCTGGGGATCCTGGACGAGCTTGGTGCCGCGAGCGTTGTACCAGAAGTCGATGTTGGGCTCCGCGAACGCGTTCGCACGGTAGAGCTTGAACAGGCCGCTGTCGAAACAGCCACCGATGGAGCGGGCCTTGCTCTCCTCCGCGCCGGGGTACTCGGGATACTCACCGGACTCGACGGGGTAACCCAGGACGATGTTGTTCAGGTTGTCGCGGTCGGCCCCCAGCTCGTCGGCCAGCATGTCGTCCAGGCCCAGCTGGCCGTCGATGAAGGCGGCGATGATGTCCTTGTCGTAGGAGCGCTCACCGTACAGCGCCTCGTAGTACCCGATGAGCTTCTCGCGGTCGGTTCCGGTGCGCATGATCTGCGCGCAGTAGCGGCTGTTGCCGCCAGCCTCCCACTCAGGGGCGACGTCGAAAAGCAGCACGCTGGCGCCCTCGCGGGAGGCGAAGATGGCCGAGGCCAGGCCGGCGAAGCCCGCGCCCATGACGACGACGTCGTACTGGCCGTCCCACGGGATGGTGTCGGCATAGGTGCGGGTCGCGGTTTCGGCGGCGAGGGCCGGGACGGCGACGGCGGTCGCAGCGACGCCGAGGGCGGCACCGGTCAGGAGGGACCTACGGGTAATCTCAGCCATGGTGGTAATCCCCTTTGCTTTAAAGGCTGTGAATGGGTCGGGTCGCATCCGGATGTGACTCTATAATATGGAGGCGAAGGGTGTCTGGGAATTGCCGTATACTGAGCAGCCCATAACGGTTTTGTATATACGCGGAAGGGGTGGCCTCGTGAACGACGTGCAGCTTGACCTTTATGCGGTCACGATCGAGACCGGGAGCTTCTCGCAGTGCGCCAAGAAGTACTACATGGCGCCCATCACGGTGAAGCGCCGCATTGATGCCCTCGAGTCCGAGATCGGGGTCAAGCTGCTCGAGCGGGGGGCCCACGGCGTGCGCGCCACCCCGGCGGGCAAGGCTCTCTATGACAAGCTCATCCCCCTTCACGAGGAGGCGCGCCGCGTCGTCCAGGAGATAAGGAACGGCAACGAGGGGTTGAGCATCCGCATCGCCGTCAATCCGATTATGCATGCGTTCGACTGGCCGCAAATCATCGACCGCTTCAACGAGACCCAAAGCTACCGCATCGACGTGCAGCTTGTAGCGGTCGAGTCTTCCGACTATCTGGACGCCGTCCGTGACGGAAGGTGCGACGTCTGCCATGGCCTGCCCGAAGTGGCGAGCGAGAAGGGGCTGGCGTTTTGGGGGTCGTACCCCCAGCGGTTCGTTGTCATCACGAGCCCGGAGCACCCCTTGGCCCATCGCGACGCCTTGGAAGAGAAGGATCTGTCGTCGGTCAAGATGAAGACGGTGGCGCCGCTCCTCCCGTACATCGTCGAGGCCAACCCGTGTCTTCGGGCCTGCGACCTCGGGGACATCACCATTACGGGAAGCAGTGTGGGCGAGGTCATCGCGTTTCTGCACGGGGGAGGGTGCCTGCTCGTTCCGAGCGCGTGCAAGGGAACGTTTCCGAGCTTCACGGCGATCGATATAGACAATCTGGTGCGTCCCTACCCCACCGGTTTTATCACGCGTCCGGATCCCCCCGAGTACCTGCTCGAGTTTTTGCGATGCGCCAAGGCGTGCCGCATGGACCAGTAGGGTCTCGGGCGGCACGTACAGCCTGTCCAAAATTGCCGTGCCCGCGCACCTGAACGGCCGCCGCGCGGAGGCTTTGCGCAAAAGGCGCGTGGGTCCGAACGGAACTGCACGAAGCCCGTCGAGCGCCTGCGCTATAGATGACCGGCGGCGGGTCCCCCCCAAATAACTGCTGTCCTTACTTACATCTCTTGAAATGCCTGGTAGATGGCGTCTAACCATCTGGTGGTTATATGCCGCGCAATCTAAGTTCACCACCTGGGCGCAATGGTCGGCGTGGCGGGGGCGGCCTAGTGTGGCAGATGCCTGGCGGGGAGCACGTGCCCGCCACATCGGATATCCCAGACAAGAGATGAGGGATTTGACATGAACAAGGAACAGGTTATTGATGAGCTTTCGAAGGTGCGCGGTGCCATTCCGCTGCCTGCGGCCATGACGCGTCGCGGCTTTGTTGCCGGCGCTGGCGCTGCTGTCGCGGCCGCAGCCATGGCCGGTACGGCGCTCGCCGACCAGGCCCCCGCAGACGCTCCCGAGGCAGGTGCTGCTGAGGTGGTCCCGACTACCGCCGGCATGCAGTTTACCGGCAACGAGGGCAAGACGATGGGCGAGGTGCTTGGCGCCGGTGGGCTTGGCGAGGAGCCTGAGATCACCGACATCGCCCAGACGCTCACGACCCATATCGTCGTATGCGGTGCCGGCCATGCCGGTACGGCCGTTGCCCGTCATGCTGTCGAGCTCGGTAGCGACGTCATCGTCGTCGACCCGCAGTCCGAGGAGTACTTCATGGTCCTCGGCAACGACGTGGGGCACCTCAACTCCTCTTGGCAGATCGACGTGAACGGCGTGCCTCGCTATGACGAGACCGAGTTCATGAACGAGTACCAGATTTACGGCGCCGGCCGCGCCAACCCCAAGTACGTGCGCGACTTCGCCTACCGTTCCGGTGAGGCCTTCGACTGGTTCATCGACAGCTTCACCGATGAGGAGAAAGCCGACATCACGTGCCTCAACTGACCCGTCGTGGACGGCTACAACTACAGGAAGGGCATCTTCACCTCCTACGTGGGCACTCCCAACTTCGGCGGCTCCGTGGGCCTGCAGGAGGCCGTGCTGCGCAACCAGCAGAAGGCCAAGGATGCCGGCGCTCGGTTCCTGTACGAGACCAAGGCTGTGCGTCTCGTGCACAACGATGACAACACCGAGGTCACGGGCGTCATTTGCGAGGCTGCCGAGGGCGACGCTCCCGCTGCCGAGGGCGACGCTCCCGCCGAGGGCGGCGACGCTCCTGCTGGCGAGGGCGCTGCAGCCGAAGGCGAGGCTCCCGCCGGCGAGGCTGCGCCCGAGAAGTAAGGCCTGCTAGCTGCGCGTTGAGTGCGGCAAGGGTGCCTTGTTAATTGCTCGCTACACGCACGTTCGCCTCAAGGCCCGGTCGTCTGATAGGGACGCCGGGCCTTTTGCTGTGTGATGTGCTGCCTCTGCGATTCTCCTTGAGTTTTCGCCAACAGGCCCCGCGGTTGCACGGCCCCGGCGATAATGATCCATGCGCGTATACGGCAAGGTTTCGCTTTGAGGGGGACGGCACGTGAAGTCGATCAAGGTTGCGGCGGCGGTCATTTGCGACGGTGACAGGATTCTGAGCTGCCAGCGTTCCTACGGCGAGTTCAAAGACGGCTGGGAGTTCCCCGGCGGCAAGCTCGAGCCCGGCGAGACGGCCGAGCAGGCGGTCGTGCGCGAGCTGCACGAGGAACTCGACGTCACCATCGGAAACCTCGAGCATCTCTGCACCGTCGAATACGACTACGACACCTTCCATCTCTCCATGGAGTGCTTTACCTGCAAGATTGTGGCGGGCACCATCGAGGAGCGCGTCCACGAGAACATGGCCTGGCTCGACGTCGCCCACCTGTGGGACGTCGACTGGCTCCCCGCCGACGTCGAGGTCGTCAAGCAGCTCGAGCAGTGCCTCGCAGGTTAGCCCAGGGGGTCGGGCGCTTTTAAGGGTTGTGCACAAGTCAAGAATAGTTAACTTAAATAGACTTTTTAGTTTACCTAAGTTGACACGGCTGATGAAAGTTAGTATTATATAACTACTCGCAAGGAGCGAGCACCTCAAAGAGAAACACCTGGTAGCCTCGCAACCAGCGCTTCGAACGCCTCCCTCTCCTTGGGCCCGGGTTTCCCGCCCGGGCCCGTCCCAAGGGAAAGGCGATCCAACCAAGCCTCCCTCTCCTTTGAGGCCCCGGACTCCCATCCGGGGCCTCGTCCCGTTTGGAGGCCTGCCGTATTGATGATGTTCGCGAAGGGGTGAACCCGACGACTGCTGTTTTCCGGGCATCGCAGTCATCGAAAGCCGAGTGCCTGGGTACGAAGGCCGCTCTCCCCGCGGCTGGGGATGGCCTCCGACGAATTGTCTCCTGGTGCCGCCTTTCGTAGAACGTGCCGGGAAGGACGGAGGATGGCCTCGCTTCAGGACGCGCGCAATGACATGCGTGTGATGGGCGCCGGCGTCGTCCCGGAGACAGAAATCGTGCGGAGACTCAGGCAGCAAATCGAGTATCGGAGTAGTTTTCCCGGGTGCATTGGCAGCAGAACGCGTTTCGGAGTAATGGTTTCGGTTTGGACGGTCGCTAGCCGCCCATTTTTTGGTGTTTGAGGCCGTAAAAAGGGGCTGAACCGCCGTTTCTGCCGGAAATTTAGGGCTTTTACCCCTATAGAGGGGGTGCGAGAGCGGTTTCGCGGCGATTGCGCTACTCCGAAACTCGTTTGGCTGCCAACGAGGCCCCGTTTACTACTCCGAAACTCATTTTGCTGCCCAACGAAGGTTCCTGCGGTGCTCCGAAGCTCGTTTGACTGCCGGTGGGCGGGGACTTCCGGGTAACGGTTTGGGGCTGTGCGCTGTTATAGCGAGATGTTTCCGCGAAATCGGGGTTCTCCAGCCGCTTGTTTGTGCCGCGAGTCGGGACAAGGGGGCAAAATCTGGCCCACTGAGGGGAGACGGGCTAGGGGAGGCTGTCTGCAGTTCGCAAAATACCTGGTAGACTAAGCGTCAATCTCAAGCCCTGAAATCGCCGTGTCGCAGCTCCCATCTCGTCCAGTGCGCCTGCGGCTGGAGAACCCCCAAAATGCGGAAGCATCTCCCAGATTTTCTTCCGCGCAGCTGGACGTGCCAAGCCTACGTTTGGAGAAGGCTGCTGCGTTTTTCCAGAATGACTAACTGGGTCCAGGCAAAGTCGCTGCGTGTGCTCGGTCAGTCCGGCAACTCTAACGGTCGCTGCCTCGCCTGGGGTTGGATCGTGGGCAAGACGGTCGCCGCACTCCAAGACTCGACCGCGAGAGTCTCTCCGATAGACCCATCTAGCTGCATCGAAAGGGCGGCACACCCATCAAAGCGTGCCGCCCTATTTTGCGTGCGGGTCGTCGGTTTCTAGATTTTCCTCGCCGCCAGGTTGCCGCTACGGATGGCCAAGCCGATGTTCCAAGGACTTGCGCAATCGCCCACCGGGTAGACCTCATAGCTTGCCGCAAGTTCGTCGGCGAGTGCGGTGTTTGGCACCATGTCCTGCAAGTCGATGATGCTGTCGCAGGGGAGGAGCTTCTGAACGCCGCTTGCCATGGCGATCGACAGACCTTCCTCGGAGACTCCCTCGATGGTGCAGGAGTTCCAAATCTTGACGCCCTGGGAGGTCAGGTGGGGGATGACGTAGGTGCGGACCCACATGGACTGTTCCTTGCCCACCTCGCTCTGGGGTGCGCCGTGCACCATTTGAACCTTCTTGCCCTGCGCCACGAGCCAGAGCGCACAGTCGACGGCCTGGGCACCTGCGCCCAGGATGATGACGCGCTCGCCGAGGTCGGCGGTGGGAATTTGGTCGAAGTCGTAGACGGGCTTCTCGTTGGGGGCGAGGGTGACCGTGCGCTGGCCGCCCACGGCCACCACTACAGCGTCGGGGTTCTCTGCTGCCACGGTGGCTGCGTCGGCTTCGACACCTGTGACCACGTTTACGCCGACGAGCTCTAGCTGACGGGTCAGGTAGGCGATGAGGTCGCCGAGGCGTTCGTGCTCGCCCTTGAAGGCGCGCGCCGTGCGCACCAGGCCACCCAGCTCGGAGTCCTTCTCGAAGAGCGTGACGGTGTGGCCGCGCTTGGCGGCGGCGTGGGCTGCCTCCATGCCGCCCACGCCGCCGCCCACGACGACGACCTTCTTGGGCACCTCGGCAGCGGGTAGCTCGTAGCCTTCGGGCATCGCATCGGTGTACGCGAGCTGTGTCACGGCGTTCACGCGGCAGTACTCGGCGCCCTTGTCGCGGGTGTAGAGGGGGTTGCCGCCCTTGTTGTGGCAATGTAGGCAGTGGCAGCATGGGGCAACCTCGTCGCGGCGGCCCTCCTGCAGCTTGATGGGCAGCTCAGGATCGACGGTGAGCTCGCGGGTCATCATTAGGTAGTCCACCTGGCCGTCGGCGATGGCGCCGCAGATGAGGTCGGGGGCAAGACGCGGGTCCATGCAGCCGGCGCAGGTGACGGGCTTGCCCACGCTCTTCTTGAACTCGGCGGCGCACTTGAGCAGCATCGCGGTGCCGGAGTACTCGCTTTCCACCATGCCGCCGAAGTGCTGCGAGAAGTCGAAGCGGGTGCCGAAGCCGGTGATGCCCTCGCTTTTGTAGCCCGAGAACATAAGGTCGGGGGCGAACTGCGACACGTGCTTCCCGGGAACGGAAAGGCGCAGGTAGAACGTGTCGGCACCGGCGGCCTCAAAGGCGAGGGCGTTCTGCACACTGTCCTCTATGGTGATGTACTGGTCGTTGTCGCCGATGAGCGAGTCGTTGTCCTCCACGGCGTCCATGAGGATCTGCAGCGGAAAGTCCTCGCCGAGCTCGGCCTTGATGGCGCGAATGGTCTCGCAGGTGAAGCGCGTGCGGTTCTCCACGCTCTGCGCGCCGTACTCGTCTTCGCGGGTGTTGATACGCCCGGTCAGCATGTTCTTCATGAACTGGGTGGCGGAGGAGTGCAGCTCGATGATGTCGAAGCCGGCCGCCTTGTAGCCTGCGGCAATCTGCACCATGGTGTCCTGCAGCCACTTGAGGTCCTCGACGGTGCAGGTGGCCACGTCGGCCGATCCCGCGGCGAGCTGGATGCCGGCATAGGCGCCCTGGGCGTGGATGCGCTCGGTGAGCGGCGCGAGCTTCTCGCCGATGGTGGACATGTCCTCGAGCAACCATCCACCGGTGTGGCGGCCCTCCTCGTCGATCTTGACGGAGATGAGCTTGCTGATGGCCGTCTCCATGAAGACGAGCGCAGCACCGCCCTTGGCGAACGTCTCGTAGTAGTCCAGGAAATTCGCGTTGAGCACGCCAGTCTCGGCGCACTCATCGGCACTCCAGGTGTCCGAGCCGGCCGGGCTCTTCACGATGCGGTTGCGCAGCGTGAGCGGGCCAATCTGGAGCGGCTCGAAAAGCGGCGCGAAATCAGTGGTGCAGCCGGTGAAGTCCTCCACCTGCGGGTTCAGGCCCGCTGCGGGTTCGGCGGCCTGCGCCGTGGCGGCGCCCTGTCCCGCGGATACGGATACAGCCGCCGTGGCGCAGGCGCCCAGGGCGGCGGCGCCTATGAACGCGCGCCTGGTGAGATCTGTCGATGCTGCCATTGCGGTTCCCTTCCTCTGGGGACTCATCGGGTATGCGCGGGTCACCCCGCGAGTCCGTTTTCCCTGCGAATCGTGAGCGCGTGACCCGGCCGGCCCCCCGCCGTGGGAGGTCGGCCGGGGGCTTCTCATGAGGCGGGGCCGCTGCCGTGCGTGCCCGCCCCTCTGGGCGCTACTTCTCCCCGAGCTTGGTGCCGCACAGGTAACCCGAGGTCACGGCGTTGCCCAAGGCGATGCCGGAGCCTACGTAGGTGTCGTTGAAGAGGCACGAGCCCGCCTCGTTGCCCACGGCGTACAGGCCCTTGACGGGCAGGCGGTTCCAGTCGAGGGCCTCGTAGTCGGCGTTGGTGAGCAGGCCGCCCCACGAGCCGAGGTTGTTTTCTTCCGCGATGACGATGTAGTACGGGCCCTCACCGTAGGCGATGAGGTTGTCTGCGGCCTTGCCGAGCTGCTCGTCGACTCCCTCGGCACAATAGCCCTCGTAGGCCTCGAACTGGCGCGTGAAGATGTCGACGTCCATTCCGGTAGCCAGGGCGAGCTCCTCGGGCGTGTCTCCCTTGTAGCCTGCGCCCGCCTCGACCATGGCGTCAAAGACACCTGCGATGTTCTCCCACGGCGTGTCCAGCTCGAACTCCGGCTTGTAGCGCGGGGGCAGGCCGGGGCTCTTCTCGATGCCAAGGCCGGCGAGGCCCTCCTGCTCGAGGGTGTCCATGATGCCCTTGGAGACGACCACATAGTGGAAAGATCCCTGGTAGGCGCTCGTGTTTGCCGCGGCGACGGCTGACAGGGTGCTCTCCTCGTTGCGGAAGCGCGCGCCGGTTGCGCTGACGTTCATGAGCTTAGCCACGTAGCACAAGATCATGGGATACTTGGCGGGGAAGGCGTCGAACTGCTCGGCGAGGGGGTCGTTGGCACGGGCGAGCGTCTGGTGCAGCATCTGGCCGCCGAAGTTCTGCGGCTTTTGGGCGCCGGCGCGCCAAGCCATCTCCAGGCCTTCGCCGATGTTCTGGGGCAGCCCGCCCAGAACGCCACGGAAGCGGAAGACGCGCTCGACCATGTCGAGGTTTCCGCCGTAGCCGCCGGTCGCGATGACCGTCGCCGCCGTGTTTATCTGCAGGCCTTTGCCCTCAGCGTCCACGACCACGGCGCCCGTGACCTTGCCCTCGTCGTCCACGACCAGGCGCTTGGCGCATGTGCCGGTGAGCACTTCGCCGCCGTTCGCCACGACGGTGCGGTCGAGCGCGTTGAGGAACAGCTGCTCGCGGACGGAGTAGTCGGGGAACTTGACCATTGAGGCGGAGAACCACGGCGTGAACTCCCAGCCCTTGTCGCTCATCCAGTCGATGGCCTCGCCGCTCTTCTCCAGGAGCTGTTTGACGCTGGCGGCGTCGACGCGGTAGTGCGACCCCGCAATCCAGTCGTTGAGCAGGGGCAGGATGTCGGTCTGCTCCCCGGCGTCCAGGGCTATGCGGCTGTTGTAGCCGATGGGGCCGCTGGACAGGTTGCTGGCACCGCCGATGGTGTCGGTCTTCTCCACGAGGATGACCTTTTTGCCCAGCTCGCCGGCTCGAATGGCCGTATTGGCCCCCGAGACGCCCGCGCCGATCACGAGAACGTCGCAGTCTTTGGTGCCTGCGACCTCGACCTGCTCGGAAGTGTTTCCGGGCAAGACCGAGGCGATGTCGACGTTGAGGACGCTGGCCCAGTCGCTGTCCGCCGCCTCGTCCGCAATCGCCGGGCGGGGTGCAAGCGCCGGCGCCGCCGCGACCCCGAGTGCGGCTGCGGCCGTCCCGAGGGCGGTTCCGGCCACGAAGTGCTGGCGGGTGATGTTCTTGGCGTTCATGGCATGCTCCCTTTTGCGCATTTCCCCCGGCTGGCGCATGGGCGCCGCGCGCCCGGGTGGCAAGGCGCGTCCACGTTGTGGTCGGCCCCCTGCCGACCTCGTTGGGCATGGTTATAGGCCTTAGGTCTCTTAAACGGCAGACCCCCATGGGGTCGGACAATCTACCAGGCAACATGCACACCAGACCCACGGTGGGTGGCTTGGCGTATATAATGCCCCGTAGGGCGGCAAGGGTGTCGACGACGCGGGCCGAAGGGCGGGGCGGGTCATGGTTGGGGAGAAGCGTAGGGACATCGTAGGCTTGCCGTTTGTCGCGCTTGTCGGCATGACGTGCCTGTCGGTCATCTTCAACGCCTGCTTTTTCCCACTTACCCTGATGCCCGAGGCCGTTGAGGGCTCCTACCGCCTGTTCAACCAGGCCGTGTGCCTGGCGGGCGCCCTCGTCGCCCTGGTCGCAATTCCAGTGCTGGCAAAAGGGAAGCCGTGGCACCTCGATATCGTGGGTATCGCGGGATACGTGCTTTTGGCCCTGGGGCTCTGCGCGGCAAGCTCCGCGGTCCCCGGCGAGTCGCAGGCGTGGGCCCTGGCCTCGGGCGTCGGATGCGGCGCGGGCCTCACCTTGGCCTGCGCGATGTGGGTCGGCATGCTGGGTTGTTTTTCCGAGCGTGTCGCGGTGCTTGTGCTCGGTTGGCAGGCATTTGTCGGGTCGGTGGGATTTGCCTGCATCGGCTTTACGGTCGAGGCGCTCACCAACGAAGTGTCCCTCGCGCTGTGCGTGATAAGCGCCATGCTTTTCGTCGTCGTGGGACAGCGCCTGCCCCAGCTTCGCGAGGGGTCGGCTTCTTTCGCTACGTCCGGGTCTGCCCGCTGCACCTCGAATGCCAAGAGTGACGGCGACGTCAACGCGCCTTTCCCTGCAACCGGGCCTGGCCGCTGTGCTCCAGGGGCCACGCGCGACGGTGGGGTCAACGTGCCCGATTCTGCGTCCGTGCCTGCGCGCGGCGGCTCGGCCGCCAGCGCAGGCGTGCGCGGTAGATTCGCCGAAATGGGCCCCCTCGCCGCCCCTGCGGTGGGGTTCTTCCTGCTCGTTTTCATCTTCGGGGCCATCGAGGCCGTCGCGCTCGGGTACGATGGCTCGCCGTACGGCGTGGCCGTCTCCTACCTTGGGGCGCCGTTGGGGTCGCTCATCTTTCTTGCCATGATGTACCTAGGCAAAAAGCGCGACTATGCGACCGTGATGAAGGCAATCTTCCTCGTGTTGCTTGTCGTCTTCTGGATCCCCGTGTTCGATGCTGTCGTCCTAGTCCTGAGCACGTGCTTTCATCTCGGGTTTTTGCTGATGGGGTCGCTGCTCGTCGACGAGTGCGCGGTGCGGTGTCGCAGGCTCATGGCGTTTGCTGCGGTTTGCCTCGGGGCCATGAGGTTGCTTTACTTGGCGGGTCTCTATTGCCCCGGTCGTTTCGGGGTGCCGTCGTACAGCTACTACGCCTCTAGCTCGCTGCTCATGTTCCTCGTGTATGCGGCATTCATCGTCTCGGTGTGGTACGAGCATATACGGCGTACGAGCTCTGCCGCCGCATCGAATGACTTATCAGGCGTTGACGTAGATGAGGGGGACGCGCCTTGCGCCGCCGCCGAATCCCAAGCTTGTCAGTTTGTCGCAGAGCCCGTGGCGCTCGACGGCGCTCTGGCAAGTCTTGCTTGCTTCTATGGTCTTACCAAGCGTGAGACTGAGATTCTCGGGTTGTATGCGAGGGGTCGCGACATCAACTTCGTTTGCCAGGCGCTCGATTTGTCACGCAACACCGTCAAGGGTCACGCGAAGAACCTTTACGTGAAGATGGGCGTTCATTCAAAGCAAGAACTTATTGATTGCGTTGAAACCGAGCTCAAACGAGCCGGGAGCGCGTCAGTTTAAACTGCGGAGCCCGTCTCATGGTCGAAGTATGGTTGCGGTCTGGCCAATTGGGAGCAAAATAGGCCCGCAGGTGTTTCTCTGCGGTGATGCGAGCGGTGGGGGCATTATGAAACAGCTGTTGAGCAAAGTTAAAAGCAGGGCCGTTGCGCATGACGGCATGACCGGCTCGTTGCTTCCCCTCAGCCAGTTTGGTCTGGGCTTTTGGCAGGCGTGGTGGACCCTGGCGTTCTGCACTGACACGCTCGTGGGTGCGAGTTCAGCCGCAAGCTTTATGCCAGATGCCCACTTGCTCATGTTTGCCATTACGACGCTAGGGTATGTCGTGACGCTTGCGTTGGGCCGTCGAGGCGCCCTCATTTCGGGTTGCAAGGGTCGGGCAACGGCGGCGTTTCTCTGCTGCGCGGGCTCTCTGGGCATGGCGGCTGCCACGTATTTACCGACAAGCGCTACTCCGGTGACCTCGTTTCTGTTCCTTTTTGCCACGGTCTTGTTTTCGCTGGGCAATGCGCTGCTGCTTTGCCTGTGGGGCGAGCTTTGGTCGGCGCTTGCCTCGGGCAAGGTGGGCCGGTGCCTCTACACCTCGTATATCATCGCGTTTGTGCTGTTCTTTGCCGTGAGCCCCCTGCCTGTCGTTGTGCGTGCGTTGGTTTTGGCTGTTTTGCCTGTCATATCCTGCGCAATTTTGGCGCTGTCGCAGGATGAGCCCCGCCGCACTCCGCGTCAACCGGCTGCGGCCCAGGCAATACCAGGTCCCCTTGTTGCACGCAGTTTGATTGCCGCGTTTGTCCTCAATTTCGTTTGGGGGCTTGGTTTGCCGGCGCTTGGCATGCTCGGATCCGCTCCAGATGCGCTGACGAGCAACGCTGGCCTTGCCATTGCGCTTGTTCTGCTGGTGTTGCTACTGGCGTATATGTCGGTCGTGCAGCCTGTTGTCGAGGCGTTTTCGCTGCATACACCCGTAGAGGTGGCGCTCGCCGGAGGAATGTTGCTCGCGTTGCTTCTCCCGGGAGAGTCGAGCGTGTTTGGCTATGGTGTCACGGTGCTGGGCGGCTCGTGTCTCGACATGCTTGTCATGTTGGTCGCAACGGACATGGCATTCAAAACAGGCAAACCCGCGACGTTCGTCCTGAGCCTTGCGATGTTGGTCTCTCGGGCCGGGTCCTTTGTGGGAAGGCGGATTTGCGCTGTGCTCCTCATTTCCGGGGTTCTTGCCCCTGACAAGGCCGTCCTTGTATGTGTGCTTGCGACGGTCGTCTGCGGTTTCTGGGTTTTCACGCGCTCAACGCTCGAGGGACTCTATCGTGCCGCGCCCGCGCCTCAAAGTGAGGGCGGGCTTGAGGAGCTCTGCCGCGCATTTGCCGAGTCGCATGCTCTTACGGCTCGCGAAGCGGAGGTGCTCGCGCTGCTCGTCCATGGACGCAGTGCGCCCTATATCGCCGAGAAGCTTTCCATCGCGCAGGGTACGGCCAAGAACCACATCAGCAATATCTACCGCAAGGCGGGCGTGGGCGACAGGCAGAGCCTGCTCAATTTGGTCGAGCAATCGGGGGAGTGAGCGGGCGGCACGCGCTCACACCGTCATTGAGCCTCTGCCCAATTGCAGCCAACTAGACGCCTCACTCTTGACTCCTCACAAAACACCAGCTCACGGCCATAGGCCTAAACGTCACGTTTTTCGAAAGGGGCGCGACACCTGGCAACGTGACCTTTTGGGCCTTCCTCATCCAGCTGCGCCGGCGCATTCTAAAACCAACGAAAAGCGCCGGGCCGCACGGCCCTTTCAACGGCTTTCCGTTCTCTGTAGTTGTCCCACGCAACGAAAGGAATGCACATGGATCGCTCGATTTCTCGCCGCAACTTTGTCGCAGGCGCTGCCGCCGCAAGCGCACTCGCCGCTGGTGCCGCCTCCGCTCTGGCCGACACAGCCGCCTCGACCGACGTTCCCACTGCGGCTTCGCCCGCGTTCAACGCTCCCAGCTGGGCGACCAAGCCTGAGCCCATCGCCGATGCCGACATCGTCGAGACCATCGAGACCGAGGTTCTCATCCTCGGCGCCGGCAACGCCGGTTGCGCCGCTGCATGCTCTGCCGTAGAGAACGGCGCCAAGGTCCTCGTGTGCGACAAGACCGCCCAGGTCAACGGCCGCGGTGGCGTGGTCGGCGCCTGCAACTCCCGTCTGAACACCGAGCTTGGCTGCGAGATTGAGCCCGTCGCTGCCCAGTATCGCTGGAACCGCACTTGCGGCAACCGCACCAACGAGGCCCTCGTGACCATGTGGTTCAAGAACTCCGGCCCCGCCATGGACTGGCTGCTCGACAAAGCCGATCAGTACGGCGCAACATACAGCATCTACGCTGGTTACGCCGGCAATGCCATCATCCCCGAGGAGCCCGACGCGCACGTCTTCCAGATGGGCACCTTCGAGATGCCGCCTGAGACCGGCTACTTCGTGCCGACCGCGCTTCTTTACAAGAGCTCCGTTGACCAGGGCGCCGAGTACATGTTCGAGGCTCCCGCCGTTCAGCTCGTCCAGAACGAGGAGGGCGGCCGCGTTGAGGGTGCCATCGTGAGCACCGCTGACGGCTACAAGAAGATTCTCGCCTCCAAGGCCACCGTTCTGGCCACGGGCGACATCGCCGGCGACCCCGAGATGATGAACTACTACTGCGAGAGCCGCATGCAGCGCCTTATTCGCAGCGACTACTGGCCCGCAGGCATCAACACGGGCGACGGCCACAAGATGGGCATGTGGGCTGGCGGCGTCATGCAGGACGGCCCGCTCCCCACGGCTCTGCACCCGCAGGCCTACTCCATGTTCCACGGCCCGTTCATGTTCGTGAACCAGAACGGCCAGCGCTTCTTCAACGAGGCCAACTGGGTCCAGGCCAAGTCGCTGCAGATGCTCAACCAGCCCGGCGCCGTTGCTTACTCCATCTTCGACTCCAACTTTGGCGCCGACACGGCCGACAGCCTGCAGTATGGCGGCGGCATGTTCTGGGATACGATGAGCCGTACCGTTGAGCAAGAGTTCGACCCCCAACAGATCATCGACCTCGTCGAGGGCGAGGCTGCTGCTGGCAAGGATGTCCTGGGCAATGAGACTGCCGTCACCGCCTGGAAGTGCGACACCCTCGAGGAGCTCGCCGACGCCATCGGCGTTGACAAGGACAACTTCCTCAAGCAGGTGGAAGAGTACAACGCCATGTGCGAGGCCGGCGAGGACACCCAGTTCGAGAAGGAGGCCCACTTCCTCTACCCGATCAAGGATGCTCCCTTCTACGCCACCAAGACCGGCCCCTGCCTGCTCGCCGTTGTGGGCGGCCTCAAGGTGAACACCGACCTGGCCGTCATCGACGCCGAGGGCAACCCCATCGAGGGCCTCTACGCTATCGGTAACACCTCGGGCGACCTGTACGCGGTTGATTACCCCATCAACATGCCCGGCAACTCCAACGGCCGCTGCCTCACCTGGGGTTGGCTCGTGGGCAAGACGGTTGCCGCACTCTAAGGCCCGATCGCGAGGGCTTTCCCAATAGACCTGCTAGCTGCATCGAAAGGGCGGCGCACTCATCAAAGTGCGCCGCCCTTCTGCATGCGCATAAGACCCCCGCGTAGCAAAGACCGTGCCACTGCAGCGTGCTGGCTGTTTGCTTGCGCGGAAGGCGCGATTGAGATGAGGCCAAATCCACGCCCTCATGAACGCTGGTTTGGTGCTGCGCAGGTGTTTGTGCTTAAGGAATCGCTCCCGAGGGGGCCTGCTTGGTTTGTTCAAGATGTCATCTTCCACCAAGCCCCGCCTGTCATGTTCAACACATCACTCCCACTCGACTCGATTTGTCGACTATAGAAGACAAAAACACCCCAATTCTGTCTTCTATAGTCGACAGATTGAGGGGCAGGCCCGCGCTCGCGAGATTGACAGCTTGGTCAAGCTTGCGGCGGTGCAGGATGGCATGCGCCGCTTTGTGATTGTGACCAAGCAGGAAGCGGAGACAATCGAGGTGGGCGGCATAACCATCGAGGTCGTCCCGGCCTGGAAGTTCCTTCTGCAGAATCCTTCACTGATGGGGGAGTAAGTCGTCGAGATCCGGACTTGTTCGGTGGCCAAGCTGGCGTAGTCGGGGGTACGGAAACCCCCGCTCGATGGTCGAAGTGCGGTTGGGAATCCGGCCATTTTGGCAGCAAAACGAGTATCGGAGTAGCTTTCCCAGGTGCCTGGTCCCAAATGACCAGCTGGGAAGGTCGCGCTATTACTGGGTGACGTCTTATCTACTGCCGAGGGACCGGGCGGGCCGTTTTTAGGGTTTGATTACTGGGTGCGCAGGATTTTATCGAGATACTGCCGCAAAAAGGGGGTTCGTGTATCACTCACAGGGCGATTTTGGGGCGGTATGGAGGTCATCTCGAGTGCTTTTGAGGGATGAGCCAGAGACGGGGGATTTGCACCTTAACAAAATGCCTGGTAGATGACGCATGGGGAAAACTGAGAAAGAGAAACTTGCCGCTGCGGTCACCATTCGAGCCCACCGCTTGATACACGAACCCCCAAAATGCGGCAGTATCTCCGGATTTTCTTGCGCTGGATGTTTATCGCAGCAGCGGCGCGTTTCTTGCCTTCCGCCTGTATCCATAGCGTGCTTAGATACGCCCATGGCCCGTGTTGACCTGGGCCTTGTGCTCACGGCGCGTTCCACCCGTCTGCCTATGCATGCAACTCGTTTCGGCTTCCCGCTTGCCCGTGGCACGCTGTCGTGCATTTGATTCTCTCTCGTGTGCTTGCGGCTTGAAGGGCCCGGGCCGAGAAGGCGCGGGAGACGAGAAGGTGCATTCCAACCCTATCCCATACACTCGCGGCTTGGCTTTTTGTCTAAGCGCGCGGCATGATCCGGCCTTCCGCTCCCGCCTGCAATAGGTCTCGGTCCCATATTGCTTGCGCCGATGGTGCCTCCCTGTTCTTGCGGCTGCGTTTGTGTTTGCGCTGCGGTGCGATTCCGCCTCGCGTTTGCCAGTACGCCTCGACCCCCTTGCGTTTCACCAGGCGTTAAGCGGGTTTCAACCGCGCATTCATCTCGCGTGGGTATCATCTCGCCAGATAAATGAATCCGCCTTTGGGGAAAGGACGCGCGATGGGTCCCGTCAACTTTATTTGCAACATCATTTGGTTCGTGCTCGCAGGTGTGTGGCTGGCGCTGGGATGGGCGCTCTTCGGAGTGCTCTGGTGCATCAGCATCGTGGGTATTCCCGTGGGCATGCAGTGCTTCAAGGTCGCGCGCCTGGCGCTTATGCCGTTCGGCAGCGAGGTGGTCAATTCGGGCGGTGCGGTGTCGTTCCTGGTAAACGTCCTGTGGTTCTTCATCGGTGGCTGGGAGCTGTGCCTGCTCGGCCTGGTGTCCGGCGCCCTGTGTTGCATCACGATTGTGGGTATTCCGGCCGGCCTGCAGAGCTTCAAGTTCGCCAAGCTTGCCCTCATGCCGTTCGGCAGCCGCGTGGCTTAGAGATCTCTCAATCTGCGCCTATACCTGCTGAGTCCACACGACTTCGCCCTGCGTGGCAGGGCTTTCGACTGGCCGCTTGCACTTTGCTCGCTCTCTGAAAACCCTGCTGCCTGCTTGTACATATTACGTCGGGGGCCAGGGTATTGCGCTGGCGGGTGGGCTCATAAGCGCCTCGCTTGTAATAAGACGGGTGCGGTTTGGCTTTGAGGCGCACTTGTTCCGGTGCCCTATCTCGTGCGGCCGTCCCTCGGTGCTGTGAGGATTTTCCGACGTCTTCCCTCGCGTTGCAACGCAGTCGTTGCGGCGTTTGCGTCTTCGGTCAGTCGCCGCTCATTATTTGTCCTACCAAAAAGCCCCGCCCACCTGCTTGCATGTCGCAGCAGGTGGGCGGGGCAATTTAGCGTGCTAGCTTATCGGGCGCCTTGCGCCCAGCGCGTCCCTTCGCGCTCTCCCTTACACGCTCGCCTTGTCGCTGGGGAGCTCGCCTTCGGGCCACTCGAGGGGCAGGTGCTCCTTGGGGTCCTCCTCGTTGTTGGGCAGCACGGCGTTGAGGATGATGCCCACGAGCGAGCCGATGGCCAGGCCCGACAGCGAGATGGTGACGCCGCCCACCACGAAGGCGATGGAGCCGGCGGCGCTGGTGGCGATGCCCAGGCTCAGCACCAGGATGAGGGCTGCGACCAGGACGTTGCGGGTCTTGGAGAAGTCCACCTGGCTCTCCACGAGGTTACGCACGCCCACGGCCGAGATCATGCCGTACAGCACGAGGCTCACGCCGCCCACCACGGAGGCGGGCATGGCGCCGATGAGCGCGGCGAACTTGGGGCTGAAGCTGAACACGATGGCGAAGCAGGCGGCCAGGCGTACGACGCGGGGGTCGTACACCTTGGTGAGCGCAAGCACGCCGGTGTTCTCGCCGTAGGTGGTGTTGGCCGGCGCGCCAAAGAGCGACGCCAGGATGGTGGCCAGGCCGTCGCCCAGCAGGGTGCGATGCAGGCCGGGGTTGGCGATGTAGTTGCGGTTGCAGGTGGAGCTGATGGCCGAGATGTCGCCGATGTGCTCGATCATTGTGGCGAAAGCCAGCGGCATAATCGTGATGATGGCGGTGATGGCCAGGCCGGAGTCAAAGCCCTCGCCGAAGATGGAGAACACCGTGTTGTCCCACACCACGGGCAGGCCGATCCACGCGGCCTCCTGCACGCTCGTGAAGTCGCACTCGCCGATGGCGGCGGCGAACACGTAGCTCACGATGACGCCCAGGAGAATGGGGATGATCTTGACCATGCCCTTGCCCCAGATGTTGGCGATGAAGATGACGGCCACGGCCACCACGGCGACCAGCCAGTTGGTGGAGGCGTTGTTGATGGCCGAGGACGACAGCGTGAGGCCGATGGCGATCACGATGGGGCCGGTGACCAGCGGCGGGAAGAACTTCATGACGCGCTCGGAGCCGAACACCTTGAACAGGGCGGCCAGGATGGGGTAGAGCAGGCCCGCGAACGCCACGCCCAGGCAGGCGTAGGGCAGCAGGTTGGCCTCGCCGTTGGGCGCGATAGCCGCGTAACCTGCGATGAAGGCGAAGGAGGAGCCCAGGAAGGCCGGCACCTTGCCTTGCGACAGGAAGTGAAACAGCAGCGTGCCGAGACCGGCGAACAGCAGCGTGGCGCTTACCGACAGGCCCGTGAGGATCGGCACGAGAATCGTTGCGCCGAACATCGCGAACATGTGCTGGAAGCCGAACACGAGCATCTTGGGCGTGCCGAGCTTTCGGGCGTCGTAAACAGCTTCGGGGCTGTCATGTCCGCCCATCGTCGGTACGGCGTCGTCCTTTGCCATAAAACGATCCTTTCCCTGAGGGTTAAGTGCAAACTGCTCAAGTATAATGGCAAGTTGGCATGTTGAAGCGCAGGGTTTTGCAGGCATTTGGAAAGGATGTACCTATGAGCGAAGTGCACGTGCTCGACCACCCGCTGATTCAGGACAAGCTCACGAGGATGCGCCGCAAGGAAACCAACTCCCGCGACTTCCGCACCTTGCTCAAGGAGATCTCGATGCTCATGGCGTTCGAGGTCACGCGCAATTTCGAGACCAAGCTCGTCGAGGTGGAGACCCCCATCTGCACGAGCAAGTTCCCTGTGCTTGAGGAAGACTTCATCACGATCGTCCCCATCATCCGCGCCGGCATCGGCCTGGTAGACGGCATGCTGGAGCTCCTGCCCACCGCCCACGTTGGCTTCATCGGCATGGAGCGCGACGAGGAGACCCACATCCCCCGCGAGTACTACTGCAAGATGCCCCCGCACGTGGACCAGTCGCTCGTCATCATCGTCGACCCGATGCTGGCCACCGGCGGCTCCACCAACGACGCCATCGACGCGCTCAAGGCCCGCGGCTGCAAGAACATCCGCTCGATGAACCTCGTGGCCGCACCCGAGGGCATCGCCGCCGTGCAGGCCAAGCACCCCGACGTGGACATCTACGTGGCCGCCGTTGACGAGTGCCTCAACGACAAGGCCTACATCGTGCCCGGCCTGGGCGACGCCGGCGACCGCATCTACGGCACGGTCATCGGCTAAGGCACGCGGTCAAAAATAATCGCGCAACAAAGAAGGCCCTGGCCCCACCCCGAGAATCCTCTCGGTACGTGGGACCAGGGCCTTTTGCTGTCTGGTCGTTTGGTCGCGCATCGGCCGGGCGCTCGGCGGGTTGCGTGCTCGGACGCAGGCCGCCGGCCTCTCGTGCAGCCCGTCGCGTTCGCACCGGTCGTGCGCTTGGTGCCCCGCCCGCGCGTCGCTCTCAGGCCGGCTGCCCACCGCGAGCCCGCCCGCGCCCCAGCGCGCGCCGCTACGCCACGCGCTTCAGTTTGCCGGTGGCGCCGGCGGAGGCGTCCACGCGGGGGAGCGTGCCGGTCACCTCTCCGCACTTGTGGCCGCCGTCCTTGCGCTTCTTGCGCTCGGCCACCAGGCCCATCACCTGCACGGTGATCAGCGGGGTCATGGCCACGAGCGCCACCACGCCAAAGGCGTCCATCAGCACGTTGCCGCCCACGGCCGTGCATGCGCCCATGGCGAAGGGCAGCAGGAACGTCGCCGTCATGGGGCCGGAGGCCACCCCGCCGGAGTCAAACGCGATGGAGGTGAAGATGGCCGGCGTGCGGAAGCTGAAGAGGATGGCCGCCAGGTAGCCCGGCACGAGCACCGCCATCACGGGGATGTGGAAGCACACGCGCAGCATCGCCAGGCCACTCGCCACGGCCACGCCGATGGCCAGGCACCTGCCCATGGAGGTATGGCGCACGGCGCCGTCGGTCACGTCTTCCACCTGCTTGTTGAGCACGTGCACGGCGGGCTCGGCGGCCACGATGAAGTAGCCCACGAGCGCGGCCACGCCCACGAGCACCCACCAGGGGCACTCGCCGGCCAGGACTTCGCCCAAGTAGTGGCCGGCAGGCATGAAGCCAACGTTGGCGCCGAGCAAGAACAGCACCAGGCCCACGTAGGTGATCACGACGCCGCGCAGCACGCCGCGCAGCTCGGCCTTGTCCATGCGCAGCGACACGGCCTGCGCCACAAAGAAGATCGCCATGATGGGCAGAAGGCCCAGCGCGACTTCCTTGAGGTAGAGCGGCAGGTCGGCCATGAAGAGCTCGAAGGCCTCCTGGGAGGTGTGAATCTCGGGGATGGCGAAGGGGGTATACGCCAGGTCGGAAGTGTCAAAGAGCAGGCCGAGCACCATGACCGCCAGGATCGGGCCCACGCTGCAGATGGCCACCACGCCGAATGCGTCCTCGTCCTTGCCGGTGAGGGCCGCCAGGCCCGCGCCCATCGCGATGATGAACGGCACGGTGATAGGGCCGGTGGTGACGCCGCCCGAGTCGAACGCCACGGCGAGGAACTCTGCCGGCACGAAGCACGCCAGCAAGAACACCAGGCCGTAGAGTCCCACGATGAAGTAGCGCAGCGCGATGCCGAACTTCATGCGCAAAAAGGCCACCATGAGGAACACGCCCACGCCCACGGCCACGGTGATGATGAGCGTCATGTCGGGCACGGCGGGCACCTGGCGGGCGAGCACCTGCAGGTCGGGCTCGGCCACGGTCACCGCGATGCCGATGGCAAGGCACACGCCCATGATGAGGAACGTCTTGTTCGACTGGGAGAGCTTCTGTCCGATTGCCTGGCCGATGGGCATCATGGCGACGTCAGCGCCGAGGGTAAAGAGGCCCGTGCCCGCTATGAGAAGCGCCGCACCCAGGATGAAGAGGAGCAACGTGCCGATGGGCATGGGTGCGATTGTGAATGACAAGATAAGTACGATTGCCGTGATAGGCAGAACGGCCGCGAGTGATTCGCGTAGCTTGGATTTGAATGCGTGTCTCAATAGGCTCACCGCTTTCTTGGGCTCGGAAGGAAACGCTCGCGGGTCGCAAAGCGCGGTTTTTCCGGTGATACCCAATTGTGTCAGCTTTATACAGACAGGGTGAAGAAAAACAAAAAAAAGCCCGAGCGCATTCCGGAGAGGGGATGCACTCGGGCCTTGAGAGGGACGTACTCAAACAGCAAACGGCCATGTGCCAGGTGCTCTGCGGCTCCGCCCCGCAAGCGACCCGCCCGCACCAGGCGCCCGCCAACTCGCGCCGCAGGCAAGCGAGTCGCCCGCCCGCGCTCGCTACTTCGCCGCCTTCGCCTCGCCGGCTTCCTTCTTCACGCCGCCGCGCTTCTTCGCCCAGTCCATGAGGGAGTCCTTCTTCCAGATGCCCAGCAGCGCGAACACGATGACCACCGCGAAAATGCCGATGATGAGCGGCCAGTTGGCGTTGGACACCGAGGAGCCGATGAGCGTGGAGGCAATCATGCCCGGCAGGCGACCCACGGTGGAGAGCACGAGGAAGTTGGTCATGCTGATGGGCGTGAGCGGCACGATGTAGGTGAGCAGGTCCTTGGGCAGGCCCGGGATGAGGAACAGGATGAACACGAGCGTCTCGAGCTTGGAGGAGTCCTGGAGGAAGTCGTACTTGCTGAGCTGCTCCTCGCCAAAGAACTTGGCCACGAAGTCGCGGCCCAGGCGGCGGATGAGGGCGAAGATGACGGCCGAGGCCAGCACGCAGCCCGTAAGGCACAGCGCCAGGCCGCCCCACGTGCCATACATCACGCCTGCCATGACCTGCACGAACTCGCCGGGGATGAACGCGATCACAATCTGCAGGATCTGGATGAGCAGCATGATGCCCACGCCGAGGATGCCCAGGCTGTTGACCCATTCCTCAAACTGCGCCTGCGTAACGGGGTCGCTCAGCATGTCGATGACAGGCGAGCACAGTTTGGCGATGAGCCACACGACGCCGATGAGCGCGATGAAGACCACGGCGAAAAGGGTGATTTTGCCCTGCTTGGACATCTTGGAGAAATCAGGCAT
>Ga0129308_1001402_pt1 | contig 25297 bp, 27 predicted proteins | sample L827metagenome_FD_94440 | JGI IMG/M metagenome (GOLD analysis project Ga0129308, IMG submission 94440) | Ring-tailed lemur group fecal microbial communities from Wisconsin, USA - L827 metagenome | ecosystem: Host-associated > Mammals > Digestive system > Large intestine > Fecal | place: USA... | reverse complement strand
TGAATCTGCCTCCACTCACACAAAACGGTGAGCAGTCCGTAGATCAGCAGTCCCACATAAAAATTACAGACCGCCGACCAGACGAATCCCAGGGCGGTATCCAGGATCAGGGGAATCATGTGACGGGGCTGGCCCCAGCTGGCCAGACAGACCATCAGGTTAAAGGCCACAAGGGCCAGGGTCAGCAGCATGCCCGGCGCCACGGTCATCAGCATGTCGTAGCAGGACCAGCTCCGGCGGCCCGGCTTTTGGAAAAATCCCTTGGCCAGCGCCTGGCCGTACTTCACGTCCACCTGGTAGAAGCCCTTGGACCAGCGCATCCGCTGGGTCCAGGATTGGCCAAAGGAGGTGGGCTGTTCGTCGTAGATGACCGCCTTCTCGCAGTAGCCGATCCGCCGCCCCTGGAGGGCACAGCTGACGGAAAATTCAATGTCCTCCGTCAGCAGGTGGAAAGGCCAGCCGCCGTTGGCCCGGATCACATCGGCGGACACCAAAAAGCCGGTACCGGAAACATGGCAGTTGGTGCCAAGCTTCATACGGGGTGCGTTCAAAAAGCGGGCTTCCCGCAGGAACCAGACCGCGTAGCCGGCGGAGATCCAGTTGGCGCCGAAGTTCCGGGAATTGCGGTAGCAGGTGATGGCGCTGTATTTTCCGGTATCGAACATCTTGTTCATCTCGGCGGTGAACTCCGGGTCCACCAGGTTATCCGCGTCGAAGATCATGTAGCCGTCGTATTGGTCCCGGCCCTCCCGAGCCAGGCTCCGGAACAGATCGTCCAAGGCATATCCTTTGCCCTTCTTGGCCTGATTGAAGCGCTCATATACCAAGGCGCCCGCCTCCCGGGCCACCTGGGCGGTGCGGTCGGTACAGTTGTCGGCCACCACATAGACGTCCAGATACCCCTCCGGGTAGTGCTGATGGGTCAGACATTGGATCAGTTCTCCTATGACTCCCTCCTCGTTCCGGGCGGAAATCACAGCGGCATAGCGGTGGATGTTCACTGCGGCGGACTGCGGTGAGCTTCTGCGGCGGGCCAGCCCCATCACCAGATAGACGATCTGGTAAGCGTAGAGGACAGCGAACAGCAGCGCCAGAGACAGGTTGAACACCTCAACCAATCGGATCAGATTCATGGAAATCACCTTTTTGCGTTTGTTATGTAAATCTTCTTAGACCGTCGGTACATAATAGCACGCATTTGTAAATTTTCAACAGCATTTGACAACTATTCATAAAAAGTTAAAAAACAGTTCATAAAATATGAAAGTCAATGGCAAAGAAAGACAAAAAATTATTAATTTTAAACGCAATCGCTGTGTGTTTTCGTTGTGCGATCCTGCCCGATTGGCTGGAAGATATTGCATTTGCAAAAAGGTTACAAATCGGTTACAATTTTAACTGTCCTCGCGAGACGAATCTATTACAGGAGGTCAAACCCATGTGCAATAACTTCAATTTTGATTGCGGCTCCCTCTGGCAGACCCTGTGCCAGTACCTCGGCTGGGGCTGCTGATTTCTGGGCGGCCCCGCTTCGGCGGGGCCGCCGCTTTTTCTCGTTTCTTTCCCGCAGTAAAAAGCGCCGTCTGCCAGCAGACGGCGCTTTTTGTTGCGGGGGCAGATTCAGTCTCCGGTGGTGGTCCAGACCTCCCGGCAGCTGTCCCTTCTGGGGGGGATGCTGTTGGGTGGGAAGAACTCGCCCACGGGGAACTGGACCTTCTGGAACAGGTCGCAGGGGTCCTCCTGGCACTCGCAGCCGCTGCCGCAGGTGCACTCCTTCTCGGGCATGCAGTAGTCGTATACCGGCACCAGTAGGTGGGTATCCCGCTCCAGCCGGACGATAGAGAACTGGCCCAGTGTGACGAACAGGCGGTGCAGATCGCCGCTCATGACCAGCTCCTCATTGAAGCAGGCGGCCACTCCTTTTGGAATCTCGGCACAGCCGCAGTCGCAGCGGCATTCGCATACGTCCACCAGCTTCATGTTCAGGATCAGCGGATCGACCGCTTCCACAATGGCGGTAGGCAGGCCGGCGCGGTTCAGACTGCGGGGGTCCGGCCCCTCTTCTCCGCCGGAGGAGAACACCTTGGCGCTTCCCTCGCTGCCGAAGAGGATGACCCGCTTGTCAAAGACAGCCAGCCCCGTGATCTCCACCGGGCGGGCCGCTCCCACAAAGGCATCGGCGGAGATCCGGTAATAATACCGTACATCCACGGTATAGAATCCCCGGTTGAAGCTCACCGGCTCCACATCAATGTACGCGTACAGCAGCTCCGCGATCCCGGCTTTGACCGACAGAGCCCGGTCGATGACCTCCTGAGAACCGCGGGTCAGGTACACTCTCAGGTCCTCGATGCAGTCCTTATCGGAAGACACACCGCTTTCTATACCAAAAATTTCCTGCATGTCCCGCAGCCACAAGGTACAAGCTAACGACAACTCTTATTTGTACCAAGGAGGATTGTCTTATGCCGCAATGGAAACGCCAGTGGAGAAGCGCGCTCCTGTTCCTGCTGGTATTCGCTCTGCTCACCATGAACCTGCTGGGCCGGTACCGCGCCGGAGAGATCGCTCCCGCCGCCGGACCAGCCGCCGTCCCCGCATCCACGGACAACTGGGGACTCTCCTTTCAAACCGAGGGGGCCTCGCCCGTGGGCAACGCAAGCGCCGCCGACCTGGCCAAGTACAACGCCTATTATCTGGGCGACACCTCAAAAAAAGTGATCTATCTCACCTTCGACTGCGGATATGAAAACGGCTACACCGGGCAGATCCTGGACGTGCTGAAAAAGCACCAAGCACCCGCCGCCTTCTTCGTGGTGGGAAATATGATCCAGACCGCCCCCGATCTCGTCCGGCGCATGGCGGAGGAGGGCCACATCGTGGGCAATCACACCTTCCACCACCCGGATATGTCCGCTATCTCAGACCAAGCCTCTTTTAAAAAGGAATTAGACGACCTGGCCGCTCTCTACCAGGAGACCACGGGGCAGGAGCTCCCAAAGTTCTACCGCCCGCCCCAGGGCAAGTATAACACGGAAAACCTGAAACAGGCCCAGGCCCTGGGGTACCGGACCATCTTCTGGAGCCTGGCCTATGTGGACTGGTACGTGGACGACCAGCCCACCCAGGAACAGGCCTACACCAAGCTGCTCCCCCGCATCCACGACGGCGCCATCGTCCTGCTCCACTCCACCTCCAAGACCAACGCGGAAATTTTGGACGACCTGCTCACTCGCTGGGAGGGGATGGGCTACACCTTCGCCTCCCTGGAGGACCTGCCCGAATCCTGCTAACCACACAGCCCCTCTGTCCGGACTTTACACCGGACAGAGGGGCTGTATCATACGCCCACCTTTTTCATAATTTTTCCAGGAAATGATTGCATTTGAAAAATAGTTACAAAATGGTTACAATTTTCTTGTCCTCGCGAGACACATACTGATCAGGAGGTCAACCACATATGAAAAAATTTTCTGCCATTTTTGCCGCCGCCTGTCTGGCCGGCTCTCTGATGACCACCACCGCCGGAGCCGCGTCCCTCTCCCACACCGTCGTCCCCGGAGACACCATGTGGAAGCTGGCGGTCAAATACGAAGTGGGCACCAGTGAGATCATCCAGGCAAACAAACAGATCATCAACCCGGACCTGATCTACCCCGGCCAGATTCTGACCATCCCCCAGACGGAATCCGCCGTCTCCCAATTCGAAGCCGAAGTCATTCGGCTGGTCAACGACATCCGGCGGGAAAACGGCCTGCCCCCTCTCACCGCCAACTGGGAACTCTCCCGGGTGGCCCGCTATAAGTCCCAGGACATGGTGGACAACCGCTACTTCGCTCACAGCAGCCCCACCTACGGCTCCCCCGCCCAGATGATCCGGGCCTTTGGCATCCCCTTCCGCACGGCAGGAGAAAATATCGCCTGGGGCTACGCCACGCCCAAGGCGGTGGTGGACGGCTGGATGAACTCCAGCGGACACCGGGCCAACATCCTGAACGCCTCCTATAAGCAGATCGGCGTGGGCTATGTCGCCCAAGGCAGCTACTGGACCCAGATGTTTATTGGCTGACCGTCCCTCCCCTGCCCGGACGGATAGCATTCCATTTCCCGGGCAAACTGACCGCGAGGTGTTTGCTCATGTCATACGTCAACCCTGCCCTGCAAAGTAAGTTTGAGGAGTTACCCATCGACCTGAAAAATGAGATTCTGTCCCGCAGCGTCACCATCAACAGCCTCCAGGACCTGATCGGCGTGCTCCAGCAGATCATCGACGAGGCCGAGGCCGCCCCGTAAAGGCTGTGTGTCACAGCATTTTCTGTGGCTGTTCGGCAAAAATAGGACCGTCAAAAGGACCTGCCGCAAACAATCAAGTTTGCGGCAGGTCCTTTTCCAGACTGTTCAGTTCGTCTCTTCCCGCTTGGAGACTCCTTCTTCCTCATTCCAAAAACAGCGGCGGCTAAAAACCGTCTCCGCCGCCCGCCGGACCTGCTCCCGGTTGGCGGCCCGTTCCTCCTCCGCACAGTCCTCCCAGCGGACAAAGTTCAGGCTTACTCCAAGCTTTGGTCCGCCGTCGGCCAGACATGTCTGGACCACGTCGATCTTCTCACCGCCCAGCTCCAGCAGATGACGCCCGGTCCAGCGGGTCACAGTCATTGGGTATTCCTGATTCCGAAACCGGGTCATGGTGGTCCTTGTTACGACATTCACCGGCGGAAATGCGTCCAGTTCCCGCCGGACGCATGGCTGGCCGGAAACTGCAAACTGCTCCGTTCTGCCCATAGGCGTCACCCCCCGTTCCCATGCTATTCGGGTCCTAGATCCGATATGAATCAGGATGATCGAGTGAACTGGGCACATCTATAATTTCTAAATGTTATGCATACCATTTCATTGATTTCGCCTTGATCTATAAATGAGAGGTGTGCCTATGTTCGTCCACAAAGTTGATCAAACGCTCACCGGCATGGATGCCGGTCTGTATCTTCGAAAGTCCCGCATGGAGGAGGGCCTGGACACCAGCGAGGTCCTGGCCAAGCACCAGAAGGCCCTTCTGGACTACGCCGATACCCACGGCATCCGCATCGTGGAAACCTACCCCGAGGTAGTCAGCGGCGAATCTCTCTACGCCCGGCCGCAGATGCTCCGCCTGCTCCAGGACGTGGAGGAGCACCGCTACGACTGTGTACTATGTATGGACCTGGACCGGCTCTCCCGCGGCCGGATGAAGGACCAGGGCATCATTCTGGACGCCTTCAAAGACTCCAATACGCTGATCGCAACTCCTGACAAGGTATATAACCTGTCCGATGAAATTGACGAGGAGTACGCCGAGCTAAAGACCTTCCTGTCCCGCCGGGAGTACAAGATCATTAACAAGCGGCTGCGCCGGGGGCTCCAGCAGGCCATTGAGGAGGGCTGCTACATCGCCAACGCCCCCTACGGCTACCGCAAGACCGTCGTGGACCGCAAGCCCACGCTGGAAATTTACGAGCCGGAGGCCAAATTCGTCCGTATGATGTTCCGCCTCTATGCGCAGGGCTTCGGCTGTGTCTCCGTGGCCCGGCATATCAACGCCCTGGGGGCCCGCCCCCACCGCGCCCAGGAGTTTTCCCGGAACAGCGTGGCTAAAATCCTGCGCAGCCCCACTTACATCGGGAAAATCGTCTGGAACCAAAAAAAGCACATCCGCAGGGGAACCAAAGGGAACGCCAAAAGCGTCGCCATCCGCCAGCCCGCGGAACAGTGGACCATCACCGATGGGCTCCACCCCGCCATCGTGGAGCAGGCACTTTTTGACCAAGTACAGTCCATCATGGACGGCCGGTATCAGCCGCCGAAGCACGATGGAACGGTCAAAAGCTCCTTGGCTGGACTGGTGCGATGCGCCAACTGCGGGCAGAACATGCAGCGGCTGACCATGAAAGGGCGTCCCTACCTCCTGTGCACCAGACCGGGCTGCTGTGCCTCCGTCCGGTTTGACTTCGTGGAGCAGCAAATCCTGGAGTCTCTGGAAAACGCCTTAGCCGGGCTCACATTGGGCTCTGCCGAGCCCCAGGCCGCTGGAGATACTTCGGTTCTGGAGACCGCCCTGGCCGCCGTCCGCAAGGAACTGGACGCCGCCCAGAGGCAGAAACGCCGGCTGTACGAGCTGCTGGAGGTGGGCGAGTACGATATCCCCACCTTCCGGGAACGGATGGATTCGGTCCAGGAGAAGGTCGCCGGATTGGAGAAGAAAGAGTCCGAGACCAGGCAGGCCATTGCAAAGGCCAAGGCAGCCGTCCCCGCCTCCCATGCCGCCGAGATAAGCGGCGTTCTGGACGCCTACGGCGCCGCCGACGCAGCCCAGCGGAACGCCCTGCTCAAATCCGTGATTCAGGAGGTCCGGTACCGCAAGGAAAAGAACGCAAAGCCCGCGGACTTCATGCTGGATACCCGTCTCTTGCCCCTCTGAGCTGTTTTTTCCCATCGCAAGTAAGTATATAAGGCGCGGTATCTTCCTCCTTACATGAATCGTAAATCTTCTTCGTGTGTATGCACACGGCCTCCCGGATAGTGCGCGCTTCGTCGACGGGGCCGGGCACGACCTTTTCTGGCATATAGCTCCCTCCTAGATTTGGATGGTGATGGACGGTAGGCTCCGCCCACCTTTGGTTTGCTTACACCCCATCATATGACCGGCCCCTTTTTTGGTGCGTCCACCCGCTTCTTTCTCATCCAGGCTTGCTCTTTTGCCAATTTGCGGATATAATAAGATAAAGTGTTATGTCTGAAGCAGAGAGGAGCGATTCTATGTCCCCTGTGGGATTCATTCAAAGTGAGCTGGACCTGAAGCTTCTGGTCCTGTATATCATGGCCAACACGGCGGGGCCCATCACCTTCCTCCAGTTGCTGGAACTGGCCCTGTGCGACGCGGGCGTGGACTACTTCTCCCTGACCCAGGCGGTGGAACATATGGTGGAGACCGGCCAGCTGTCCAAAGAGGAAGACCGCTATTCCCTCACCGAGAAGGGTCGCCGCAACAGCGAGATCTGCGAGAGCAGTCTGCCCTACTCCGTCCGGATGCACTGCGACGAAAACCTGGTGAAGGTCAACGAGGCTCTGCGGCGGGAGGCTCAGGTCCAGACCGATGTGGTGGATAACGAGGATGGCACCTGCACCCTCCAGCTGCGCTTCAACGACGTGGGCAGCCCTATGCTGACCGCCGATCTGCTGGTTCCCGACCGGACGCAGGCCATGGCCATGGCCAACCGGTTCCAGGCAGATCCCGCCGGACTGTATCATTCGATTATTGGTCTGCTGACCGAACAGAACTAAAGGGAGGAATTTGTATGCGGCGCTCTGACCGCCAGCAGGACCGGGCCTTTTCTCTGGAGCTGATCGACCGCTGTTCCCACGGCGTTCTGTCGATCTCCACTGGAGAGGATACCCCCTACTGTCTGCCCCTGTCCTTCGTGCGGATGGAAAATTGTTTGTACTTCCACTGTGCCCGGGCGGGCCGCAAGGTGGACCTTCTTCGGAAGAACCCCCGGGTGTGCGTCACCTTTGTGGGCCAGGACATCCCCGCTTTTGAGGAGCCCGATTCTTACACCACTTATTTCCAGTCCGTGATTGCCACCGGTACCGCCGTGGAGGTGGCCGATGAGACGGAGAAAGCCCGCGCCTTGGAGGCCCTGTGCCGGAAACTGCTCCCCGACTACATGGATGAGCGCTTCCAGCTGGCCATAGACCGCAGCCTGAAGATTACCGGCGTCTGGCGGATTGATCTGGACGAGATCACCGGAAAAGAAAAGAAGAAAAAATAACGGCTGTTTCGTTTGAAAAGCCCCGTTCTGTCCTGATTCGGCAGAACGGGGCTTTTATCGCGGCGAGCAGCAATCAGGTAAACTTTATCATTCCAGCAGCTTCCCTAAAATCTCCAGGGCCTGCCCCAGGTGTTCCAGATCCACACCGGGGTAGTTGACCACCAGGGTATGACCGGAAGCGGAACCCTCCCGCCGCTGGTAGTCGGACAAAAAGGACAGCCGGATGCCCTGTTCCTCGGCCAGACGGGCCAGCGTTTTGTCCTCCCGCTCCGTGTCCAGCTCCAGCAGGAAGTGAAGCCCGGCGTTCTCCCCCAGCACCCGGCACCGGCCAGCCAGCGGGCTGCCCTGGACGGCCAGCATGACCGAGTCCCGCCTCCCCCGATAAAAGACCCGCATCCGGCTGACGTGGGACTCAAAGTGTCCATCCTCCAAAAACCGCGCCAGCGTGTACTGCTCCATGGCAGGGACCGTGCAGGAGTAGAATCCCAGCCGATCCCGGTATCGATTCAGCAGAGGCCGGGGCAGCACCATATAGGCAATACGCAGGGAGGGAGCCAGCGACCGGGAGAAGGTGTTCATATAGATGACCCGCTCTCCGCCGTCGATGCTCTGGAGCGTTGGAATAGGACGGCCTGTAAAGCGAAACTCACTGTCATAGTCGTCCTCGATGATATACCGTTCCCGCCCCGCCCAGGTCAGCAGGCTCTGCCGCCGGGCAATGGGCATGACCGCCCCGGTGGGGAACTGATGGTTGGGCGAGATGTGGAGGACCTGAGCCCCGCTTTCCTCCACCGCCCAGGGCTGTACGCCCTGCCGGTCCACCGGCACGGGGACGCATCTGACCCCGCTGAGCTGGTACACCTGGGCTGCCTTGGAGTAGCCCGGGTCCTCCACCGCATAGGTCAGTTCCCTCCCCAAAAGCTGGACGATGAGGTTGTACAGGTACTCGGTCCCCGCCCCCACCACGATCTGGTCCGGCGAAGCAGAGATTCCTCGAAACCGGTACAGGTGGCGCGAGATGGCCAGCCGCAGCTCGGGTGCGCCGCTGTGTGGGACCGCCCGGAGCAGCTCCTCCCCTCGGTCCGTCAGGACCCGCCGCATGAGCCGTGCCCATACAGAAAATGGAAAACCTTCCGCCCCGCTTCCGCCGCTTTTCAGGTCCAGCAGCCAGTTTTTTGGCGGTTTTTCCATTGCTTCTTCCTCCGGGCCCTGTCCGGCGGGCAGACGGGCCTCTACGGGGCTGACAAAGTAGCCCCGCTTCTCCTCCGTGCGCAGATAGCCTTCCGCCGCCAGCTGGGCGTAGGCATTTTCCACCGTCACCACCGCCACCTCCAAGTGCCGGGCCAGGGCCCGCTTGGAAGGCAGCTTCTCCCCCGCCGCCAGGCGCCCAGACAGAATGTCCTCCTTGATGCAGCGGTACAGATAGTCGTACCGGGCCAGGCTCCCCCGGTCCTCCATATTGTAAGTCAGCATGGCGCCCTCCATCTGGTCCTATAAAAAAGTTCTTAATTGGTTCTTTCTTTCGTACCAGATTTTATTAAAATACAGATCAAGCAAAAAAGCAAGGGAAATTTTCCAAATGCGGTCCGGACCCGTATCCAAAAAGGAGCGAGAAACATGACAAATCACAAACTTTACAAGCTGGTATTAGCGGCTTTGTTTGCCGCCCTGACCACCATTATGACCATGGTGATCCGGATTCCCTCACCCATGGGCGGCTATGTGAATCTGGGCGACTGCGCGGTTCTGCTGTCCGCCTGGGTGCTGGGCCCCCTGTACGGCGGAGCCGCCGCGGGCATTGGTTCTATGCTGGCCGACCTGCTGGGGTATCCCTCCTACGCCCTCGGTACGCTGGTCATCAAGACCTTGATGGCGGTGGCCGCCGCGCTGATTTTCCGAACCTTGAAAAAGGACAGCACCCTTCCTCTGGCCGCCATGGCTGTGGGCGGTGTCGCATCCGAAGCCATCATGGTAGGCGGGTATTTCGTCTTTGAAGCCCTCTTCATGGGTTATGGCATGGCCTGCGCCGCCAACATTCCCTTCAACGTGATCCAGGGTGTGTTCGGTCTGGTGTCCGCCGCCGCCGTCTACGCCGTTCTGAACCGCAGCCACGCACTGGCGCGGATTTAACGGCATGGCCTCGTGGAGGGCAGGAAGCTGCCCGCCGGACAGTTCACTGGGCTCCCCTGCGGCTATATTGCCCGCCTTTTCTACGAAACGAACATCCACATTGGTAATAAATCAATCAAAAAGCGCTGTCTCCGTTTTGTGAGACAGCGCTTTTCGACTGAAAATGACATATCGTGTTATTTGACTACTACATTCTCTTCGCCCAGCCGCTCTTTCAGGTCGGCCAGGAGTGCGGGATGGAGCTGGCCTCGGGTACCAACCCGCTTTTTGCAGTCCTCAAAGTAAAGGATGATCTGGCTCTCTCCCGGGAAAAAGGACAGCACCAACCGCACTTTCCGCAGACGGGGGTCCTCCCGGCTGGGGAAGCGGAGGTACAGCTTCTCTCCCGCCGCCTGGGCCGCCTCCTCGTCGTGATCGCTGAGGGGACGGATGGCGTCCACCATGATCTGGGGCTCCTTCTCGTCCCGAACGGAGATCTTACCAGTAGCCAGGATGGCGGCGTTCTCCCGGATATAGCCGCCGCTCTCGTCCAGCACCCGGGAGAAGCACAGCAGCTCCATGGCGGCGGTGTCGTCCTCCAGATTGACATAGGCCATGAGAGTGTTATTTCGGGTGGTTCGGGTCTTGTAGGTGGAGATGACACCGGCGATGGACACCCGCTGGCCGTCCCGGTAGGTCTGGGGCCCCTCCTCCCGGTCAAAGTCGGTCAGGATTGAGCCAATGGTCACCGCCCCTTTCCGACGGGCGATCTCCCGGTACTGGTCCATGGGGTGGCCGGTGAGGTACAGGCCGGTGGTTTCCTTCTCCATGGTCATCAGCTCCTGTGGGCTGTACTCGGGCAGATCGGGCAGATTCAGGGCGGGCAGAGCGGACGGGGCATCGTCATTGCCCCCGAAGCCGAAGAGGTCCAGCTGACCCTCCACATTCCGCCTACGGCTGGCTGCAATGCCGTCCAGCACCTGGCCGTAGACCTGGATCAGTTGGGACCGGCGGTAGCCCATCCGGTCAAAAGCTCCGGACTTGATGAGGCTCTCCACTACTCTCCGGTTCAGCTCCTGGTCAAACATCCGGTCACAGAAGTCCATAAAGTCTGTAAAGGGTCCGGCCTTTTCACGCTCGGCCAGCAGAGTGTTGATGACCCCTCGACCCACGCCCTTCAGGGCCACCAGACCGAAACGGATGCCCTCTCCCACCACAGTGAAGTCAGCCCCGGACTGGTTCACGTCGGGGGGCAGCAGTTCAATGCCCATGGAGCGGCATTCGGCGATATACTCGGCCACCTTCTCGGTGGAATCCAGCACCGAGGTCAGCAGGGCGGCCATGTACTCCTTGGGGTGGTAGTATTTGAACCAGGCCGTCTGATAGGCCACGATGGCATAGCACACCGCATGGGCCTTGTTGAAGGCATACTGGGCGAAGGCCTCGATCTCATCGTAGACCGCCTCACCCACCTGGGCCGGGATGCCGTTGGCCTCGCAGCCCGCGATGCCGCGCTCGGGATCGCCGTGGATAAAGGACTTGCGCTCCTTCTCGATCTGTTCCTTTTTCTTTTTGGAGATGGCCCGGCGCACCATGTCGGCCTGGCCCAGAGAGTAGCCCGCCAGCTGCTGGAAGATCTGGATGACCTGCTCCTGATAGACGATACAGCCGTAGGTGTTGGACAGGATGGGCACCAGAGCGGGGTGCTTATAGGTGATCTTGTCCGGGTTCTGCTTGCAGGCGATAAACCGGGGGATGGATTCCATGGGACCGGGACGGTAGAGGGCGATGATAGCTGTGATGTCCTCTATATTCTGAGGCTTCAGGCCCACACACACGCCGGTCATACCGGTGGACTCCATCTGGAACACGCCGGAGGTCTTGCCCTCCGACAGCATGTTCATGACGTTGGGATCATTTTCGTTGATGTCAGCCGGTGTAAAGCCAGGTTCCTTGCTCTGGACCATTTTTGTTGCGTCATCCAGGATCGTCAGGTTACGCAGGCCCAAAAAGTCCATTTTCAGCAGACCCAGCTCCTCCAAGGTGGTCATAATGTACTGAGTTACCGGTGCGCCGTCGTTGGTGGCCAGGGGGACATAGTCGCACACGGGCTGACTGGTGATGACCACGCCGGCGGCGTGGGTGGAGGTATTCCGGGGCATGCCCTCGATGGCCATGGCGGTGTCGATGAGCTTTTTCACCTTGGGGTCCCCGTCGTAGGAGTCCTTCAGCTGCTTGGACAGCTTCAGCGACTCCTCCAGGGTGATGTGGAGAGCCCCCGGCCCGCTTGGAATCTGCTTGGCGATAGCGTCCACCTCGGCATAGGGGAAGTTGAGCACCCGGCCCACGTCCCGGACGGCGCCCCGAGCGGCCATGGTGCCGAAGGTGACGATCTGGGCCACGTGGTCGTTTCCGTACTTCCGGTTGACGTAGTCGATGACTTCCTGGCGGCGTCGAATGCAGAAGTCGATGTCGATATCGGGCATGGAGACACGCTCCGGGTTAAGGAATCGCTCGAAGTACAGGGAGTACTTCATGGGCTCCACGTCGGTGATGTTCAGGCAGTAGGACACCATGGAACCGGCGGCGGAGCCGCGGCCGGGGCCCACGGGGATGCCGCTGCCCTTGGCGAAGGCGATGAAGTCGGAGACAATGAGGAAGTAGTCCACAAAGCCCATTTTGCGGATCATGTCCATCTCATAGCGCAGCTGCTTCAGGTACTCGGGCGGCTGGTCGGGGTAGCGGCGGGCGAAGCCGTCCATGCACAGCTTCTCGAAGTAGGCGTCCCCGTCGGTGTAGCCCTTGGGCAGCTTGAAGTGGGGCAGGTGGTATTTGCCGAACTGGAACTCCACATTGCACAGCTCCGCAATCTTGGCGGTGTTCTCGATGGCCTCGGGGTAGTTGGGGAACAGGGAGGCCATCTCCTCCTCGGATTTCACATAAAACTCGCTGGTCTCAAATTTCATGCGGCCGGGGTCGTCCAGGGTCTTGCCCATCTGGATGCACATGAGGATATCCTGGGTCTCGGCGTCCTCTTTCCGTAGGTAGTGGGCGTCGTTGGTAGCCACCAGAGGGATTCCTGTCTCCTCGTGGAGCCGCAGGATGCCCGCGTTCACCTGCTTCTGAGTGGGGATGCCGTGGTCCTGGAGCTCCAGGTAGTAGCCGTCCTCACCGAACAGCTCCCGCATCTCCAGAGCGTGGGCCTTGGCCTTCTCGTACTCACCCGCCATCAGCAGCTTGGGCAGCTCGCCGCCCAGACAGGCGGAGCAGGCGATCAGGCCGCCGCAGTGCTCCCGCAGCAGGTCCATGTCGATGCGGGGCTTGATGTAAAAGCCCTCCAGAAATGCCTGGGACACCATATAGGACAGGTTGCGGTAGCCCTCCTCGTTCCGGCACAAAAGGACCAGGTGGCGGGAGTCGGAGTCGAACTCGTGGACCTTGTCGAACCGGGTCCGGGGGGCCACATAGACCTCACAGCCAATGATAGGCTTGATGCCGGCCGCTTTGCATGCCCGATAGAAGTCCACCACGCCGTACATAACGCCGTGGTCCGTGATGGCCACCGCCGTCTGCCCCAGCTCTTTGACCCGGTCCACCAGCTTTTTGATGCGACAGGCCCCGTCCAGCAGGGAGAATTCAGTATGGAGATGTAAGTGGACAAAGGACACGGCGGCCCCTCCTCTTCTGTCTGTAATCATAAGGCCTCGCCGGCCAGGCGTTCCTTTTTTGTAAAAAAGGAACCGAAAAAACGTTAGCGCAAAACTATGTTTTGCTTCTGTCAGGACAATATCCGAGGTGTTCTTATTTCTTTTCTGCTCAAAGATATTTTTTCGGATTCGGCAGGCTCTCCAGAAAGGCTACAGCCTCCTGGAATCCATTGGCGCCTCGCCAGGAGACGGGGACGGAGACCACCGCCCGTTTTCCCTGTCGAAGCTGGATGGCGGTATCGGCCAGCATCCCCGCTCCCGAAGGCAGCCACCGTCGGCCGGTCACCGTCCAAGACCGGCGCAGAAGAAAATTCAGGCCGTCGTAAGGATAGGTTTCCCGGGAAAAGGCAGTGCGCACCGTGACCCGGCCCGCCTCGAAGATGATCTCCTTTTTCCTTTCAAAATGGAACCACAAGGTGCCTGCTGCCAAAACTGCCGCACCTGCGGCGCACATTCCGAAAGAACCCGCCGCCGCGCCCATGCAAAGGAAGATCAGGCCAAAAAAGGCGGTAAGCATCAGGGGAATCGCCAACATCTCAACGGGAATACGGAGGATGATAGGCAGATTTGGGATCGCGCGCCGCTCGTTCATATACTACCTCCTGCCCGGTCATTGGCTTTGATCGGGAAACCGAAAGCCTCGTTCATCCCGCAGATGGTTACTCCTCCCGCCCCAGCTCCACCAATTTTCTCAGCCGGTGGTTCAGGGCGGATTTGGTGATGGGCGGGTCGCACAGCTCGGCCAGCTGGGACAGGGTGTCCTCGGGATTCTCCATGCGCAGGCGGGCGGTCTCCTTCAGCTTGTCCGGCAGCTGGGCCAGCCGGCCGCTGCGCTCCAGGCGGCTGATAGCCTCCACCTGGGCCATGGCGGCCTCCACCGCCTTGTCCAGGTTGGCGGCGTCGCAGTTGACCCGGCGGTTGACGCTTCCCCGCAGGTCCTTTTCCAGCTTGGCGTTCATGACCTCCATGGCGGACAGGGGCGCGCCGATGGAGGTAAGAAAATCCTCGATACGGTCGCTCTGTTTGAAATAGATGACCGCGTTGCCCTTGCGCTGGGCGTCCTTGGGTTCCAGGTCCAGCTCCCGCATGAGGGCCAGCATCTCCCGGCTGACGCTGTGATGGGAGGTGGCAAGCTCCAGATGGTAGCCCTTCCGGGGGTCGGTCACCGACCCGCCGGCCAGGAAAGCGCCCCGGAGGAAGGCGGTACGGCAGCAGGCCTCCTCCAGGACGGCGAAGTTAATATGTAAGGCCAGGGCCCCGGTATCCCGGCCGAAGGCCTGGTGGACCTGCTCCAGTTTCGATGGGTCCGTGATAGAGAAGATGTGCTTCCCATCCCCCTCCGGCAGACGGTCGAAGGTCAGCTTAAAGGCCTTTTTCAGCAGCTGGGGCAGCCGCTGGGCCAGGGCGTCGCTCTCGGTGATGATCCGGATCTCGTTGGGGGCGAAGGTATTACAGTAAAGTAAAATTCCATAACACTCCGCTTGAGCACAGCACTTGCGGCTCATCGGCGTGCGGCATAGCTCCGTTTTGACGTCTCCTGAAAAGGACATGGTCACTCCTCCAAAATATAGCGCCGGGTGCCGTGGAAGATGCGCACCGCACGGCTGCGGTAGATCTCCAGCAGAGCCTCGGCCAGCTTGTCGGGGTCGTGGCGGGCATAGTTTCCGTCGGTGGAGGTCAGAGGCCGTTCCTCCAGCTCCAGGCCCAGGGCGGCGATGCGTTCCCGGTCCACCACCAGGGGGGCGGCGTCCTCCTCCTGATACTTTTTCACCAGGCCGGGATGGACGGGGGCGGAATTTGCCAGGCACAGATCCACCAGTCCCGGAGCACCGTGGGCCAGCAGGGCCTCCAGGTGGTCGGCGGCGGTATACCCCTCGGTCTCTCCGTCCTGGGTCATAATGTTGCAGATGTAAATTTTCGGCGCGTCCGACTGGACGATCGCCTGGACCACCCCGTCCACCAACAGGTTGGGGATGACGCTGGTGTACAGGCTACCTGGCCCCATCAGGATCAGGTCAGCCTGCCGGATGGCCTCCAACGCGGCGGGCAGGGCGGCGGGCCGCTCTGGGATCAGGGCCACATGAGAGATGCGGCAGTCCTGTTCCTTTTTAAAATTATAGATCTTGGATTCCCCCACCACCCGGGCCCCGTTCTCAAAGACGGCCTCCAACTGGACGTCGGCGCTGGTAACGGGGATAACCCGGCCGGTGATGGCCAGAACCTGACTCATCTGGCTCACCGCCTCCTCAAAAGAGCCGGTGACTCCGTTTAGGGCGGCCAGGATCAGGTTTCCGAAGCACTGGCCCGTCAGAGAGCCCTCAGTGAATCGGTAGGTCAGCAGCCGCTCCATGATGGGCTCGGTGTTGGCCAGGGCCTCCATACAGTGGCGGATGTCGCCGGGGGGCGGCATGCCGATGTCCCGGCGCAGCATACCGGAACCGCCGCCGTCATCAGCCACCGTGACCACCGCGGTCAAATTGCGGGTGTACTTTTTCAGGCCCCGCAGCATGGTGGACAGCCCCGTCCCGCCGCCGATGGCAACGATCTTGGGGCCGCGCTCCCACTGTTGAAGATTCGGTAAGTGATTGGACATAAGCCCTCCCTTTCCTGTCATACGGCGGTTCTTCCCGGCAAAAGCAGCTGCGCGGGAATTCGGCGCTTATAAGCTCAGTTTCTCCCTAAATCCCGGTGGCTCTCGGTAACGGCAAAGCCCGCCCCGCGGATCCGCTCCGTCAGGGCGTGGGCGATGGCTACCGAGCGGTGATGGCCGCCGGTACAGCCCACCGCGATAACCAGAGCGGCTTTGCCCTCCTCCTCGTACCGGGGCAGCAGCCAGCCAACAAAATCGCTCAGGCGGGTCAGAAATTCCTTGGTTTGAGGACTGGCAAAGACGTAGTCCCGCACTCCGTCATCCAGGCCGGTGAGGGGCCGCAAATCGGCCACATAATAGGGGTTTGGCAGGAATCGCACGTCAAAGACCAGATCGGCCTCCATGGGTACCCCATGTTTGAAGCCAAAGGAGGTCACCCGGATATCCATTCCCACCTCAGCGGAGCTGCCCCGGGCAAACAAGCGGCGCAGTTCTCCCTTCAGCTTTGCGGTGGACAAATTGCTGGTGTCAATGATGTACTCCGCCCGCTCCCGCAGGGGGGCCAGCATTTTGCGCTCCAGGGCGATCGCCGCCTCCAGGCTGTCGCACTCCTCGGCCAGCGGATGGCTGCGCCGGGTTTCCTTATACCGCTTGATGATGGTCTCGTCCGAGGCCTCCATAAACAGGATGCGGTAGGAGCATTTCAGGGATTTCAGCTGGTCCAGAGCATGGAACAGGCTGTCGAAGTTGGTGCCGCCGCGCACATCGGTGACCAGCACCACCCGTTCGTACTCCCCAGCTCCCGCCATGCCCAGCTCGGCAAATTTGGGGATCAGCGGCGCGGGCAAATTGTCCACGCAGAAAAAGTCCATGTCCTCCATGAACGAGGCCGCCTTGCTCTTTCCAGCGCCGGACAGGCCAGATATGATGACAAATTCCATCGTTTCACCTCGTGTGAGAATCGGTACATGTTTGTTTGCAGGGCTGCACCAATGCCCCATAGCCAAAAGATTTATCGCAGAATCTTAACTTCCATTTCCAATTCCACGCCGGTCTGGGCCAGGACCCGGGCCTTCACCTGGTCCACCAGCTCCAGCACGTCGGCGCAGGTAGCGCCGCCCCGGTTTACCACGAAACCGGCGTGCTTCTCGGACACCTGGGCACCGCCCACAGTGAAGCCCTTTAGTCCGCACTGATCGATAAGGGCGGCAGCGAAATAGCCCGCTGGCCGCTTGAACATGGACCCGGCGCTGGGGTACTCCAGGGGCTGCTTGGTCTGGCGCTGGACGGCCAGCTCCTCCATCCGGGCGCGAATAACTGCCTGGTCCCCCTTTTGCAGTTCCATGACCGCCCCCAGAATCATCCGGCTGCCGTCGGAGAAGGCGCTGTGCCGGTAGCCGAAGTCGAAGTCGGTCACTTCCTCCACCTGGCCCTCTCGGGTCAGACAGGTAACGGAGCCGACCACCTGGGCCATCTCACCGCCGTAGGCCCCGGCATTCATGGTCACAGCTCCGCCCAGAGTTCCGGGGATGCCCCCGGCAAATTCCAGGCCGGTGAGGCCGTTATCCCGGGCGAACGCGGCCAGACGGGCCAGGGTGACGCCGCTGTCTGCCGTTACCCGGTTTTTCTCCGCCCGGCACTGGTCCAAGCCGGAGGCAGCTTTGATCAAAAACCGCTCCACTCCCTGGTCGGGGACCAGCAGATTGGAACCGTTGCCCAGGAAAAAGGGCTCAATGCCCAGTTTCCGGGCCGTTTTCACCGCCGCGGACGCCTCCGCCGCCGACTTGGGCAGGGCCATCAGGGCGGCGGGACCGCCAATGCGGAAGGAGGTGTGGCGGGACATGGGCTCTCCCGCCCGCAATTCCAGGCCGGGACACTGACCGGCCAGTTCCTTCCTTAAATACTCAAACCGATCCATACATTCCTCCAGGATAAAATATTGGATGGGCATACAATGCTCTATCTTATTAATTATAGCAAATTTCCCAGGAAATTAGAATAGCCAATCACAAGAAAAAGGAGGGCCAACGGCCCTCCTTTTTGAAGCCTGCCTCCATGGTCTAGTCCATGGTAAATTCCACCGTACTGGCACCCGCTAACATCAGGATAGCAAAAATCCCCGATGTGTACTTTCGAATCGTTTTCATGCTCCATGCTCCTTTCTTCATTCTCTCTGCCTATGAAGACGAAAAAATCACAAGCTGTCGCATGGATCAGAAATCTTTTCACCTATGGCCTCAGACGCTCTTACACAGCATAGCGGCGCCCACCACTCCGGCGTCGTTGCCCAGGGAGGCCCGGACCAGCTTCGTGGGCATGGACTTGTCGTAGCTGCCCTTGGCCACCAGCGCCCGCAGAGGGTCCAGCAGCAGCTCATCCGAGGCGTTGCTGACGCCGCCGCCTAGGCAGATGACCTCCGGCTGAAGGACATTGACCAGGGTGATGAGACCCACGGCCAGCTCCTGCCGGTACTGCTCCAGCACTCTTTTGGAAGTCTCGTCCCCCATCTCGGCCCCCTGGAAGGGGGTGCGGCCCTGGACCTTGTCCAGGTCGCCCTGACACAGCTGCCACAGGGCGCTGCTCTTGTCCTCCTCCATGGCCTGGCGGGTCATTCGGATGAGGGCGGTGGCGGAGCCGTACTGCTCCCAGCAGCCCGCGCTGCCGCAGGGGCAGTCCCGTCCGCCGGGGTGGGTGATCAGGTGGCCCACCTCCATACCCGAGTTGGCAATCCCGGTGAGCAGCTTGCCGTCCACCACCAGACCGCCGCCAATGCCGGTGCCCAAGGTAACCATCACCGCGGGGCTGGCCCCCTTGGCGGCGCCGGCCCAGTACTCCCCGATGGCGGCGCAGTTGGCGTCGTTGCCCAAGTGGACGGGGACGTCCCACTCCTTCTGGAACAGAGTACGGAAGGGTGTGTGGTCAAAGGGCATATTGGTGGTCTGGACCACCTCGCCGCGCTTGTCGTCCACCAGGCCGGGGATGCCCACGCCCACGGCCTGGATTTGGCTGTATTCCAGACCTTTGGCCCGGCATACCTCCCGGGACAGCCGGACGATCGCCAGACACAATTCCTCCGCTGTCAGGCTCTTGTCCACGGGGGTGCTCGCCTTGTCTAGAAGGGCCCCCGTCTCGTCCGCCAGTCCGGCCACCAGGTTGGTGCCGCCCACATCTACTCCGATATAATACATGTTACTGGTTCTCCTCTTCCTTGAGCTGCTCGAAGTGCTGGTCCATGCGGTGGGTCAGCTCCAGCGCCGCGTTGTGGCCCATCTTCCGGTTGCGGTTGTTCATGGCCGCCACCTCCACGATGCTGGCCAGATTCCGGCCCGGCTTCACGGGGATGGTGATGGAGGGCACCTTGATCCCCAAAATCTCCGTCTGGGCGGACTCCAGCCCCAGGCGGTCGTATACCGCATTGTCGTTCCAGGGTTCCAGGTTGATGACCAGGTCGATCTGCTGCTTCATCTTGATGGCCCCCATACCGAACAGGCGGCGCACGTCGATGACGCCGATGCCCCGCAGCTCCATATAGTGGCGGATCAGCTCGGGGGCGGTGGTCTCCAGGGTGCCGTGGTTGGTCACCTTGATCTCCACCGCATCATCGGCGATGATCCGGTGGCCGCGCTTGATGAGCTCGATGGCCACCTCGCTCTTGCCCACGCCGGACTCGCCCTGGATCAGGATGCCCTCGCCGTAAATCTCCATCATGACCCCCGACCGGGTGATCCGGGGGGCCAGCCGGTCAAAGAGACTGCCGATGAGGCTGCTCATAAAGGCGGAGGTCTGGACCTTGGTCCGCAGCACCGTCCGGCCGTACTTTTCCGCCGACTCCAGGCACTCCGGGAAGGCGTTCAGTCCCCGGGTGATGATGAGGGCGGGCACCGGATAGGCCAGCAGACGGTCGAAGCTCTCCCGGCGGCGGGCCGGGGTCATCCCCTCCAGGTAGGTGGTCTCCGTCAGGCCAATGAGCAGCAGGCGCTTGGTGTCGAAGTGCTCAAAAAATCCGGACAGAGGCAGCCCGGGGCGGTTTACGTCTATGGTGCGCAGGGGCTGGTTTTCATAGTCCGGCGCCGCGCAGAGGACTTCCAGGTCAAATTCTTGAATGATCTCGCCCAGCTTGACGCTGTAAGGGCTTACTGACATAGGGTTCCCCTTCTTTCTTCAAAAACGTGGTACGTTATTTTTCCATTCACGTTTTGTGCCTCCGTCGGGCAGTCCGCCGGAAACACTCGGTTTGAACCGTGCTTTATCTCTGAAATTATATACGAAAACCCCATGCTCCGCAAGGTGGACAGCACCTTTCGGGAATTTTTTCTTCTTTTCTTGTTTTTTAAAAAAAGTTCTTGCATTTCCCGGAATTATCTGCTATCATATCAGTCGAGGCTTTTTTGAAAGCGATTCTCATAGCGAGGAGGTAAGCAACATGGCCAAATGCGAATTCTGCGACAAGGGCGTCACCTTCGGCATTCAGGTTTCCCACTCCCATCGCCGTTCCAACCGCACCTGGAAGCCTAACGTGAAGCGCGTGAAGGCGATCGTGAAGGGCACCCCCACTCACGTGTACGTCTGCACCAGATGCCTCCGTTCCGGTAAGGTCACCCGCGCTGTGTAATGGAATATGGCAAATGAAAGCAAGCCGCCTAATGGCGGCTTGTTTTTTATGCGGCACCGTTCCCGGCGAGACCCCGAACGCAAAACGCCCTGTGTTTCCATGAACACAGGGCGTTTTTTATCGTATAAAGAGCCGTTTTCTCAATCGGAAAACGGCTCTTTTTTACGGCTTGATCGGTTCCCGCCAGGGCACGTCCTTGAAGCGCTCGCCGTCCTCCAGCACCTCCACGGTGCCGGCGGAGACATCCAGAACGTGGGCGGCGAAGTCAGCCGCCTTCTCCTCGGGCAGAAGGGCGGACAGCACCACATCAGCGCCGTAGTCCACGTTCTCCACCACGCCGTCGAAGGACTCCACCTCCCGGCGCATCTGCTCGAACTGGGCGTAAGTACAGGGCACCTCCATGGCCACCCAGCGGCGGACCACCGAGATGCCGGCGGCGTCCAGGGCGTCCTTGGCGCTCTGGGTGTAGGCCCGGACCAGCCCCCCTGCGCCCAGCAGGATGCCGCCGAAGTACCGGGTGACTACACAGCAGACGTTGACCACGCCCTCCCGCTGAAACACGTTCAGCATGGGCTGGCCCGCCGTCCCCTGGGGCTCCCCGTCGTCGGAGTAGCGCACCGGGCCGTCCTGGATGAGATAGCACCAGCAGTTGTGCCGGGCGTCGTACTCCTTCTTTTTGATCTCCTCGATCCGGGCGCGGGCCTCCTCCTCGGAGGTCACCCGCCACACCCGGCCGATGAACCGGGAACGCTTTTCCACGAACTCGGTCTCGCTGGTGTTGGTTGGGATGTAGTATTCGGTCATGGGGCACTCCCTCTATTCCTCATCCGGAAATAATTTAATATCCAAAGCCTCACAAATGTTAAAAAACTGCTCCAACGATGGATTTTTTCTTCCTCTTTCAATTTCGCTCAAAAACGTCTGTGTGATACCCAACTGTTTCGCCAGTTGATGTTGGCTCAATCCACACGCTTCTCGTTTCTTTTTAAAGATAATTCTATAATCTTTCATCTGTCCGACCCACGATATAGTCTATTGAAGTTTGATAGAAGTCAGCTAATACGATCAAGAAATGAACTGGCATCTCTCGTTTTCCGGTTTCATAGTTGCTGTATGTCCGCTGGTCGATTTCTAAAAGCGCGGCAATTTCTTTCTGGCTTTTATCTGCATCCTGCCGCAAATCCAGCAGTCTGGGAAAATGCATAAAAATCACCTCAGGACTATTATATTTACTATCGAATGATAGTGTTGATTTTACTATCAAACGTTAGTAAAATAGTTTTGAGGTGATTTTATGGATCAAACTTGCGATTGGACCGAAGAATTTCTCGATACGCTCGAGGAACTTGCAGGCGACGCCTTGATGCTGGAACTGTGCCTGAACTGCCGGAAGGAATCTCCCTCCCGGCTGTCGCAGTTTCCCGCCGAGGTGTGGGATGATCTTCTCTTCCGGCTCAGCGATTACATGACCCAGCATGTCCTGGACCTGCGGACTTCGAGCCGTCACTTGGAGCGGGCGTAGGCGCGCGCCTTAATCTTCCCAAGGCTCCTTATGAGGCTGCCAGCCCTCCACCAGGGGGCCCAGCTGGCCGATGACCTTGGGGGTGCAGACGGCCACCACGTCGATGGTCTCGCCATACTCCACCTTCTCCACCTTGGCGTCCTGGTACAGCTTCTCCAAAATGCCACCCTTGTCGTAGGGCAGATGGATGGTGACCCGCTTGGCCCCGTTGTCCAGCTTCCGCCCAATGGCGGCCAGCAGATCGTCCAGCCCCTCCCCCGTCCTGGCGGAAATGGTCACGATATTCTCCCCATGGGGCCGGATGTCGCCGTGGAGGCAGTCGCACTTGTTGAACACCTCCAGGCGGGGGGTATGGTCGGCGCCCAGTTCCCGGATCAGCTGGTCCACCACCTCGGCCTGCTCCTTCCACTCCTCGTTGGAGGTGTCGATGACATGGAGCAGCAGGTCGGCAAAGGATAACTCCTCCAGGGTAGCCTTGAAGGCCTCCACCAGATGGTGGGGCAGCTTGCTGATGAAGCCTACAGTGTCGGACAGCAGGACGGTGCAGGTGTCCGAGATTTCCAGGGTGCGGGTGGTGGTGTCCAGGGTATCGAACAGCCGGTTGTTGGCTGGGATATCCGAGCCGGTGAGCTTGTTCAGCAGGGTGGACTTGCCCGCGTTGGTGTAGCCCACAATGGCCACCACGGGGACCTCGTTCTTGATGCGGCGGTCACGCTGGGTGGCCCGGACCCGGCGGACCTCCTTCAGCTCGGCCTCCAGCTTGGTGATCTTGCGGCGGATGTGGCGGCGGTCGGTCTCCAGCTGGGTCTCACCGGGGCCGCGGGTGCCGATGGGGCTCTTGCCGCCGGCGGCGTTCTGGCGCACCAGATGGCCCCACATGCCCGTCAAACGGGGCAGCAGGTACTTGTACTGGGCCAGCTCCACCTGGAGGCGGCCCTCACGGGTCCGGGCCCGCTGGGCGAAGATATCCAGGATCAGGGCGGACCGGTCCAGCACCGCCACCCCCAGGTCGTCGGACAGGGCCCGCTGCTGGGAGGGGGACAGGGCGTTGTCGAAGATGACCATGTCCGCGTCCATGGCGTGGACCAGTTCCTTTACCTCGGCCACCTTGCCTTCGCCGATGAAGGTGCGGGGGTCCGGACTGTCCTTGGACTGAAGGACCATGCCCACGCTCTCGCCCCCCGCCGTCTCCAGCAGAGCGGCCAGCTCCTCCATGGAAGCCTCGGTGGCGTTGTCCTCCTTGGGCAGGCTGAAGGCGTCCAGGCCCACCAGCACCGCCCGGTTGATCTTCTCTTGTGTGTTGTTTTCGGTCATGGCTCCTCCGTTAAAAGAACATTACTTCTTTAAAATCTCGACGATCTCGCCGATATACATGGTGTGGTAGTCCTGGTTGGGGTACCACTTCTCCTTCACGTCCTGGGGCATGTTGTCGGGGTCCATCTCCTGGACGAAGCGCTTGCGGCAGACCAGGACCAGGTCGGCCTCCTCAAAATAAGGGGCGCCGCACTGGGCGGTCTTGACGGTAAAGCCGCACTCCTTCACTTTGTCCACATCCCGGCCGCTCTTGGAGCCGCACAGGGACAGCTGCTTGCGGTGCTCCTCCCCGAAAAAGGACAGGGTGAAGCACTCCTCCCGGTCCACAAATTCCTTGGTGTACCGCTGGGGGCGGATATAGCAGGTGGCGGCGGGCGCGCCCCAGATGACGCCCAGTCCGCCCCAGGAGGCGGTCATGGTGTTGCACCGCTCCGCGGTTCCGGCGGTAATGAGCATCCACTTGTCACCGATCAGAGAAAAGACGTTGTCCTTCAGGTCCTTGGGGTTTATGGATTGAAACATGGTACTACCTCCTCAATATGGCTCCATTGGCCTAGTATATGCCGGGCCTATGGCTTTTGATGTAAAGAAAAAGCCGCACCGATGACTCGGTGCGGCTTTTGAACGGATGATCTTACTTGTCCAGACCAAACTTCTTGTTGAAGCGGCTGACACGGCCGCCGGTGTCCACCATCTTCTGCTTACCGGTGTAGAAGGGGTGACACTTGGAGCACACTTCGACGCGGATGTCCTTCTTAGTGGAGCCGGTCTCGATCACGTTACCACAGGCGCACCGAATGGTGGTCTGCTCGTAGTTGGGGTGGAGGCCTTCCTTCATTGTATATTCACCTCTTTCTCTTTGGAGGATCGTTTCGTAAACGCAACTGATATATTAACATAGTCGTTCCAGAAAAGCAACCATTTTTCGCAAAAAATTTTTCTTTTTTTCAGGCGTCCTCTTCCCGGCCTTCTTCCACCCTCCCCCAGGCGCCCAAATATATTATATAAGGTGTTGCTCCTCCATGGGCTGGCAAAAAAGCACTTTTTTCTCTGTCAGAATGAAAAAAACTATTGCATTGCGGGCAGAATTATGCTAGACTATCAGGGCATTATGCGTGGGAGTGTGGATTTTCCGCCCGGTGCCGGGCACAAGCCGGGTTGGCGGGAGAGATGAAGCCCCCAGAAGAATCAACTGAAATTTAGGAGGAAACAATCATGGCAGTCGTATCTATGAAGCAGCTGCTGGAGGCCGGCGTTCACTTCGGCCACCAGACCCGTCGGTGGAACCCCAAGATGGCCACCTACATCTACACCGAGCGCAACGGTATCTATATCATCGACCTGCAGAAGACCGTGAAGAAGCTGGAGGAGGCCTACAACTTCGTCCGCGAGCTGGGCGAGAAGGGCGAGACCATCCTGTTCGTCGGCACCAAGAAGCAGGCTCAGGAGGCCATCAAGGAAGAGGCCGGTCGTGTGGGCATGTACTGGGTGAACGCCCGCTGGCTGGGCGGCATGCTGACCAACTTCAAGACCATGCGCGGCCGCGTGGACCGTCTGAACCAGCTGAAGAAGATGCAGGAGGACGGCACCTTCGACATGCTGCCCAAGAAGGAAGTCATGAAGCACATGGGCGAGATCGCC
>Ga0129308_1001401_pt1 | contig 25309 bp, 20 predicted proteins | sample L827metagenome_FD_94440 | JGI IMG/M metagenome (GOLD analysis project Ga0129308, IMG submission 94440) | Ring-tailed lemur group fecal microbial communities from Wisconsin, USA - L827 metagenome | ecosystem: Host-associated > Mammals > Digestive system > Large intestine > Fecal | place: USA... | reverse complement strand
TTCGCCAGCTTTTCCAAGATCGTGGCCTTCCCCAAGATCCCCATGGGCAAGTTTGGTCTGAACGTCTGCGTCATCTTCACCTTTGCCATCGGCGCGCTGGTCTACATCTACCTGCGCTACACCAAGCAGGGCTACGAGATCGCCGTGGTGGGCGACAGCGCCGGCACCGCCCACTACGCGGGCATGAAGGTCAACGCCATTGTCCTGCGCACCGTGTTCCTGTCCGCCTGCCTCATCGGCCTGGCCGCCGCCTTCAAGGTGGGCACCGCCGGAATTTTGTCCACCTCCATCACCGACGACGTGGGATGGACCGGCATCATCGTGGCCTGGCTGTCCCAGCTGAACACCGCGGCCATCTTTGTGGTGTCCGCCCTCATTAGTATGCTGCGGTACGGCTCCACCGTGGCCGCCACCACCTTCTCTCAGGTGGACTCCAGCTTCGCCAACATGCTCCAGGGCGCGATTCTGTTCCTGGTGCTGGCCGCCGACTTCCTCACCCGGTTCCGGGTGGTTCCCGTTCAGAAAGGGGGAAAAGCCAATGGACATGGATAAATTGGGCGTCGTCACCTCCTTTATCCACAATATCGTGGTGTACAACATCCCGCTGCTCTACGGCACCGTGGGCGAGATCATGGTGGAAAAATCGGGCAGTCTGAACCTGGGCGTGGAGGGCATCATGGCCGTGGGCGCCATCTTCGGCTACATTGTGGGCTGCTACGCCAACAGCCTGGCCGTGGGCGTGTTCACCGCCTTTTTGATGGGCGCTCTGTGCGGCCTGCTCTTCGCCGCCCTTACCGTCTCCCTCCAGGCCAACCAGAACATCACCGGCCTGACCCTGACCACCTTCGGTCTGGGCGTCTACTTCTTCGTGGGCAACGGCCTGAAGGCCGTCAAGTGGCCCGCCATGAACGACTACGCCAACATCAAAAACGGCTTTGCCGACATCGCCATCCCCGGCCTGTCCCAGATCCCCGTCCTCGGCAAAGGCCTCTTTTCCCACAACATCCTGGTCTATCTGGCGGTGGTCATCGCCCTGGTCATGTGGTGGTACCTGAACCGCACCGGCCCCGGCCTGCGGCTGCGGGCGGTGGGTGAGAATCCCGGCGCCGCCGACTCGGTGGGCGTCAACGTCAAGCGCACCAAGTATATCCACATCTGCCTGGGCTGCGGCATCATGGGCATCGGCGGGTACTATATGGGCCTCAATATGTCCGGCTCCTTCTCCAGCAGCTGCTGGATCAACGGCTACGGCTGGATCGCGGTGGCCCTGGTCATCTTCGCCAACTGGAACCCCGCTCTGGCCATTCTGGGCACCTTCGTCTTCGGCTTCTTCAACACCTTGCGGGTGTCGGGCTCCAGCCTGGCCGCCGCCTTCCCAGGCCCTCTGGGCTGGCTGGCCGCGGTGCCCACACAGCTGTACCAGGCCCTGCCCTTTATCATCACCGCCATCGTTCTGGTGGCCACCTCGGTGCGGAAACGGGAGGGCTCCGGCCTGCCCGCCGCTCTGGGCCTGAACTACTTCCGCGAGGAGCGGTAAATTAAAAAAGCCTGGCCGTCCGAACGGCCAGGCTTTTCCACATTTTCCTGGGAAAAGTGGAAAATTTATCGACCTTCTTACGGAGAAAGCCAAGCTTTGGGAAGCCTGTCATAAACCGCACGCCCCGCTCATATAGTCTGTGTACAAGCCATACGCAGGATAAGGAGTGGTACCATGAGAGGGAACCGGCGATATATGACCGCCCTGCGCCGGGGGGTAGCCCTGGGACTGGCCCTGGTGGCAGTGTGGGGGGTCAGTCTGACAGCGGATTTTTCCACCCTGGGGGACAAGCTGACCGCCCTGGGGGAGGAGCCCGGGCTGGCGGTGTCCCTGCTGGCCAGTCAGCTGGGGGAGCGTACCGAGCTTTCCGGGCAGCGGGCCCTGGAGGGCTGGGGACGGCTGCTGCTGAGTCAGTCGGCTCTGCTGGCCGCCGGAGAGGAGGGCGTGACCGCCCTGCGGCAGGGGGGCGGCACGCAGTCCGCCCCCTCGGAGAATACCGATCCCACAGCCCCGGAGGGCGGCGACGACCAGCAGGAGCCGGAATTAAAGCCCCAGACCGGGGAGGACGGTATCGTGGAGATGACCGCTCAGGGCAAAGAGGGAGGCAAGTATATTTACGGCCAGGGGGTCTACCTGTATAATCGCTCCAATCTGGAGCTGGACGCGTCGGTGCTGACCCAGGGGACGGTGGACGTGCCCCTGGGGGACGGACCCCAAATTTTGATCGTCCACACCCACGGCAGTGAGGCCTACTCCCAGACCGACGGGGACGTCTACGAGGAGAGCGACGCCTACCGCACCACCGACTGCACCCACAATGTGGTCAAGGTGGGGGAGGAGATGGCCACCGTCTTCCGGGCCCACGGGTTCCAGGTGATCCACGACACCACCCTCTTCGACTATCCGGCCTACAACGGGGCCTACGACCGGTCCAAGGCGGCGGTGGAGCAGTGGCTCAAGGAGTACCCCTCCATCAAGGTCGTGCTGGACGTCCACCGGGACGCCCTGGTGGGCGCGGAGGGCCAGGTCTACAAGCTGGTGTCGGAGGAGGCGGGGAACCAGGTGGCCCAGATCATGCTGGTGCTGGGCAGCCCCGGCTCCGGGGCGGAGCACCCCCGGTGGAAGGACAATCTGGCCTTTGCAGTTAAGCTCCAGCAGGGCTTGACCCGGGGCTATACCAGCCTGGCCCGGCCCATGGTGCTGCGCAACAGCCGCTATAATCAGCAGCTCCTGCCCGGTTCCCTCCTGGTGGAGGTGGGCGGACACGGAAACACCCTGACGGAAGCCGTGGCCGGCGCCCGCCTCTGGGCCGACAACGTGGCCAGGACTCTGCTGGAGATGAAGGGGGAATAAACAAAAATTTATCTCCCTTGCGAAATCAATCCCCATCGGTTAAACTATTGTGGATAACAGGAGGTGGGACCATGGACCACGAATTTTATATGACCCAGGCCCTGGCTCTGGCCCGGGAGGCGGAGGAGGACGGCGACGTGCCGGTGGGCTGCGTCATCGTGAAGGATGGAGCCGTCATCGGCCGAGGCCGCAACCGCCGGGAGGAGCGGGGGGACGCCACCGCCCACGCCGAGCTGGAGGCCATCCGGGACGCCTGCGCCCGGACGGGGAGCTGGCGGCTCCATGGCTGTACCATGTATGTGACCCTGGAGCCCTGCCCCATGTGCGCCGGGGGCATCATCAACGCCCGGATCGACACGGTGCGCTATGGGGCCCGGGACGACAAGGCGGGGTGCTGCGGCTCGGTGCTCAACCTGTTTGAGGAGCGGTTCAACCACCATCCGCGCCTGTACCATGGCCCCCTGGCCGAGGAGTGCGAGGCCATTCTCCAGGATTTTTTTGAAAACCTCCGGGGAGAGCCCCAGTGGAGCGCCAAAATTTAAAGCTTTTGTAACAATTGGAGGTAACTTTTTTAATAAGACCTGGGTATACTGATACTCGCAAGGCAAGAACATCTTTTCATTCTATCCTCCAATTCATTGAACAGTCGGCGGGCCGCTCCGTCGGCTGTTCTCTCCTTTTCCGGGGCTGTTGGTCACGCCTCGCCTGTTCGCGGCGCTGGGCCTTATGGCGCTGCTTACGACGGTTCGGACGTTTCGATTTAAAACTTATGTAACAACTTGGGTTGGAATTATTAACAACTCTTTTGTATTATAATACTCGCAAGAGACAGTTCGTTTCATTTTAATCCTCTTTTTCAACAGTAGGGCCCGGACGCTTTGGAGTTAGCGTCCGGGTTTTGCTGTTTTGGGATTTACATTTCCCCTGCTCACGGCCTTGGGCGCTATACATTCACGCCTCGGCACGCTCGCGGCCGGGGCGATAACTTCTCCGTCTCCGGACAGACCCGGTCCCGCCTGCGGCGGCCCCTGGGCTCTGTCCTGCGTTCCGGCGTTATTCACGGCCTCGGGCGCTATACATTCACGCCTCGCCTGTTCACGACGCGGAGCTAAGCCGTCCGACTGCGCGGAAACCCATCCGGGGCCTGCGGCCCCTCCTTGGTCTTTCCGCTCCGCTCCCGGCTTAGCCCGCTGCTCACAACGGTTCGGGCGCTATATATAAAAACGCCAGGGCCCCGCGGCTGCCGTACCGCGGGGCCCTGGCTTTATGCTATGACCTTCCAAATCATAGATCGCTGGGAAAGGTGTCAGATGCTCAGCACTTCTCGAAGATGGTGGCAACGCCCTGGCCGCCGCCGATGCACAGAGTAGCCAGACCCTTCTTGGCGTCGTCACGCTTCAGCAGCTCGTGCAGCAGGGTGACGATAATGCGGGCGCCGGAAGCGCCGACGGGGTGGCCCAGAGCAATGGCGCCGCCGTTGACGTTGACCTTGCTCATGTCGAAGCCCAGCTCGCGGGCCACGGCGATGGACTGAGCGGCGAAAGCCTCGTTGGCCTCGATCAGGTCCATGTCCTCGATCTTCAGGCCGGCCTTAGCCATGGCCTGGCGGGAAGCGGGGACGGGGCCCACGCCCATGATCTTGGGATCGACGCCGCCCTGGCCCCAAGAGACCAGCTTGGCGATGGGCTTCAGGTTGTACTTCTCCACGGCCTCAGCGGAAGCCAGGATGATGGCGGCGGCGCCGTCGTTGATGCCGGAGGCGTTGGCGGCGGTGACGCGCTGGACGTGCTTGTGAGCGTCAGCCTCGTGGACCTTGGTGACCTCGAAGGTGTGCTCGATGGTCTCCTCCACGCCGTCGGGGCCCACGGGGAAGGCGCCGCGCAGCTTGGAGATACCCTCGGCGGTGACGCCGGGACGGGCAAACTCGTCCACCTTGAACTCGACCATTTCCTTCTTCTTCTTGACCATGACGGGGACGATCTCGTCCTCGAAGCGGCCGGACTTAATGGCGGCCTCGGCCTTCTGCTGGGAAGCGGCGCCGAACTCGTCCAGCTCCTCGCGGGTGATGCCCCACACGTCGCAGATGTTCTCGGCGGTGGTGCCCATGTGGTAGTTGTTGAAGGCATCCCACAGACCGTCGCGGATCATGGTGTCGATGACCTTCTTGTCGCCCATGCGGGCGCCCCAGCGCTCGTCAGGCAGAGCGTAGGGAGCGGCGGACATGTTCTCCATGCCGCCGGCCACGACGACATTGGCGTCGCCGGCCAGGATGGCGCGGGCGCCCTCGATGACGGACTTCATGCCGGAGCCGCAGACCATGCCCACGGTGTAGGCGGGAGCAGCCAGGGGAATGCCGGCCTTGACAGCGGCCTGGCGGGCGGGGTTCTGGCCCAGGGCGGCGGTCAGGATGCAGCCGAACATGACCTCATCCACGGCCTCGGGGGCTACGTTGGAGCGCTTCAGGGCCTCTTTGATGACCAGAGCGCCCATATCCACGGCGGGGGTATCCTTCAGGGAGCCGCCAAAGGAACCAATGGCGGTGCGGCAGCAGTTGACAACATAGACTTCTTTCATAGTGTCTTTACCTCCAAATATTCGGTTTGACGCCTCCAAGAGGCGTCCGTGATTTCCGCTCTCATGCTGATTATATCGAAGAATAATTGAAAAATCAATTATTTTTTTTGCCCTTTCTGGCCATGTTATTGGCCTAGAATCACAAAATAGGATAAAAATGAGCGGATAGCAAAGATTCCTCGCTGAATTGTTAAAATTTTGACAAAAAGCCCCGGACCAGAAATTTTTTGGTCCGGGGCAGTTGGGGAAAATGACAGGCGTCTCGGGTTTCTGAAAGGCCTATTTCACGCGGGAGAGCGTCCCCTCGTGGGGCTGGAGGTCGTAGTCCCCGCCCAGAGCGCCCAGCTCATACAGAAGGGCCAGGGTGTTGTCGGCCTGAGGGGTCAGGGTGATGGTCAAATGTTCGCTGTTGGTGTTGTCGGGACGGCCGGGGAGGGGGAAAGGCATCTCAAAATCGAAGATCAGGTCGGTGCGGTAGGTGTTGTCAAAGCGCTCCTGATCCTCGAAGAGATAGCGCACCCCGATGGTCCCCTGGTCGAAGTCCTGGCGGACCGCCTGCCACAGACGCTCCAAATCGGCTTTGCTGGCCTGGTCCAGAGAGATGGACTCCAGGGTGTGCGCCTCCAGGTGGTACACCCCGTCCAGCTGGGCGTCCAGCAGGCGGCCCTTCTGTTCGTAGCGGTCGAAGCCGTAGGACAGGGCCACCAGGTCCCGGTCCTGGAGCAGCTGATTGGCCATCCAGGTGACGGAGCCCTCCTGCTCCAGCTCGTTCTGATAGACGGGGACGGAATCATAGCTCCGCTCCAAGGTGGAGCCGTTTTTCAGGGTGTAGGTCACCTGAAGGTAGATGTAGCTCTCCCCAGGCTGGTAGCTGGAGCGGTTGTAGTCGGCCCGATCCTTGTCCTCAACAATGGCCTGATGGAGGTCCACCACCCGCTGGATCTGTGTCGGGTCGGTGACGTTGTCCAATCGGAGGTTTCCGCCGTCGTAGGGGTAGCCCAGGGTGCCGCTGACCGTCAGGGAGGTTACCTGGCCCGGATCGGGCACCCGGTCTTCCACGCCGAACAGGTCCAGGAAGCAGGCGGCGCACAGCAGGGCCAGGGCGGCCGCCATGGCCACGCAGCCCTTCCAGGCCCGGAACACCCGGAAGGACTTCTTCAGCAGCATCTGGGCCGCAAAATAACCTACGGCGGTCCAGACCAGCACGGACAGGGACAGGGGGAGGGCCTCGCTCTGCCAGCCGAAGAAGGTGGAGGTCAGGGTGCCGAAGCACAGACCGGTGCAGAAGGAGACGCCGCACAGGAAGATGGGCCGCACCACGGGGATGGCCACCACATCGCCGGCGGACTCCACGTGGCGGTACCGGTAGATCATCAGAGCCAGCACGGCGAATACCACGCCGACGGCGGCGTAGGCGGCCACGGTGCCGGGGGAGGCCAGGAACCACCGGTCAGTGGTGGTGGTCACGCCGTTGATGTTGACCGGACTCGCGCTCATATCGCAGGCGTCAATCAGGGTGAGCAGGGGGGTGCAGTATTCCACCAGCTTGTTGTTGGTGTAGCCCCGGGGCAGGCCGTAGAAAAATTGGGCCATCAGCTGGGTGAGCAGGGTGTAAATGACCATGACCAGGCCGTTGAGGATGGCGTAAAAGGCGGGCAGGGCCAGGATATGGCCGGTGAACATGGCACAGAAAGAGGCGAAGGAGAAGAAGAACAGAGCGGTGCCGCTCTGGACCAGCAGCCAGAGACCCAGGGCGGACAGGGCCGTACTCCAGTACATAGAGGGCAGTAGGATCAGCTCTACCGCCGCCGTCAGGATGGCTACCGCCAGGTGGGGCAGCACCAGGAAGGAGAGGCCCGCCAGATACTGAGTGAGGAACAAGGTCTCCCGCCGCATGGGCAGGGCGTGCATCATGGCGGCGGAGCGGTTATTATAGAGGTAGCCGTAGACTGCCATGGCGCACAGAATCCCGAAGACGCAGGACAGAACGGCACCGGCCGCCAGAGTGAGGGGAACATCCTTAGCCATGCTCAGCAGGTAGCTCTGGGGATCGGCAGCCCCGGTGCCCCAGCGGAGATTGTCGAAGTACTGGTTGAGCAGGTTCAGGGGCTGGACAAACAGCCAGATCAGACCGTACAGGGTCCACAGGGGCCAGAACCGCCCCATGGTCTTGCGGTACAGGGTGGAATTAAAGCACGATGTCACGGACCGCATAGTCCTCACCTCCCAGTTCATAGATAAAGATCTCCTCCAGGGACAGGGGCAGGGCCTCCAGCAGAAGGGGGCTGTACACCGCCATCCGGGCCTTGATCTCCGCCGGGTTGCCCCGGACGATGTAGGTGTACACCCGGCCCACCTGGGTGGTGTGGAGCACGTTCAGTTCTCGGGGCAGCTCGGGGGGCTCCGGCTGAGCGAAGGCCACCTGGAGCTTGACCACGTTGTCCTGGAGGTCGGTGAGGGACCGTTCCAGCAGCACCTTACCGTGGGACAGCACGCCCACGTGGTCGCATACATCCTCCAGCTCCCGCAGGTTGTGGGAGCTGACCAGCACCGTGGTCCCCCGCTGGGCCACGTCGCCCATGAGCAGGGACCAGACCTGCCGCCGCATCACCGGGTCCAGGCCGTCCACCGGCTCGTCCAGCACCAGCACCTCGGGGTTGCAGCACAGGGACAGCCAGAAGGCCGACTGCTTCTGCATGCCCTTGGACAGGCGGCGGATGGGGTGCTTCTCGTCCACCTCGGGGAAGGCGTCCTTCAGCGCCTCATACCGCTTGGCGTCAAAGTTGGGGTACATCCCCCGGTAGAACTTCATCATGTCCCGGGTAGAGGCGGACACAAAGTAGTACAGCTCGTCGGGGATGGCGGCGATTTTGGCCTTTACCGCCGGGTTCTCGTAAACGGGCTGGCCGTCCACTAGGATGGAGCCCGAGTCGGGCCGGTAGACCCCCGTGATGTGGCGCAGGATGGTGGATTTGCCCGCGCCGTTGGGGCCCACCAGGCCGTAGATGGAGCCGCCCTCCACCGTCATGGTCAGCCCGTCCAGAGCCCGGAAGCCCTCGAAGGTCTTGACCACATTGTTTACCTTGATCATATCGCCTCTCCTCCTTCCAATGCCCGGATCCGGGCCCACAGCGCCTGGCCGTCCACGCCCAGGAACAGCAGCTCCGCCGCCGTCTGATCAAAGACCTGGAGCAGCTCGTTCCTGCGCCCCTCGTCCACCCCTGTGTGTGGGGCGGCGAAGGAGCCCTTGCCGGGCACCGAGTAGACGTAGCCCTCCGACTCCAGAGATTCGTAGGCCCGCTGGATGGTGTTGGGGTTGATGGCCAGACTGCTGGCCATGGTCCGTACCGAGGGGAGCTTTTCTCCCTCCTGGATGACGCCGGACACCATTAATCGGCGCAGGCCGTCTTTGACCTGCTCATAGATGGGGCGGGCGTCCCGATAGTCCAGATTCAGCACGATAATCCACTCCTTTCTCCGGCGGTGTGCCGCCGGGAACTGTATTGCGTGTATTAGTACACCTAGTATATCGAAGGGGAGCGGGAAAAACAATTAAGAAGTATTTAAGAATTTATGAAGAAGCGCCCGAATCCCCGAGCAGGGGGGATAACGCCAGAGCGCAGGGCAGAGCCCAGGGGCGGCCAAAGGCCGAACCGGGTCTGCCCGGAGTCGGAGAAGTTATCACCCCGGCTGCGAGGGGACCGAGACGTGACAGAGAAGAAGCGTCCGAGCCGTTGTGAGCAGCGGGCTAAGCCGAGAGCGGAGCGGAAAGCCCAAGGAGGGGCCGCAGGCCCCGGATGGGTTTCCGCGCAGTCGGACGGCTTAGATCCGCGCCGCGAACAGGCGAGGCGTGACAGAGAAGAAGCGTCCGGCCTTAAATTTAAAAATTAACACAATCTTCAATCGAAAATTCTTGACGGCTGTGATATGATAACGGCAAAGCAATTATTCTATGTTGATTTTGACCCTTTTTGGTATCCCCTGCGGGGGCAACCGAAAAAATGGCGCATTATCCCACTTCGGCTGTGCCTGCGTGGTATAATAGAAAAAAAGAGCGGCCGCGGGCCCTCTGTTACAGGAGGTAGAGTATGTTCCAGAAAATTGGTTTTATCGGCACCGGCAACATGGGCGGGGCGCTGGCCCGGGCCGCCGACCAGGGGGCCCCGGAGGGGGCCGCCCTGTACCTGTCAAACCGCAGCCCCGCCAAGGCGGAGGCCCTCTGTGCCCAGCTGACCCATGCCCGGATGTCGACCAACGAGGAGATTGCCCGGACCTGTGATCTGATCTTCCTGGGTGTGAAGCCCCAGATGATGGCCGGGGTGCTGGAGGCGCTGAGGCCTATCCTGGCCGCCCGGACCGATCGCTTTGTGGTGTGCAGCATGGCGGCTGGACTGACCATGGACGTCCTTGCCGGGATGCTGGGCGGGGACTACCCCCTGATCCGCATTCTGCCCAACACCCCCGCCGCCATCGGCCAGGGTATCGCCCAGTTCTGCGGTCAGGGCATCACGACGGAGGAGAAGGCCGGTTTCCTGTCCCTGATGGCCCCCTCCGGTCTGCTGGACGAGATGGATGAGCACATGATGACCGCCGCCAACTGCGTGTCCGGCTGCGGGGTGGCCTTCGCCGCTCTGTTCCTGGAGGCACTGGCCGACGGGGGTGTGGCCTGCGGGCTGCCCCGGGACAAGGCCCTGGCCTGCGCCGCCCAGACCCTGGTGGGCACCGGGGCTCTGTATCTGTCCGGCGGACAGCACCCCGGCGCGCTGAAGGACGCGGTGTGCTCCCCTGGCGGCACCACCATCCAGGGGGTGCGGACGCTGGAGGAGCGGGGCTTCCGGGCCGCCGCCATGGACGCCGTTATCGCGGCATACGAGAAAACGTTGAAGCTGAAGTGAACGGAGCGGTAGGAATCACTTCTGAACCGCGCATAAAATGAGGGGAGTGTATTGGAAGATGCGAATTGTAATTAAGGTTGGCACCTCAACCCTGGCCCACGCCACAGGCCGGCTGAACATCCGCCATGTGGAGGAGCTGGTGAAGGTGCTGTCCGACCTGAAAAACGCGGGGCATGAGGTGATTCTGGTGTCCTCCGGCGCCATCGGCATGGGCGTGGGCAAGCTGAATCTGCCCGGCAAGCCCGCCGACATGCCCACCAAGCAGGCCGCCGCCGCCGTGGGCCAGTGCGAGCTGATGTACACCTACGACAAACTGTTTGCCCAGTACAACCACACCGTGGCCCAGATCCTGCTGACCAGCGAGGACATCGACCATGTGGACCGGCGGCAGAACTTTGAGAACACGATGTTCCGCCTGCTGTCCCTGGGGGCCCTGCCTGTCATCAACGAGAACGACACCATCGCCACCGCCGAGATCAAGGTGGGCGACAACGACACCCTGGGAGCCATCGTGGCCTGCTCTGTGGGGGCGGACCTGCTGGTGCTGCTCAGCGATATCGAGGGCCTGTACACCGCCGATCCCCGCAAGGACCCCGACGCCCAGCTGATCCCCGTGGTGGAGGAGGTCACCCCCGACATTGAGGCGCTGGCCGGAGGCGTGGGCTCCAGTCTGGGCACCGGCGGCATGGCCACGAAACTCCGGGCCGCCAAAATGGTCACCGCTCAGGGCTGTGATATGGTCATCACCAACGGCGAGCGGCCCGAGGGGCTGTACGATATCGTGGAAGGCAAGGCCGTGGGCACCCGGTTCTTGGGAGCACAGAATTAAGAACGAAGAGGGACCGCCGCGGTGGGGACGGAAGGGCGACCCGCAGGGGAGAGGTTCACCCCTGCTGTACGGAACAAAATGATTCCAAAACGAAGAATACTTAGATAATATTACAAAATGAAATCAAAAAACACGCTGAAAAGCGCGGAGAGGGTGTTGTCTATGACCACAATGGAACTGCTGCAAAAGGCCAAGGGAGCCAAGGGGGCCATGGCCCAGGCGGACACCGAGACGAAAAATAAGGCCCTGCTGGCCATGGCCGACGCACTGGAGGCCCACGGGGCGGACATCCTGGCCGCCAACGTCCAGGACCTGGAGAAGGCCAGGGGTACCGTATCCGACGTGATGCTGGACCGGCTGGCCCTGAGCGAGAGCCGCATTTCCGGCATGGCTCAGGGAATCCGGGAGGTGGCCGCCCTTCCGGATCCGGTGGGGAAAATTTTAAACCGGGTGGAGCGGCCCAACGGCCTGGTCATCGAAAAGACCGCCGTCCCCATGGGGGTCATCGCCATCATCTACGAGAGCCGGCCTAATGTCACCTCTGACGCCGCCGCCCTGGCGCTGAAGGCGGGCTCCGCCTGCGTACTGCGCTGCGGGAAGGAGGCCCACCAGTCCGCCTCCGCCATCGTGGCCGCCCTCCGGGAGGGTTTGTCCGCCGCCGGGCTGCCCCAGGACGCCCTGGGCCTGGTGGAGGACACCACCCGCCAGAGCGCCAACGAGCTGATGGGGGCCCGGGGCTATGTGGACCTGCTGATCCCCCGGGGAGGCGCGGGCCTGATCCGGGCCTGTGTGGACAACGCCACCGTCCCTGTGCTGGAGACGGGCACCGGCATCTGCCACATCTATGTGGACAGAGAGGCCGACCAGGCTATGGCCCTGGACATCCTGGAGAACGCCAAGTGCTCCCGGCCCAGCGTGTGCAACGCCGCCGAGGTGTGCCTGGTCCACCGGGACATCGCCGGGGAATTTCTGCCCAAGTTCAAGGCGCGCATGGCGGACCGCCGGGCCGCGGAGGGCAAGCCCCCGGTGGAGCTGCGGCTGGACGAGGCTGCCGCGGCCCTCATCGACGGCGTCCCCGCCGGGGAACGGGACTTCGACACCGAGTTTTTGGACTACGTCATGGCCGTCCATGTGGTGGACGGGGTGGAGGAGGCCGTGGCCCACATTGCCGCTCACTCCACCGGCCACTCCGAGGCCATTGTTACAGAGAACGAAGAGACCGCCCGGAAATTCCTGGCTGGGGTGGACTCCGCCGCCGTCTACTGGAACGCCTCCACCCGGTTTACCGACGGAGGCGAGTTCGGTTTAGGCTGTGAAATGGGCATCTCCACCCAGAAGCTCCACGCCCGGGGCCCTCTGGGGCTGGGCGAGCTGTGCACTTTCAAGTACGTGATCCGGGGAACTGGACAGATCCGGTAGATTTTTCAGCAGGAACCTGGTTTTACAGGAGAATTTGGAAAAAATTGTTCCTGGAATTTTGGGCGCGGCTGGAGTATGATATAGGCGAAAATTTTGGCCTCGTCTCTCCTGCCCTCAGAGCCGATCACCGTGAGGACGGAAGAGGCGGGGTCCGGACCGGAACCACCGCCCACAAACGAGAAAGGACTGATTCCAATGAACCACTATATGCGCGAGTTCATCGCCACCACCCAGGAACTGCTGGGATCTGAACAGGTCCGTATGATGGGCCGCTGGAACCACCACGGTCCCATCACCACGCTGGACCACTCGTTGTTTGTGGCCTACTGCTCCTACCGGGTCGCCCGGGCGCTGAGACTGGACGCCCAGGCCGCCGCCCGGGGCGGTCTGCTCCACGATCTGTACCTGTACGACTCCAAGGACAAGTCCGCCCACCCCGGCTGGCAGTGCTTCGACCACCCCCGGGCGGCCGCCAAAAACGCCGCTGAGCTGACGGACCTGTCCCACAAGGAGCGCAATATCATCCTGTCCCATATGTGGCCTCTGGGCGGCGCTCTGCCCCGGTCCCCCGAGGCCCTGCTGGTGGACCTGGTGGACACCGTGTGCGCCGGGCTTGAGATGGCCCGGATCTATCGCCCCGCCCGGCTGCGGGAGCGGCTGGGGGTCCGTCCTCTGGTGCCTGTCTCTGGCTGACGGACAAATGAGCTCCCCTCCGATGCCCCGGAGGGGAGTTTTTTGTGCAGTTACTTGGGAAGTCGAACTTTTTTTGAGCAAAATTGTATTTTATCGCCCAATTCAAAAAATTTGTTTGTTAGGGGCTGAAATTCTCTGGTAATATGCTATAATGTTCCCAGGAGAATCTGTCCGTACGAACGGCTTTGCCCCGCAAAGCCGTTTCTGTCATGTCAACACTGGGCCCGCGGCTATGCCGCCGCCCGTTTCAGGAGGTCGAACCTGGATGAAGGATCACTCTGCCGCCCTGGCTGCGAAACGCCAGGCATTGCTGGAGGCCGGCGTGGAAATGCTGGACCCCTCCGCCGTCTATGTGGAAGATACCGTTACCGTGGGGGCGGGCACCCTGCTGCTCCCCGGCGTCATTTTACGGGGGAACACCGTGGTGGGGGAAAACTGCCAGCTGGGCCCCGATGTGATGCTCACCGACTGTGTCGTGGGGAATCACGTGACGATCAACGCCTCCCAGTGTGAGGAGAGCCGGATCGAGAGGGACTGCCAGATCGGTCCCTATACCCACATCCGGCCCCACTGTGTGGTGGGGGAGGGCTCTAAGATCGGAGCCTTCGTCCAGCTGAAGAACTGCAGCCTGGGCAAGGGGACCAAGATGGCCCACCTGACCTATGTGGGAGACAGCGATGTGGGCGACCACTGCAACTTCGGCTGCGGCACCGTCACCTGCAACTACGACGGCTTCCAGAAGTTCCGCACCACCATCGGCAGCGACGTCTTCGTGGGCTGCAACACCAACTTTGTCCCGCCGGTGAAGATCGGGGACGGAGCCTTTATCGCCGCCGCTTCCACGGTGACCGACGACGTCCCCGCCGATGCCATGGTCATTGGCCGGACCCGCCAGCAGGTCAAGGAGGGTTGGGCCGCCGCCAACCGGGAAAAGAAGCGGAAAAAGTAACGACGTGGGAATTGTGAGCGGACGCTCACAGAAAATATACCAAAACGCAAGATAATGGGTCGCCAAACGACGATCCGCAACATGGGAGGATGTAATATGATCGCACACGGGAAGGATATCAAGGTTTTTACTGGTAATTCCAACCCCCAGCTGGCCAAGGACATTTGTAAGGAACTGGGCATTCCTCTGGGCAACTCCGAGGTAGGCGCGTTCTCCGACGGGGAGAACTTTGCCTCTATCTACGAGACGGTCCGTGGTTCCGATGTCTTCGTGGTCCAGTCCACCAGCTCTTTCGTTCACAACGACAAACTCGGCACCGTTAACGACGCCCTGATGGAGCTGCTCATCATGATCGATGCTCTGAAGCGCGCTTCCGCCGGCCGGATCACCGCCGTGATCCCCTATTTCGGCTACGCCCGCCAGGACCGCAAGACCAAACCCCGCGACCCCATCTCCGCCAAGCTGGTGGCCAACCTGATCACCCGCGCCGGCGCCGACCGGGTCCTTACCATGGACCTGCACGCCAACCAGATCCAGGGCTTCTTCGACATCCCTGTGGATAACCTGCTGGGCTCCCCCATCTTTGTGGAGCACTTCACTCAGAAGTACGCCGACTGCCACGACGACACCATGGTGGTGTCCCCCGACGTGGGCTCCGTGGCCCGCGCCCGCGCCTTCGCGCAGAAGCTGAACATGCCCATGGCCATCGTGGATAAGCGCCGCCAGAAGGCCAACTCCTCCGAGGTCATGAACATCATCGGCGACGTCCGCGACAAGCACGTCATCCTTCTGGACGACATGGTGGACACCGGCGGGTCCCTGTGCCACGCCGCCAAGGCCCTGGTAGAGATCGGCGGCGCCCGTGACGTCACCGCCTGCGCCTCCCACGGCGTCCTGTCCGGCCCCGCTATCCAGCGCATCAAGGACAGCGTGCTGGACGAGGTCATCTTCCTGGACACCATCCCCGGCAAGCCCGGCGTCAACTGCGACAAGATCAAGTACATCTCCGTGGCCCACATGTTTGCCGAGGCCATCAGCCACATCTACATGGAGACCTCCGTGTCTCCGCTGTTCCTGTAAAGCATCTGGGGGGGCGCTGTCCCCCTAGATACACGATCGGTTTCCAACGAAACCGATCGTGATACCCTCCTCGCCTCCGCCCGCGAAGGCGGCCCTGGTCGACTGCGGCCAGGGGCAGGGGTGTCCTCCGGCGAAGCACCCGCAAGGGGCACGCTGTATCCGTAAGGCGGCGGAGCCGCCAACGGCTACGCTGTCAATTCGCCTGCGGATGGATTTTAATTTATTTTGCCGCAAGGCGGCAAAACTCTGCGAGGCTTTGCCTGCAAGAAAAACAAGCCGAAACAAGGGGCGGGTAGTTCTTACCCGCCCCTATTTGGACTTCCTTTTGAAACGTTCAAAGCGAGGAAAGAATATGCTCTTCCAAAAAAATTCCGGGGGCGCCGGCTGGATTTTGGTCTGTCTGGGCAATCCCGGGGATAAATATGAGAATACCCGGCACAACGTGGGCTTCATGGTGGCCGACGAGGTGGCAGAGCGCCAGCACGCTCCCATCCAGAAGCTGAAATTCAAGGCGCTGACCAATCTGCTGACCATTTCCGGGGAAAAAGTGCTGGTGATGAAGCCCATCACCTATATGAACCTGTCCGGCGAAGCGGTACGCCAGGCGGTGGACTTCTACAAAGTGCCCGCCGACCATGTGCTGGTGGTGTCCGACGACACCGCCCTGGCCGTGGGCAGGCTGCGCATCCGGGCAAAGGGCTCCGCCGGGGGCCACAACGGCCTGAAAAACATCATCCAGCACCTGGGCACCGACCAGTTCCCGCGGGTCCGGGTGGGCGTGGGAGAGAAGCCCCATCCCGACTACGACATGGCCGACTGGGTCCTGGGCAAGTTTGCAGGCGAGGACAAAAAGGCCATTGACGCCGCCGTGAAAAAGGCCGCCGACGCCATCGAGTGCATCCTGAAGGATGGAATTGATAAGGGTATGAACAAGTTCAATGGCTGAGCTTGTCAGCCGCTAGGGCAACCCCCCGGGAGTTGGAAGACCGGGGGCTTTTGCCGCATCCAAAACTTCCAAATTTTGTAAGCGAGGTCCTTGCCATGAAACTGCTCACCGCGGCCCTGAGCCGTCTGCCGGAATTTGAACAGCTGATTGCCAATCTGGAGGGGGGCCGCTGCCCCGTGGCCCTGTCCGGGGTGGCGGCGGTCCACCGGGCCCACATCGCGGCGGGTATCGGTCTGGTCACCAAGCGGCCCGTAGTGCTGGTATGCGCCGACGAGGGGGAGGGCGAGCGGCTGGCCAAGGACTTGTCTGCCTTCACGGAGGAGCCGGTGCCGGTGCTGTCCCCCCGGTCCTTCACCTTCCACAACGCGGCCACCGTGTCCCGGCAGTGGGAGCACCGGCGGCTGGCCCTGCTCCAGCAGCTCTCGGCGGGGGAGCTGCCCTTCCTGGTTGCCACGGTGGAGGGGCTCCTCCAGCGGACCATGCCCCCGGCGGCCCTGGACCAGAACTGCCGGATTCTGCGGGTGGGAGAGGTCCGGGACCTGAACGAGCTGTCCGAGGCCCTCACCGCCGCGGGCTACGTCCGCTGTGACCAGGTGGAGGGCGTGGGCCAGTTCGCCCTCCGGGGCGGCATTCTGGACGTCTACGGCCCCGGCATGGAGGCCCCCGCCCGGGTGGAGTTCTTTGGGGACGAGGTGGACGCCATGGGCGTCTTTGACCCCGAGACCCAGCGCCGGACCCAGAACGTGGAGGAGATTCTGCTCCTGCCCGCCGCCGAGGCCCTGCCCCAGGCGGCCCCCGGGGGATTGTCCGGTCTGTCCGCCAAGTTGCAGAAGCTGGCCGCCAAGGCCACCCAAAGCGGCCTGAAGGACCTGGCCGCCACCCTGGAGCAGGATCGGGAGGCCATCGAACAGGGCCGTTCCTTCCTGGCCATGGACCGCTACCTGGCCCTCATCTACCCCGAGCTGGCCACGGCGGCGGACTACCTGCCCGGGGACGCCTGCGTGGTGTTTTCCGAGTGCGGCCGCGTCGCGGACCGGGCCAAGACCTACCAGTGGCAGCTGGAGGAGGACGCCAAGACCCTGATGGACCGGGGGGGGCTGGACGGCTCCTGCGCCGAGCTGGCCCGAACCTTTCCCCAGCTCAACGCCTTCCTGGAGGATTACGCGGTGGCTTACCTGGACTCCTTCACCACCTCCAACTACCCCACGCCCCCTCGCGCCCTGCTGTCCCTCATGGCCAAGCAGCTGCCCTCCTTCGGGGGCAGCCTGGAGGCGGCGGTCCAGGATCTGAGCCACTACCAGAACGCGGGCTTCGGCTCCCTGGTGCTGGTGTCCGGCGAGCAGCGGGCATTGGACCTCCAGGACCTGCTGCGGGGGCAGAAGGTGAAGTCCTCGGTGGACTTCCAGCTCAAGGAGCTGCCCAAGCCGGGCCACACCGTCATCACCCTGGGCGGCCTATCCGGCGGCATGGAGTACCCCGACCTCAAGCTGGCGGTGGTCACCGAGGGGGACCACTCCAGCGTCAAACGGCCCCGGGCAAGGAAAAACGCCACCAACCGGCAGAAGCTGAAGTCCTACGCCGACCTGGCCCCCGGGGACCTGGTGGTCCACGAGCACCACGGCGTGGGCCGGTATGTGGGCATGGTGAAGATGCCGGTGGACGGCATCGAGAAGGACTACGTCAAGATCGCCTACGCCGGCACCGACGTACTCTACGTCCCCGCCACCCAATTGGACTTGGTGTCCAAGTACATCGGTGGGGGCGAGGACGCCGCCGAGACCAAGAAGCTCAACCGCCTGGGGGGCACCGAGTGGGAGAAGGCCAAGACCAAAGCCAAAAAGGCGGTCAAGGACCTGGCCAAAGGGCTCATTCAGCTCTACGCCCAGCGCCAGCGCCAGCCGGGCTACGCCTTTTCCCCCGATTCCCCCTGGCAGCGGGAGTTTGAGGAGCAGTTCGAGTACACCGAGACCGACGACCAGCTGCGCTGCATCCAGGAGATCAAGCTGGACATGGAGCGGCCCACCCCCATGGACCGGCTCCTCTGCGGCGACGTGGGCTACGGCAAGACGGAGGTGGCCTTCCGGGCCATCATGAAGTGCGTCCTGGACGGCAAGCAGGCCGCCATCCTGGTGCCCACCACCGTCCTGGCCCGGCAGCACTATCTAAACGCTCTGCGGCGCTTTGCCAAGTACCCGGTGGAGATCGACGTGGTGTCCCGGTTCCGCACGCCCGTCCAGATGAAGGAGACCCTCCGCAAGGTGGAGACCGGGGAGGTGGACGTCCTCATCGGCACCCACCGGCTGTTCAACAAGGACGTGCGCTTTAAAGACCTGGGACTTCTGGTGGTGGACGAGGAGCAGCGCTTCGGCGTCCAGCACAAGGAGCGCTTAAAAGAAAACTTCAAGCAGGTGGACGTGCTCACCCTGTCCGCCACCCCCATCCCCCGGACCTTAAATATGGCGCTGTCGGGCATCCGGGACATGTCCACCCTGGAGGAGCCCCCCGCCGACCGCCTGCCCGTCCAGACCTATGTGCTGGAGCAGGACTGGGGGGTGCTGGGGGACGCCATGCGCCGGGAACTGGAAAGAGGGGGGCAAGTATATTACATTCACAACCGGGTGGAGACCATCGACCGCACCGCCAGCCGCATCCAGACCATGCTGGGGGAGGCGGCCGCAGTGGGCGTGGCCCACGGCAAGATGCCCCAGGAGGCCATCGACGACGTGATGAGCCGGATGACCGACGGGGAGCTGAACGTGCTGGTGTGCACCACCATCATCGAGACGGGCATCGACCTGCCCAACGCCAACACCCTCATCATCGAGGACGCCGACAAGCTGGGTCTGGCCCAGCTCCACCAGATCCGGGGCCGGGTGGGCCGGTCCAACCGCCGGGCCTTCGCCTACCTGACCTACCGCCGGGGCAAGGTTTTGAGCGAGACCGCCTCCAAGCGGCTCAGTGCCATCCGGGAGTTCGCCGAGTTCGGCTCCGGCTTCAAGATCGCCATGCGGGACCTGGAGATCCGGGGCGCGGGCAACGTGCTTGGCCCCGAGCAGAGCGGCTTTATGCTGTCCGTGGGCTACGACATGTACCTGAAGCTGCTGGAGGAGGCCGTCCTCACTGAGCAGGGCCAGCCCATCCCTACCCGCACCGAGTGCGCCGCCAACCTGAGTGTGGCCGCCTCCGTCCCCGACAAATACGTTCCCTCGCCGGAGCAGCGGATGGATCTGTACCGCCGCATCGCCCGGCTCCGGGACGAACAGGACGCCGACGATCTGGTGGATGAGCTCATCGACCGGTACGGCGAGCCGCCCCGGACGGTGAACAACCTCATTTCGGTGGCCCTCCTCCGGGCCGACGCCGCCAACGCGGACATTACCGACATCGACCAGAAAAACGGCTGTCTGCTACTGACCATTCCCAAATTCGACCTGCGCCAGGTGTCCGACCTGTGCGGAGGCGACAAGTATAAGGGTCGGCTCCTGTTCTCCGCCGGTGACAAGCCCTACCTGTCTCTGCGGCTGAAAAAGGGCGAGGACGCGCTGAGAGCCGCAAGGGCCCTGGTGGCGGACTATGCCGCGGGGATAGAGAATGTAAACAAGTCATAAACACCATGGATATCCCCTTGCCCCTTCTGTGGGTTTTGTGCTATGATAATATAGTCTGCCGGACCAAGCTCCGGCTCCATCCGACAATTTTCCTGAGATTTGAAAGGAACTGCATTTCTATGACTACCATGAAACGACTGCTTTCTCTGACCCTGGCGCTGGCCCTGGGGACCTCGCTCCTGGCGGGCTGCTCCAAGGGGGACAGCTCCTCCGCCGATGCCTCCGGCTCTTCTTCCTCCTCTGCCGAGGTGGAGCCCATGGACCTGACCGGCGTCACCGACCCCTATCTGGCCACCGCTGGTCTGTCCGCCGATACCGTAGTCGCCACCATCGGCGACTATGAGATCACCGCGGACAGCCTGCTCTACTGGCTGTACTACGACAGCAAGATCACCATGTCTCAGTTCGGTCTGAGCGAGCTGCCCTGGGATGAGGAGTCCGGGGACGGCACCCTGAAGGAGTCCATGCTGGACACCTCGCTGAAGCTGGCCGCCTACTACCGCCTGCTGCCTGAACTGGGCAAAAAGGAGGGCCTGACCAACTCCGCCGACATTCTGGACGGCTTGAATCAAGAGAACCAGAGCCTGGTGGAACAGCTGGGCAGTGAGGAACTGGCCGGCCGCACCTACTGGACCAATATGATGACCCTGGACCTGTTTAAGGAAATGGCCCAGGGTGCAGAGATGCACAACCTGCTCCAGAACCACTTCTTCGGCGAGGGGACTGACGGCTACCCCACCGACGCCGAGGTCCTGGCTTATGCTCAGGATGATCTGGGTTACTACCGGGCCAAGCACATCCTGCTGAAGACCGTGGATACCGACAAGCCCATCAAGGATGAGGACGGCAAGGCCACCGGCGAGTATGAGAAGCTGGACGACGAGACCATCAAGGCCCAGAAGGCCAAGGCCGAGGACATCCTGGCCCAGCTCCGGGCTGCCGACGACCCCGTGGCTCTCTTTGATACCTTGATGAATGAGAACAGCGAGGACGAGGGCCTGGCCTCCAACCCCGACGGTTACACCACCGCCAAGGGCCAGATGGTGGCCCCCTTTGAGGAGGCCGCTCTGGCGCTGAAGGACGGGGAGATCAGCGAGATCGTGGAGAGTGACTTCGGCTACCACATCATCCTCCGCCTGCCCCTGGACCTGAGCGAGTTCCGGACCGCCATGGTGTCCGACAAGATGAACGACAAGAGCGACCAGTGGCTGGAGGAGTACGGCATCCAGACCACCGACGCCTATGATAAGATCGACCCCGCCGACTTCTGGGCGAAGACCCAGTCCCTCCAGCTGGCGGTCTACAACGAGATTCAGACCGTCATGGACGAGAAGGAAGCGGCTGACAGCAGCGCCGACGGTTCCTCCTCCAGCGCCGCCTCCGGCAGCCAGGGCTGAAAACCGCACCGCAGGCAGACGCCCAAATAACGAAAACAGAGCCCCTTCCAGCCGGAAGGGGCTCTGTTTTCATTTTAAAGATCGTTATTGGACGGCGGCGACGAGCTGGATCTCCACGGGGGCGTTGCCGGGCAGAGTAGCCACGCCGATGGCGGCCCGGGGGCCGATGCCGGCGTCGCCCAGCTCCTCGTACAGATACTCAGAGGCGAAGTCGCCGATCTTGGCGTGGGTGGTGTAGCCCTCCTCGGCGTTGACGTAGACGGTCAGAGCCAGGACCTGGGCGATGGCCTCGCCCTCGGTCAGGCAGTTCCGAGCGGCAGTCAGGGCGTTGGCGGCGGCCTGGACCACGGCGTCCTTATAGGTCTCCAGAGGCTCGCCGGCCAGGACCTTGCCGGACATCATCAGCACACCGTCCTTTCGGGAGGTCATGCCGGCGGTGTAGACCAGATTGCCGCAGCGCACGGCGGGCTTGTACTTGCCCTGGGGAATGGGGTTCTTACTCATTTTTTCATCCTCCTGTTGATTAACCGGGTATATTCATATTGTACCGGAAAAAACGGAAAAAGCAAAGGACAATTGTCGCTTTCTGCCAGAAGCAGGTCGATGAAACAGAACGGAGAGGGCGGCGGAACGCCGGGCCGCGCTTAGAATGAGTGCGCAGAGACACCAGACGGCCCCTTCGGATGGAGGGACCGTCTGATGCTGAAGTGGGAAATTGAGATATTGAGATTTTACATAAAGCGGAAGGGAGAATCGGTATTGCTCTGAAGCACCCGGTCCAGAGAACCGCAGGCGGAGTAAGGGGTGTATTTGCCGGTGACGCCGCCGGTGGTGAAGCTGCTGATGTCCAGCTCAAAGTGAATACCCTCGCCCTCAATGACGATCTTGTGGGCGTTGGTGTTCACGGAGGGGTCGGAGATGATCATAGAGCGGGTCTTATCAAAGCCCAGGCTGGCCAGGGCGATGGTAGCGTGGACGTTTACGTTCCGGGGGTAGAGCTGGCAGGCGTTGCGGGTGGGACCCTCGTAAACCACGGTGCGCTCGGTATCGGTGCGGCCCAGGCTGGGGGGATTCTTGGTCGTGACAATGGAGACGGAGTTGATGAGCTTGCGGCCGTCGAAGATGCCGTCCACGCCCAGAATGGCGCCGTGGGGCAGATAGACCTTGTGTCCGGACTTGGCGATGACTTCCTTGGCGTGGGCCTCAAATTCGGGATCGGAGAAGGCAGTGACAGAGAACATCATCAGATCGCTGTTGGCCAGAATGCCGTCAAAGTTGGCTTTCAGTACGTCGGCGGTGGCACATTCCACCACCAGATCGGTCTGGGCCAGCAGGGCGGTGTCCTGCTCCTTGACCACGGGGAAGGTCATGCCCTCCTCGGCCTGGAAAAAGATATCCTGAACAAAGGAGATGGTGTGCTCCCCCTGGTCCAGCAGATGGTGCAGCATGGTCTTGCCGATCTTGCCGCAGCCCAGAAATCCTACACGCTTAGACATAACAAATTCCTCCCTGTAAGCTTAGGCTTTGTAACGCTCCACCATCTGGCAGATGCGCTCCACGGCGGCCACGGCGGCGTCGTGATCCTGGGAGAAGTTCAGGCGGACGCAGTTGGTGAACTGGGGACCGAACTCGGTGCCGGGGGTGACGGTGACGGCGGCCTGGGCGCGGCAGAGCTTGACGAACTGGGCCAGCGTGACCTTCAGCTCGGGCATCTCCAGGAACAGGTAGCTGCCGCCCTCGGTGGCCCGGGCCCAGCAGCCGTGGTTAGCGATGACCTTCAGCAGGTCGTCCCGGATGGCCTTGTGGTCAGCGATGCGGGCGTCCAGCCAGCCCTCGGGCTCGGAGAACCAGTTCAGGTAGGCGGACTGGCAGTAACCGGCGGTGCGCAGGGAGACGATGGCCTGGAGCTTCTCCATGCGGGTGATGATGTTGGCGGAGCCGTAGGCCACGCCCAGACGGAAACCGCTGAGGGACTCGGTCTTGGAGGGGCCGATGATGGTGATGAGGGTGTCGGGCTTCTCCTCCAGGGCGCGCAGGTGGGTGTAGGGCAGGTCCTTGTCGAAGAGCTGACGGCTGTACAGCTCGTCGGCGATGACGGCCACGTTGTACTTCTTAGCCAGACGGCCGATGGCGGCCACTTCCTCGGGGGAGTAGGTGACGCCGGTGGGGTTGTTGGGGTTGGAGTACAGGAACAGCTTCACGCCGTCCTGGAAGGCCTTCTCCAGGGCCTCCAGATCCAGACCGGAGTAGTGCTCCACGTCCTTCCAGTGGATGGGCACGGGGACCAGCTCGCCGTCGAAGAACTCCACCAGCTTGCGGTTGGCAAAGTAGTCGGGCTCGATGATGGCCACCTTGTCGCCCCGGCCGATGAGGGAGCCCATGGCCAGGAACAGAGCGCCCTGGGTGCCGGGAGTCAGAATGATCTCAGAGGCGGCGTCCACAGGGGCGCCGCTGAACTCAGTCAGCTTCTGGGCCAGATACTCACGGATGGTGCCCTTGCCGCGGTACTCGGTGTAGGCCTGATGGCCGCCGCCCACCACATAGCCCTCGACGAAGCGCTCCAGGCTGCCGGGAATGGGCTTGTGGGCGTCCACGTCGCCGTGGGAGAAGTCCACGGGGGTGCCGGGAATGGGCTCGCCGATGGCAGGCAGAACCTCCTGCTTTTGCAGGCCCTCCTGGCCGGGGGCGTTGTCCACGCCCAGCTTAGAAAACTTTTCGGTGATGTAATCCATAAGAAAACCTCCTGATATGACGATGCGGCGGGTATGCCGCTGTGTTTTGTTCATGGTTCTATTGTACTGACGCGGGGGCCGAATTGCAAATATCGAAAGTTGTATAAGGTTATAACTTCCTTTGGAAGTGGCGGTTGCCTTGAGGGGCGGCTTTGGAGTACAATAGAGAAAAACGGAGGTGGCCGCCATGCTGAGAGACCGAGAATACATTTATGCCGTGTACCAGGAGCGCAGCTTCTCCCGGGCGGCCCAAAAGCTGTTTATCTCCCAGCCCGCCCTGAGCGCCAAGGTCAAGCGGGTAGAGGAGCGGGTGGGAACCCCTTTGTTCGACCGCTCCGGCAGCCCCATCCAGCTGACCCCCGCGGGCAGGTGCTACATCGAGGCGGTGGAACAGGTGGCGGCGGTGGAGGAGAATCTCCGGGAGAAGCTGAACCAGCTGTCCCAGCGGCGGGAGGGCACCGTCACCGTGGGCGCTTCCACCTACTTCTGCGCCTACATTCTGCCCCAGCTGGCTTTGGATTTTCAGCAGCGGTTCCCCGGCTGCACCGTCAGCCTGCTGGAGGGGAACACCGAGGACCTGACCCAGTGTCTCCAGTCTGGGGTGGTTGACCTGGTGCTGGACGTGGACAACCTGGACGCCGGACAGTTCACCGGCCATATCTGGGGCCAGGAGGAGCTGATTCTGGCGGTTCCCGCCGCCCTGGCCGTCAACGAGCGGCTGAAGGAGAGACGACTCACCTTCGAGCAGGTCCGCTCGGGCAGCGGCCTGGGCCCAGACGGCCCTCGGGTGGGGCTGGAGGAGTTCCGGGAGGAGGAGTTCCTCCTGCTGAAAAAGGGCAACGACATCTACCGCCGGGCCCTGCTCATGTGCCGCAGCGCCGGGTTTAAGCCCAGGGTCAGCATGTACCTGGACCAGATGCTCACCTCCTACCACGTGGCCGCCAACGGCCATGGCCTCACCTTTATTCGGGCCTGTGTGCTGGACCATGTAAAGCCCACCGATCGGATGTTCTTCTACCAGATCGACGATGAGAACGTGGTCCGGTCCATCTATCTCTACCACCGGAAGGATGCCAGTCTGTCCCCCGTGGCGCGGGAGTTTTTGGGGTTTATGGAGGAAAAGAGAGAGGAAAATTGAGAATTGCCGACTGAGGGTGGGACGAGGGTTGGGATATTTCGCCCCCGGGCGAGTGACTTTCTGGGCGGCCAGAAAGTCACCAAAGAGCCGCTCAGGGGGAGAGGGGTTTCGATTCCCCTCTCCCCCTGAGAACCCCCTCTCCCTAAAACGACCAATCAG